>ULRU01058643.1_pt1 | contig 11898 bp, 10 predicted proteins | sample 1955831 | NCBI WGS metagenome assembly ULRU01 (sample SAMEA4835693, study PRJEB28245) | human gut metagenome | biome: gut microbiome; material: fecal sample | place: Denmark | collected 2008 | reverse complement strand
CAGAGCGTATCGATGTAGACGCTACTGGAAAGATTACAGGATTGTTCTAATAACACAGGATATTGTCTTGAAAAGACAGAATAAAGCGTGAAATAAAACACAGAAAAAAAGAGACATTCCTTCGTGAATGTCTCTTTTTTTACGTTTTTATTGCAAAATATTACAAAAGATAATATAATTTCTAATGATAACATGGAGAGAAAAGCAGATATAATATAGTAAGGGAGTTACTTGCCAATGACATCGAAGAAAAAATTGAGAAGTCTTCTGGGCGGTACACTTTTTATGGTGCTGATGCTCAGCGTACATCCGACGACTGTTTCCGCGAGTGCTGTGGGGAGCAGCACGGTGATGGACCAGTCTGTGGAGACAGAGGATCAGCAGAGCGGGATACAGAGTGAAACGCAGACACAGGCTTCACAGGACAGCGGTGCTGCTGTGCGGGCCAGTCAGAATGGCTGGGTTAAGGCAGGCGACAGCGGCTGGTATTTTTATGAGAACGGACAGCTGAAAACAGGATGGCTTTACCGGAATGGAAACTGGTACTGGCTGGATCCGGACCGGAACGGCCGCATGGCAGAAAACAGCTGGTTCACATACGATAATAATCTTTATTATGCCAAGGGAGACGGAGCAATCTATAAAAATGGTTTTCAGGAAGTAGATGGAAACCTTTATTATTTCCAGAGCTGGGGCGGCATTCAGAGAAATGTGTATCTCAGCATCAGCGGAAAAATGTATTATGTACAGGAAAATGGTATCGTTGCCCGTGGAATAGTCAGAACAATGAATGGACATGGTGATCTCTGCGCATTTGATGATACTACGGGAGCGCAGATCACACAAAAAGGCTGGCTGAAAAAAGGCACATCATATTATTGGGTAAGAGAAGACGGCGTCCTGCAGACCGGCTGGCTGCTGTACGATGATAACTGGTACTGGTTTGATGATAATGGTGTCATGATGACATCCGGCTGGAAAGAAATCAACAACAATCTGTATTACTTCCGGAGCTGGGGCGGCATTTATAAAAACGGTTTCCAGAGCATCGGAGGAAACGAGTATTATTTCCAGAGCTGGGGTGGTGTATATCGAAACACCTTCTTTACCGTAAAAGGGAAAACCTACATAGCGCAGAATGACGGATCGATCTATCATGCCAGCCAGACCGGCTGGGTTCAGCTGGGAGATCAGACTTACTGGATTAATCAGGATGGTTCTGTTCAGACCGGCTGGCTGAAGCTGGAAGGCAAATGGTACTGGCTGAAAGCGGACGGCACACGTGCTGCATCTGAATGGATCACGTATGACAACAACCGATACTATTTTGATGGTGACGGTGTGATGTACACCGGAATGAAAGAGGTTGACGGAGCAAGATATTATTTCCACAGCTGGGGCGGCGTTTACCATAACGAATCTTTTACCTGGCAGGGAAAGAAATACTGGGCAAAGGATGACGGAACCTTCTATACAGGTGTCTGCGATATCAATGGAAAGAAATACTATTTTCTGGAAGACGGCGAGCAGATTACAAAAGAGGGCTGGTATCTGACCAACGGAACGTATTACTGGATCAACAAGGATACGTCGCTTCAGACCGGCTGGGTGAAATATGACAACAACTGGTACTGGATGAAAGAAGACGGTACGATGGCATCGTCTGAATGGATCACCTACGACAAAAACCGCTACTATTTCCGAAGCTGGGGCGGCATGTACACCGGAATTCATACCATCGGCGGAACAAAATACGCATTCCAGAGCTGGGGCGGTCTGTACCATGATCAGACATTTACCATCGGCGGTAAAACATACTATGCCAATTCAGATGGAACATTTGCCACCGGCTGGGTGCAGAACGGCGGAAAAACGTATTATTTCGATGAGGACGGCACAAGCCATACGGGCTGGCTGCTTCTGGACGGAACGCATTACTGGATCAATGCCAATGGAACCAGAAGAGATGACGAGCTGTTTCAGTACGACGGAAACTATTATTATGTAGACAAAAACGGCGTTATGGCGACAAGCGGCTGGGTATACTGGGATTATAACTATTATTATCCGAGAAGCTGGGGCGGCATGTACAAGAATGCGTTTATTACCTATGATAATAACCTCTATTACCTTGGATCTGACTCGAAAATGGCAATCGGCTGGCAGTCGATTGGCGGAAATACATACTATTTCCGAAACTGGGGCGGCATGATAACCGGAAAACAGGTGATCGACGGAAAAACGTATGTGTTCGATGAGGACGGCAAGCTGGTACAGAGTCCGGACGGATTTGAACCGTCCGCGCAGATCGGTGTCCGCACCGTACGGAACTTTCTGAAAAATGCACTGCTTCCGCTTGGAAACACCCTGTATATCTGGGGAGGCGGCCACACAGACGCAGAGGCAGAGAGTTACGGCGTCAATGCGCAGTGGAAACAATTCTTCAATACACAGAATTCCACCTACAACTATTCCGATCATCTGTATGAGTACGGAAAAGGTCTTGACTGTTCCGGCTATGTCGGATGGACCGCACATCAGGTGACGAAAGAGTATGCAACGACAACCTCCACTGGAATGCCGGCCTACTTTGCAAGAAAAGGCTGGGGAACCTGCGTGACAGGCGATACGTCCCAGAAATTTACGCCGGGTGATGTGGTCAGCAAGAGCGGTCATGTCTGGATTGTCATTGGCCAGTGCTCGGACGGCAGCGTGGTTGTCATTCATGCGACACCGCCGTATATTCAGCTTGGCGGAACCGTTTCTTCAACAGGAAGCATTAACAGTGAAGCTATTGAGCTGGCAAATGAATACATGAAAATGTATTATCCGGTTGCGTATGAGCGGTATGGTGTAAAAGTTCTTGACCGGTCCTATCTGACCGGTGTGAATCATTTCACCTGGAGCAGCAGTATCTTAAGTGACAGTGAAGGCTACCGCAGGAAGAAACCGGCAGAAATCCTGAACGATCTGTTCCAGTAAAATATCTTCTATAAAAAATAAGAGAGAATACAAAAAAACTTTGTAGTTCGTGTATTCTCTCTTTCTTTTTGCGCTGGAATTGTCTATACTAGAAGGTGCGTGAAAGACGCAGATCAGAAATACAAAAGAAAAAATTTGGAAAATAAAAATACAAGGGGAGTAAACATGCGAAAGAGCTGGAAATGGGCGCTCTGTCTTGGCGTAGTGTCGTTGCTGCTGCTGGGCGGCTGCGGAAAAGAAAAGACGGAACCAGTGGATCTGGTGCTGGTAACCGACGGCAGTGAGGTAGCTTCCGATGCCGTGTATCAGTCAGCATGGAACGGTCTTGCGCAGTATGGAGACGAGAGCGGTCTGAAATATGAAGCAAGTGTTCCGGCAGGACGGACAACAGAGGACTATGAAAACACCATCAAAGAGGCGGCGCAGAAGGGAGCATCCGTTATCGTCTGTGCCGGAACGAGCATGAGCCGCGCCGTTTACGATGCACAGCGCGACTGGAAGGATGTCCGTTTTCTGCTGCTGGAGGCAGAACCGGTCAGTGAGAGCGGCCGCAGCCGTCTCCGCGGAAATACAGAAAGCCTGGAAATTGATGTATCAGAGGCCGGCTACCTGGCAGGATATGCGGCAGTACAGGCCGGCTACACGCACCTGGGCTATATCGGACAGAAAAACGAAGAGAACGGAACAAAGTACGGGACAGGTTATGCACTCGGTGCAGAGACGGCCGCTGCGGATCTGGGACTTGGAGAAAACAGCATCACGCTGGATTATACGTATCGGAAAAGCAGCAGCGTATCACCGTCGTATTTGGAAAAAATCAAAAGCTGGTATGGTGAGGGCGGACAGATTCTCTTCTCGGACGGTGCATCGTATCAGAATGTACTTGGCGCAGCAGCATCTGCGGCAGGCGGAGCACTGATCGCAAACGGCGGCGTGGAGGAGTACGCCAATGCCGTGTTGAAAGTACGTCTGGATTATGGAACTGCAGTTTACAATGCGTTAAAAGAAATGAAACAAAAGGATTTTGAAGGCGGGAAAATTGTAACGCGCGGCGTGACCGATCAGGAAATCAGTCTGGAATGGAATCAGGATGCGGTGCCGTACTTTACAGAGGATCAGTACCGGGCACTCTGTGCGAAATTCTCCGCAGAGGACTTTTCAATCCCTGACGGCGATGCGCTTTCCTCGCCGGATCAATACAAATTGAGTTGTGTGAGTGTACAGAAGGTAAAATAACATGTATCGTTACTGTTCACGAATTGTTTACAAAAAGTCGGGATATTTTTCCTTGCATCCATTTGTGAATTGTGATATTATGTAAAAGAATTGGGAAAAATATTTCAAAATTGTTACAGAATAATTGAATTTCTAAGAAACAGGGAAACCTGAAACAAAGAAACCTACATACAACGAATCAATTTGGGAGTGAAAGAATGAGAAAAAAATTTCTTGCCTTAAGTTTAGCAGTGATCGTAAGTGCAGCTCAGGTAATGACAGTAAGCGCCTCGAAACAGGAGCAGTTACAGCAGCAGCAGGCAGCACAGGCAGAGACCAGCGCACAGCTTGACAACGCAAAAGCAGAAATCGACGATCTGGAAACCAAAAAGAATCAGATTACCGGCGAGATTGATGACCTGGACGCACAGCTTGTCGTAACCATGGCATCCGTGGAAAATCTGAAAAATGAAATTGCAGAGAAACAGACAGAAATTGAAACAACACAGGAAAAACTGGCACAGTCCCAGGCTGAAGAGGACGAGCAGTACGAGCTGATGAAAAAACGAATCCAGTTCCTCTATGAGAGCGGCGGAGACAACGGCTGGGCAGCACTTCTTCTGGAGGGAAAAGATTTAAGCAGCATTCTCAACCAGGCTGAGTACACCCAGAAGTTATACAAATACGACAGAGAGTGCCTGCAGGAGTACATGGATCTTGTACAGCAGGTAACAGACTACAGCAATCAGCTTGCAGATGAAAAAGCAGATCTCGAAGCTAGTGAGGCAGAGCAGGAAGCACAGCAGCAGTCCCTTGAGGCAATGCTTGAGCAGAAAAAAGCCGTTTCCGATGACTACGAAAACCAGATCGCAGACCTGAACGACATGGCTGCACAGTACAACGCAGTACTGGCAGAGCAGAACGCAAAGATCCAGCAGATCCAGGAGGAGATTGCAGCCGAAGAGGCAGCAAGAAAAGCCGAAGAGGCCCGTCAGGCAGCAGAAGCAGCCGCAAGCAGTGCTGCAAATAATACAACAACGGCAGACAACACACCGTCCAGCACAGGAAGCTCCACCACGACAACAACACCGTCTAACGGAGGAAGCTCTTACGATGATTCTTCGTCCAGCGATACCAGCAGCTCGGATGATTCCAGCAGCTCCAGCAGCACCGGAAGCGCAACCGGAAGTGCCATCGTATCCTATGCAACACAGTTTATTGGAAATCCATACGTATGGGGCGGCACAAGCCTTACCAACGGAGCTGACTGCTCTGGTTTTATCATGAGCGTTTACGCACACTTCGGATACGACCTTCCGCATTCCTCCAGTGCACTGCGTGGTGTAGGACGCGGTGTATCTTATGCAGAGGCTCAGCCGGGCGATATTATCTGCTACAGCGGCCACGTAGCCATCTACATCGGCGGCGGTGCAATCGTACACGCAAGCAATGAGCGCGACGGTATCAAGATCAGTAGCAACGCAGCGTATACCACGATTCTTGCGGTAAGACGTGTGGTTTAAAAAAGAATTACATAGTAAGAATTTTCAGATCCCGGGAGAGAAAAATCCCGGGATTTTTTGCGTTTTGCTTAAAATTGAGTGCATTCGCGTTAAAACTGTGATATACTAAAGCACATCGGAGATACAAGGGCGTATTGACCAACAGAAGGTCAGTATGCCCTTTTGCTTGTTAGGAAGAAGGGAGAATCGTTATGAAACTGGAAAATTATTTTCGTCGTTTCGGTATTCGGAACGGATCTGGTGCGGAAAGTAGCGTCAGTGCTGTCCATCTGCATTATTGCCGGTCTGCTGATCGTCTACGTCCCGAACATCATCGCCGGAGCCGGAAAGATCGGCGATACTGTAAACACCATGAAAACCGCAGACCTCCCATTCGGCAAAGCCCTGTACGCCGCATTCCTCTACGGAACCTTCCAGCTTGCCAATGTCGCAGTCTTCGTCCAGCATGCCAAATCCTTCGAAAAACCGCAGGATGCCGGAAAGAGCATGGCAGTCGGTGCCGTATTAAATGCCCTTCTGATGATCATGGTCGTCCTCGGAATCATGACCGTATACCAGAACCCGGAAATGATCCAGCAGAGCGTCCCGACATTATTTATGGTTCAGCAGGGCGTCGGCAGTAAATTCATGACACCGCTGATTTCCGTACTGATCATCCTCGGTGCCGTATCCACAGCCGTCAACATGGTTGCCGCCATGGTCAAACGAATCCACGCCGGTCTCGCTGAACGAAGCAGCAGAACAGAAACCGCAGGCAAAATCAGCCGCACCCAGATCCTTGCCGCGCTTGTCTGCTGCATCGCGGACTTCCTTATCGCACAGTTTGGTCTGCTGACGCTGATCCAGAAGGCGTACAGCATCCTGGCATACCTGGCAATCCCGGTCATCTTGGTGCCGTACGTGGTGCACATGGCGGTGATGCGGTTTGATACGAAAAAATAGAAAAGAACAATAAAAAATTTGTAACAAAAATTTACACCGCAGAAAGAGAGATTTGCTTCTGGAGAATGGAAGTATTTCGCAGACAGCAGAAAAAAGAAGATTCATGCAGAGCAGACGTGAGTCATAAAGAAATGACATGCGTCTGCCTTTTTTCTGTGCGTCTGGCAGAGTATGTGTCGGTGACAAAGCAGAAAACAGGAACTCTTCTTTGGGACTCGATTGTGCCGTCAAAATATGGTATACTGCAAAAAGGATCAAAAAGCGGATATTGATATTTCACGGGAGGGGAAGAAGATGAAAAATGCACCGGCTTATGTGAAGGTTTACAGCAGACTGAAAAACGAGATCAATAAGGGAACATATCCTGTCGGGGGATTTCTGCCGAAGGAGTGTGAACTGGAGAAAATCTATCAGGTCAGCCGTACTACGGTACGGAATGCAGTAAAGATACTGGTGCAGGAGGGACTGGTTGAGGTTCGCCAGGGTTCTGGAACGAGGGTGCTGAATCATACGGCAATTCAGAATTATAACAAGGTCACATCGGTCACGGAATCCCTGATGAAAAAAGGATATCGGGTAACGACGTCAGATATGATGATCGACATCATTTCGGCGGACAAACAGCTCGCCGATGAACTGGAAATTCCGGAGGGAACCAGCGTGGCGAGGATTCAGCGGCTGCAGCTTGCGGATGAAGAGCCTGTTACGCTGATGGAAAATTATATCGAATATGCGAAAGTCCCTGGCATCGAGGCGTATGAGAATCAGTTTGTAGCGCTGTATCAGTTTCTGGAGGAGAAATTCGGCTTGCAGATTGATGAGACACGAGACAGAATTTCAGCGAAATCCGCGACCTTTATGGAAGCCCAGGTTCTGAAAACGGAGCCGAAGGATGCGCTTCTTGTGGTGCACAGAGTCACCTACTGGCAGAACCGGCCGGTGAGCATTGACCACGTGCGGATCATCGGAAGCAAGTACGAGGTGGAGATTTCGGGAAAAGGACGGAGTAAATGAGCGATGAGACAGAAGAACAGAAGAAACTGATGCGGCAGATTGATATCAGCTGTGTACAGGCATTTCATACAATGGATGAAATTGATGCGATGGTGGAGCTGGCAAAGAAATATCGTCTGGCTGCTGTGTTTACCTTGCCGGCGTTCAGCGCCCATGTGGCAGAACGGCTGCAGGACACCAGAGAAATCCATGCGGGAGGCGTGGTAAGCTTTCCGGGCGGCGGAGATACGACCGGACAGAAGAAGCGGCAGGCAAAAGAACTGTGGGAGGCTGGCTGCCGGGAAATCGACATGGTGATGAATCTTACGGCGTTCAGAAGCCACGAATTTTCTTATGTAAAAGAAGAACTTCTGGCCATCCGGGAGCAGGTGCCTTCGGCGATTTTTAAGGTGATCATCGAGGCACCGCAGCTGACGGAGCAGGAAATCTGCCAGGCAGTGGATCTGTGTGTGAAAGGCCGTGCGGATTATGTAAAGACGAGCACCGGATGGTATCCCGGCTGTCCTTCCACCGTGGAGCAGGTTCGAATCATGAGCCGTGAAGCCGCCGGTCGCATTCAGATCAAGGCCGCCGGTGGAATCCGCAGTCTGGAAACTATACAGGAAATGCAGAAAGCCGGCTGCAGCCGTTTCGGTATGGGAATGCGGTCGGTGCAGAATTTGATAAAAAGTATCTATAAGTAATCTATTGTGCAAAAGCTATAAAAAAGTCACGGAATATTCTACGATATTCCGTGACTTTTCTGTTGAATTAGTAACCTATTAGTGATATATTCGAATCATAGGAATCGATAAATCATTAACAATCTGAAAGGAGAGCAAAAGATATGAAAGGTTATGCAATGCTGAAAATCGGTGAATCCGGATGGATCGAGAAAGAACGCCCGAAATGCGGGCCGATGGATGCCATTTGCCGTCCACTGGCAGTTGCCATCTGCACATCAGATGTCCACACTTTATGGGAAGGGGCCATCGGTGACCGTCATAACATGATTCTGGGCCATGAGTGCTGTGCAGAGGTTGTGGAAGTCGGAGAGCTCGTAAAAGATTTCAAACCGGGAGACCGGGTTCTTGTGCCGGCCATCACTCCGGACTGGAATTCTCTGGAAGCACAGGCTGGTTATTCCATGCACTCCGGCGGAATGCTGGCAGGCTGGAAATTCTCCAACTTCAAAGATGGTGTCTTTTCTGAATTCTTTCATGTAAATGATGCCGATGGAAACCTTGCGCTGCTTCCGAAAAACATCAATGTTGTCGACGCGTGCATGCTTTCCGATATGGTGCCGACCGGATTCCACGGCGTAGAGCTTGCCGATGTACAGTTTGGTGATACAGTTCTTGTCATCGGAATCGGACCAGTTGGTCTGATGTCGGTAGCCGGAACGAATATGCGCGGCGCATCGAGAATCATTGCTGTCGGAACGAGACCGGTCTGCGTAGAAGCGGCAAAAAAATACGGCGCAACGGATTTTGTCAGCTACAAGAACGGACCGATTTTCCAGCAGGTACTTGATATGACAGATGGAAAAGGTGTTGATAAAGTAGTCATCGCCGGCGGTGGTGTAGAAACCTTTGCAGAAGCAGTAAAATGCCTGAAACCGGGCGGAAAGATCGGAAATGTAAACTATCTTGGATCCGGTGACAACATTGATATTCCGCGTGTAGAGTGGGGCGTTGGAATGGGTCACAAACAGATTAACGGAGGCCTGATGCCTGGCGGAAGACTCCGCATGGAAAAACTGGGAGCTCTTGTTTCGGCAGGCAAGCTGGATGTCAGCCCGCTGTCCACACATGTGTTTGATGGATGGGATCATCTGGAAGGAGCACTGTTCCTCATGAGAGATAAACCGAAGGATTTAATCAAACCAGTCGTTAAATTGGCTGACTGATGATTTGAAAATTTGACTGAAAAAGGAAACGTATGAAAATATTGATCGTATCCGGCTTTTTGGGCGCGGGAAAAACAACATTTATCAAACGGCTGGCCAGGAACGTCGATCAGCGGTTTGCCATACTGGAAAATGAATATGGAGCCGCAGGAATCGACGGCGTACGTCTTGGCCAGAACCGGCAGGGAACGCAGAAAAATGTATGGGAAATGACAGAGCAGTGCATCTGCTGCATCGGGAAAAAGGATTTTGCAGCATCCGTGCTGACCATTGCCAATGTGGTAGACCCGGAATACCTGATCGTAGAACCGACAGGCGTCGGAAGTCTCGCCCGGATTATAGAAAATCTGCGTCAGATCGAGTACGAGAGAATTCAGCTTCTCTCGCCGGTCACTATTGTGGATGTTTACAGTTACCGCCGCTATATGGCGGAATATCCCGAGCTGTATCAGGATCAGATCCGAAGCGCGGATACGATCATTGTTTCCAAAACAGAAGCATGCCAGGCGGAAGAAAAACAGCGCATCCAGAAATTTCTGCAGGAAATTAACCCGCAGGCAAAAATCATCACGGATTATGCATCCACGATGACACGGGAAGATTACCAGAGCCTGCTGCTGGGCGGCCGATATGAGAAAGAAGTACAGGATACGCAGAGCGGCGAAAAGATGCCGGAGACCTTCTCCTTCGAAAATATCCGAATGGAGGCACCGGAAACCCTGTGGTGTTTTCTGGAACAGATCATTCGCGGAGCGTTTGGAAATATCATCCGTGCAAAAGGACAGTTCGCAGCCGGAGACCAGTTTCTCCAATTTGATGTCGCCGATCACCGCTACAGCATCACCGGCACAGAACAGAAAAACGCCGGCCAGGCTGTGTTTATCGGAAACGATATGAACGAAGATGCGATCCGGCAGTATTTTAAGAAATGCGCCGGAAACCAGAAAATGAAATATGCTGCCCGTCATGTATCATAAAGTAAATAGGAAAAAGAGATTGCGGAGTCCTGCCAAAACAGGGTTTCGCAATTTTGGTTTTTACAGAAAGATTCAACTGAAAAACGAAGGATAGGCAAAAACGAAAAATTACGCTAAAATAAACATACAAGTATTCCAAATAAAACAAAAGAAAAATCAGGGGGGATCTGATATGGAGGAACAGAAAAGAAGACGGGAAAGAAAATCAGCGGCATACTGGTTGAGCAAAAGCTCGATTTTATATCCGATCTGTATCTTGTATGTGATGTATGTGAAACAGGTTGAGGTATATATTACAGAATGTTCCGTCCATATTTCGTCGGGGACAATGCTTTTTGCCTATGCGCTGTGCCTGATTTTGTGGCTGGCCTCACCCATTCGAAGCTACTGCGCAGATGGAACTGCAAATGAAGTTTTATTCTATGCATTTCCGCCGAGCATACTGATGCTGTTTTTATTTGCCCAATATTCACTGAAAATTGTGTTGTTTCTTGCAGTGCTGGATGGGATATTTCTTGTTACGGTTTTAAGAGATTTACATAGAAAAAAACGAAAATATTCTCCGAAAAAATTCTGGAGATTAAAAAGAAGTGACTTAAACGCATTTCTGTTTGTTTCAGTATGCGTGAGTATGGTACCGACTTGTATGATGATATATTGGAAGCTTGAGTCTCCGTCCGGAGTGGCAGAACTTTACGAACGAAAAAAGGACTATAATCTCGTCCAGAATCAGGAGAACATTTTTCAGGAAAATAAAGAATTTCTGCTGAGCTTAAAGGAGAGCGAATGGAGGCAAAAAACACTGGAAGAAAGAACAATTGCAGCGCAGAAGATGGTACGGCTTGAAACAGAACGACTTGGAATTCCCGAAATTCCGCTGTATGTGAAAGAGACAGGATCATCGAATTGCGTTGCATTATATAATAACGAAGAGAACGAAATATGGTATGCTCCAGAGCATTTAACATCTCAGACAGCAGAAGAATTTTTTACGGGAATTTGCGAAGAATGTTATCATGGAATGGAGTATTATCTGCTGGAGCGAATGGACTGGAATTCGGAAATGGCGAATACTGCTTATTTTGAAGAAATGAGGAAGTGGAAACTAAATGATAATCGCTACATATCTGGACGCGACGAGGGCGATTCGTTTGAAGCATATCAATCACAGCCGCTGGAAGCATCTGCCAAAAAGTATGCCAGTTCCGAAACAGAGGCACTGATTCATTTTATTGCTGTGTACGGCGATGAATAAAAATCTTTTAGGGGGGAGGGAGAAAAGGAGCGTCGGGAAAAAATAAAAAAATTAGCACTCTCCTCTTGTTATTGTGACGTTGGTTTTGTCTAGTTTCATATA
>ULRU01023952.1_pt1 | contig 11912 bp, 8 predicted proteins | sample 1955831 | NCBI WGS metagenome assembly ULRU01 (sample SAMEA4835693, study PRJEB28245) | human gut metagenome | biome: gut microbiome; material: fecal sample | place: Denmark | collected 2008 | reverse complement strand
TCTCCTCCAGAATTTCATAGAAAAACTGGCTCGGGATCTGCAAGATCAATGTTTTGTCCTCATATTTTAATGGAACAATCGGGGCAAACCAAGTATTATATGTCGTCTCTGGAACATTGTCTTTAATTACTTCGAGACAGCGGTTCCAAAGTACAACATGATTTGATTCAATCATAGTGACTTTAATACATTTATTAAATTAAGCGAAACTTCTACGTTTGCAAAATTGGGAATCTTATTTGGAAAAAACAAATTAGCTTTTTCTTGTTTTTCTCGGGCAAACAATAATGTGTTTACTTTCAATGACTTATAGAATTGTGTTGGAACACTGTCTGTTTCCCCTCTCTTGCAAAATTATAAGTATCTGTATTTTAGTTGTTTATCGTTTTATTCTTGCTCTTTTATACCTCCCGTACCTGTTTGTACGGGAATATTATTTCGGTCTGTAGATAGACTTTTGCAGAGGTTATACTCCCTTTTATATACCGCCTGCTTATTTAGATAAAATCTATATAAGAAAGATTTGCTACTTGTCTTTCTTCCCGAATAAAGAGAAATGAACGTACCGTTTGGGGTGTGCTTTCAGGTCTTCCAGTAAGCTCGCCGCATTCTCTGTGGTAGCGTTCAGATTGTTATATAAAGCAGGGTCGTTGAAGAGCAGTCCGATAGTGTTATCTTTGCTGTTCAACTTCTCTGTAATCATTTTTACGTTAGCGAGTGTTGCGTCAACTTTTTGGAAAATGGCGCTGTAGTCCACTTCCTTCAAGTTACCGCTGATCGCTACAAAATTATCTCCGATGGTATTGAGCTTGCCGGTCAGCTGGGGGATGTCCTTACTCATGAGTCCTTTCATCTGAGAGCTGACTACAGCAAGATTGGCGGTAGTCGTTTCGATAGAGTGCAGCGTAGAAGGGATGCTCTTGTCACCTACGATGTTGTTCAGTGAGGTGAGGATGGAATCCAGTTTCGGTAACATACTCTCAATTTGGGGCATGAGTTTCGCTACGCTTTCCATCATTCCGTTGTTCAATGTGCCGGGGATGGTGTCGCCTATGGCATATTTCTCACGCGGGTTGTTGGCGAGAAGAATATTCATGCGTACGCCTCCCATCAGTTCGGATACAAGTTCTGCGCTACTTCCTTTCGGGATGCGGAGTTCGGTGTCCAGTTCGACTTCAACGATCACATTTCCGGGATTTACATAGTCATATTCGATGTCGCGTACAATACCTACACGAACGCCATCAGCAAAAACAGGGCTCGACTTGGTCAGTCCGTTTACATTCTGAAACTTGGCATAGAAATAGCTTGAAGGCTGAAACATATGTATGCCTTTCAGCCAATTAATTCCATAGACAAGCACGCATAATGCTACGATACCTGCAATTCCTATTCGAACTTCTTTTGTAATGTACTTCATTTTATTTTCTATTTATTTCTTCTTTTTTTAAATTCGGCTATCGCTTCGTTGACATTCATCTTTTCGCCGTTTCGGAAGGCGATGATGAATGCGTCTTTGAATTGTGCCGAGATGGTACGCTTGGTGCGTAATACTTTATTGTAATCACTGGAAGCGCCATACGTATATTTGTACAGTCCTTTTTCTTTGTAATAATCCACATCCTTCAGTCCTTTCAGTCGTTTGTCATTCCTTGTAAGAGGCTTTGAGGAGGTGAGTATCTGTATCTTAAACGTTATTTCGCTGTCATTGGTTGCGCTTTCTGAGACAATAGGTCGTTTGGGAGCTGTTTTTGTGGCGGTGGCGGGTGTTGTACTTGCTTCGGCCATCAGTTCCCTTTGTTCCGGAGCGCTTGTTGCCGGTTCTTCGGTTGGGATAATTGTTTTGCTGGCTCCGGTCAGGCGTATCTCCTGTTCTCTTTTGTAGTTTAAGAATGCGTGGTAGATGCCTTTGGCCATTGTGTTGGCTCCGGCTTCCGAGTTGAGATAGCGTTCTTCTTCCGGAGTTGAGATGAAGCCCAATTCTACCAGGATACTTGGCATGGCGCTTGCTTTCAGCACCAGGAATCCGGCTTGATGCACTCCGCGGTCTACCCGTTTGCAGGTATGGCGGAATTGCTTCTGTACAAGTGATGCCAGATGTACGCTTTGTTCCATGTATTTATCCTGCATAAATTCGAAGATAATGTAGGATTCCGCCGAGTTCGGGTTGAAGCCGGCGTATCTGGTCTGATAGTCGCTTTCATAGAGGATTACCGAGTTCTCTCGTTTGGCTACTTCCAGATTGGCATCGGATTTGGCCAGACCCAGTGTCCATGTAGAAGCTCCTTTGGCGGTGCGTTTTTTTGCCAGAGCGTTGGTGTGGACAGAGATAAAGAGATCGGCTTTTGCGTTATTGGCTATTTCTGCCCGTCGGTCCAGGGGGATAAAGACATCCCTGCTGCGGGTATAGATCACTTTGACGTCATCGCAGTTTTTTTTGATCAGGTTTCCCAGTTTCAGTGCGACGTTCAGATTGATGTTTTTCTCTTTGGATATTTTCCCGATGGCACCAGGGTCGTGACCGCCATGTCCGGCATCGATGACTACTACGAAATCTTTCCCCCATAAATTGCCGATACATAGGGGAGAAGCAAGTAGCCAGAGGCAGATTGATATATATAATATGTAGGTTCTATGCGGTTTCATATTTAAATACGGTGCAAATGTAGTAGAATTTTGCAGAAAACTCATGATTTACACTTAAGTTTTGTGTTTTTTTCGGTTTAATGGTAGCTTTTCTCCCGAAATCTCTGTTACTTTGCATCTCCAAGAAAAAATATACGACGATGCTTAAGTTTTTGAAGAATTGGACGTTGCCTATTGCGATGCTGGTAGGTGCTGTCGGTTATCCGATATTTATCTACTTTTCTTTTCTGACTCCCTATCTTATCTTTACGATGTTACTGTTGACTTTCTGTAAGGTATCACCGCATGATTTGAAGCCTAAACCGTTGCACGCATGGTTGTTGCTGATTCAGATCGGGGGTGCTTTCCTTGCTTATTTATTGCTTTACCGTTTCAATAAGATTGTAGCGGAGGGGGTGATGGTATGTATTATTTGTCCTACGGCTACGGCTGCTGCGGTGATTACTTCCAAGTTGGGAGGGAGTGCGGCAAGTCTGACTACTTATACATTGTTGGGTAATATCGGTGCTGCTATTGCGGTGCCTATTCTCTTCCCTTTGATAGAGGTAAATCCGGATGTAAGTTTTTGGGGAGCATTTTGGGTTATTTTGAGTAAGGTGTTCCCCTTGTTGATCTGCCCTTTCCTTGCAGCATGGCTGTTGAGTAAATTCCTGCCGAAAGTGCATCAGAAGTTACTGGGATATCATGAACTCGCCTTTTATTTGTGGGCGGTCTCTTTGGCTATTGTGACGGCTCAGACCCTGTATTCGTTACTGAACGATCCTGCGGATGGTTTCACGGAAATAATGATTGCGGTCGGTGCCTTGATTGCCTGTTGCTTGCAGTTCTTTTTGGGAAAGACTATCGGCTCGGTCTATAATGACCGCATCAGTGGCGGGCAGGCACTGGGGCAGAAGAATACGATTCTTGCTATCTGGATGGCGCATACTTATCTGAACCCGTTATCGTCTGTTGCTCCCGGTTCGTATGTCCTGTGGCAAAATATCATCAATAGCTGGCAGTTGTGGAAGAAGAGAAAGAAATAGATAAAATAGTGAATATAAGATATTGATATTTAGTTATTTGTTGTTTGTATCTCTCTTTTCCTTTGTTTTTCCTATTTTCCTACTTATATAGAGGAGCGTATAGATAGCTATCATTATGGTTCAACAGAATATGATTCGGCTGTAGGAGCATTGTTCCTTCCATGAACAGCAAAATATGTATGCTGGCGAAAAGAGAAAAACACCTTTGTTTTCTTTTCGCCAGCATTATTTTTGTACTTTTGTCGCATATAACAAAACGCAAATGGATATAAATCAGAATTATAGAGAAGCGGTAAAGACCATAAAAGAAGCTATTCTGCGCAGCCAGTACCGTGCAGCCACATCGGTGAACAAAGAACAGCTATCTCTTTATTACGGCATCGGACGTTACGTGTCGAAAAATTCCCGTATAGGCTTTTGGGGTAAAGGAGCAATAGAGCAAATATCTTCTCTGTTGCAAAAAGAATTGCCGGGGCTAAGGGGATTTTCAACTTCGAATATAAAGAATATGCGAGTTTTCTATGAAGAATGGGAGCCTGTCTTAAATCGCCAGCCAGCGGCTGGCGGTTGGGTATTAGATGAAAAATTGCTGTTGAGCGTAATTCGCCAGCCACTGGCTGACGAATTTAACTGGTCAGATTTTCTTTCAATCGGCTTTAGTCATCATACCGAAATAATATCCAAAGCTAAAACTTTGGAAGCAAGGCTATTTTATATACATGAGTGCGCTATTCGCTATTGGAGTAAATACACTTTAAGGGATTACTTAAAAGCAGACCTGTACAGCCACCGGGGAACTTTGCCTAACAATTTCGCACAAACATTGCCTGATACTAAGCAAGCGCTAAAAGCTGTTTGTTCATTCAAAGATGAATACTTGCTTGATTTCATCAATGTGGAGGAACTGGATGAGCAGGAAGAGGATTTAGACGAAAAGATAGTAGAAAAGTCGATTGTTGCCAACGTGAAGAAGTTTATTATGACTTTTGGGCAGGATTTCAGTTTTATAGGCAATCAATATCGTGTTGAAGTGGCTGGAGAGGAAATGTTCATTGATTTGTTGTTTTTCAATCGGGAACTTAATTCTTTAGTGGCGGTTGAATTGAAGTCCGGGAAATTCCGCAGTTCGTATTTAGGACAACTGAATACTTATCTTTCCGCTTTGGATTCATATGTGAGAAAACCGCACGAGAATCCCTCTATCGGAATAATACTTTGCAGAGAAATGAATCAAACTTTTGTAGAATTTGCAGTTCGTGATTATAACAAGCCGATGGGAGTCGCTACTTACCGTACATCCAAAGATATGCCGGAACGACTTCGTAACGCCTTGCCTGACATTGAGGAACTGAGAAAGTTATTGTAGAGCGAAAGCCTATCTCTTTTTTGGCAGGTAATTTCCTTTTGTTGCCTTTGTACACGAAGCCCACCACTAAGCGATTTTCTTCGTTTTTTTGTTACCTGCTATTAGTAATAGGTGGATTTATTTGCTGATAATCAGATTTGTATGGTGATGTGTTAATATGTGGCAAAATATTATTAATAGCTGGCAATTGTGGAAGAAGAGAAAAACAAGAGACTGAAGCTACCTTACTGCTGATAGTTTCCTATTGTAGAAATTGTTTTTTGCTTGATGAAACTTTAGTTTCATCGTCTTGAAACTGGAGTTTCCTCTGCTTGAAACTTTGGTTTCTTCAGCTTGGAACTAAAGTTTCTGCGGCTTGAAACTATTGGTTTCAATGCTTTGGAACTATAGTTTCATCGCATGGAAACCAACTAGACTAAGCTATTCTTTGATTTATCATTCCAAGGAGCAATATATGATAGTAGCAGGATATGACAGCAAAGCGTGACGGCATTGTGACAACAAAATGTGCTGTCACAATGCTGTCACGCCCTGCTGTCACCTCTTTATTAGCTTATAATCAGTGTGTTATTTAGCTTTTGGTGACAGATGACAGCAATTTTAGATATTTAAATTCTCATGTAGAGGTGAATTTGTTAAAGGTTAAAAAAGGACATAATTTCCGATTTATGGGACACTATATTTATCTTTGCTACCAGTTTTTAAAATCGGAAAAATGAAGATTACGAAGAAGAAAATAGCTTGGGGCATCGTTCTCCTGATATTGATTGCCGGTGGTGTCATTTGTAAGATACGCTGGAAAGTCTGGTTCCACAATATCCCTGAAATACGCTATGTGCTGACGGAAGACCCGCAACGGGTATTTCTGACATTCGGAAATGACGGCGAACTGTCCCGTAATGTGAGCTGGGTGTGCGGAGGCGTTTCCAAGCAGGCAAAGCTGGAATATACAAAGATCGGTTCCGGAGATACTCTTCTCGTTGACGGCTCTTCCAAATTTCTCCGTACACTGGGCGGGTTCGGTTATGCCAACTGGGCAAAATTTAAAGAACTCTCTTATGGCGATTCCTACTCTTATCGGGTATGGAATGACGATCGCTCATCCGATTGGTATTCGTTCACGATGCAACCCGATTCGACTGATCATTTCTCCTTTGTATTTATAGGTGACGTGCAGGATACTTTGCGTGGAAAGACACGTGGCTTTATGGAAAATGTGCGCCATCGCTATCCGCAGGCGGACTTCTATATGTTTGCCGGTGACTTTGCAGAGCGTCCGATGAACTGTTACTGGGATGAAGCCTATCAGAGCGTGGATTCCATAGCTCCCACCAAACCGATATTGGTTTCTCCGGGAAATCATGAATATGTAAAAGGACTGGTACGTGTTTTGGAGAAACGATTTGCTTATGTCTTTTCTTATCTGCTCGAATCGAGGTATAAAAATAATAATGTATATTCTATTGATTACAACGATGCCACTATCATCACGCTGGATAGTAACCGTGATCCTTGGTTCCTCTTCTCTCAACGGGAATGGCTGGAGAAAACGCTGAAGGCTTCGAAAAAGAAATGGAAGATCGTCATGCTCCATCACCCGGTATATTCTATAAAAGGTAAGACGAACAACCTTGCCGTGCGCTGGATGTTCGACGGACTGTTCCGTGAATATGGAGTAGACTTGGTGCTTCAGGGACATGAGCATAACTATGCCCGTATGACTAATAAGAACGATGAGGGCGAAATGACCACCCCGTTGTATCTGGTAAGCCACGCTTCCCCGAAGAGTTACCGTCTATCTTTCAATGATAAGTATGATCGTTTCGGGACGGACCGCCGTTTCTACCAGCATATCGACGTGACGGGAGACACGCTCCGGATGCAAGCTTATCTGGAGAATGACTCACTGTACGATGATGTCCGTATTGTGAAGAACGCTTCCGGCACTCAAATCATTGACAATGCAAAAGACATTCCGGAGATACTTGAAATGCCTGCAAGGTTGAGTGGAAAGAAAGCCGAAGAGTTCGAACGGAATGCTGAGAAGTGGAGGAACCGTTCCTTAGTAAAGTAAATACTTCTGTCTCATATCACGGTAGGTCTGCAACTCCTTTTGCCAGCTGTCACGGATTTCCTCTTCCGATTCTCCTTTAAGGATCGCTTTGCGTACCGAATCCGTTCCCATCAGTAAGTCAAACCATCGGGGACGGGAGAAGAATGCTGCGCCTTCGCCGGATAAACGGTAGAAACGCAGAAAGTAACGGAGCGTGAAACCGTTTACGTCTGTTACGTTCCGTAAATCTTCGCCATAACAAGTGACTCCTTTGTGCATCGGATTTTTGTCGAATCCCGGCAGGGAGCGCGGAGTGAAGGCAAAATCGCCATACTTTTTGTTAGGTGTGCCTAACACCTGAAAAGGAAAGGTCGTTCCGCGTCCCACACTGACACGTGTTGCTTCAAAAGGGCAAAGTGAGGCATAAAGGCGGATGGATTGTGCATTGGGCAAGTTGGGAGATGGTTTCACGGGAAGTACATAGGGCTGTCCGTGTTTCCACCCTTTTACGGGAATCACAGTCAGCGGACAAGTCTTTGCCTGGGTAGTCATCCATCCTTCTCCATTGATCATCTGCGCCAGCTCTCCGATAGTACAACCGTGAAGAACCGGCAAAGGCAGCATTCCGACAAAACTTTTATATCCGGCTTTTAATACAGGTCCCTCTACGTAATCGCATGGATTGGGGCGGTCCAGTATAATCATCTCTTTTTTGTTTTCCGCACAAGCTTCCATTACATAATACATCGTACTGATATATGTATAGAAACGTGCGCCCACATCCTGGATGTCGAACAAGATTACATCGATATCTTTCAGTTGGGCGGCAGTCGGTTTTTTATTATCTCCGTAGAGCGAGACGATGGTTACTCCCGTACGGCTGTCTTTTCCGTCTTTTACTGTTTCACCGGCATCCGCGTTGCCGCGGAAACCGTGTTCCGGTGCAAAGACTTTCACTATATTGATTTTTTGTTTTAATAAAGTATCCAGCAGATGAATTGGCTCTGTGCCGACGATGGAAGTGTGGTTTACCACCATTCCTACCCGCTTTCCTTTGATTAACGGCAGGTATTGATCCATACGCTCGGCACCCGTAATTACTTTTCCACTGGCGTATGTAGAACACAGTATTATGAACAGAGAGAAAAGAATGAGGGAACTTCTGGCTTGCATATCAGTAAATTTTTGTAATATTGCACAAAAATATCATTTATCAGTAAGGGAACAAGTAATAACTAGTGAAAAAGTATGAATCCAATAGAAATCATCGACAAATTTTATCCGCAGGATACGGAACAACGACACATTCTACTAATACATAGCCTTTCTGTAGCCCAAAAAGCTTTGAAGATTGTAGATGCACATCCTAACTTACCTATCAACCGCAGCTTTGTCAGAGAAGCCGCGCTTCTGCACGATATAGGAATCTTTATGACCGATGCTCCCACCATCCAATGTTTCGGAGAGCATCCCTACATCGCACACGGTTATCTGGGTGCAGACCTTTTGCGAAAAGAAGGTTTTGAACGCCATGCACTGGTTTGCGAACGTCACACCGGAGCCGGACTGACACTGGAAGAAATCATAGAACGCCAGCTTCCTGTTCCTCATCGTGAGATGGTGCCCGTCACTCTGGAAGAGCAAATAATCTGTTTTGCCGATAAATTCTTTTCTAAAACTCATCTTGACGAAGAAAAGACAGTAGAAAAAGCCCGGAAAAGCATTGCAAAATATGGTGAAGAAGGTCTAAACCGCTTTGATGGGTGGTGCTCTTTGTTTTTATAGCACTAAAAAATAATTAAATAACGGGGATTCTCACGCATTATTGATGAAGATTGTGTACTTTTGCCACTTCAAGCGTAAAACTATTAGTTAATGGCGCCATTGAGAGCAAAAATAATTATATCATTCATATTGCTGATTGTCTTGCTGATGCTTCCTGATGAGGCTACGTCTCAGCGTCGAAGAAGAGGGATGATTGCCTCCAACACTGCACAAACGGATTCCCTTAACAGGAAAGATTCGTTAGGGGCGGATACAGTTGTGGTACGCGTCGACTCTGTAGCACCGACAAAGAAACAACCGCTCGATGCACCGGTTATTTATGAATCTAACGACTCCACCACTTTTACATTGGGAGGTGCCGCTACACTTTATGGTAGCGGCAAAGTCAACTACCAGAACATTGAGCTGGCAGCGGAAGTGATTTCCATGAATCTGGACAGTAGTACAGTACACGCCTACGGTATTAAAGACACAACGGGAACGATCAAAGGTAAACCTGTCTTTAAAGAAGGTGAAACTGCATACGATACAGAAACAATCAGCTATAACTTCAAGAGCAAAAAAGCGGGAATCACCGATATTATCACTCAGCAGGGTGAAGGTTATGTGACCGGTAGCAGAGCCAAGAAAGGAGCAAATGATGAAATCTTTATGGAGCACGGTCGCTACACGACTTGTGATCATCATGACCATCCTCACTTCTACATGCAGCTGACAAGAGCCAAAGTGCGCCCCAAGAAGAATGTAGTGACAGGACCTGCCTATCTTGTGGTGGAAGATGTTCCCCTGCCGTTGGCTGTGCCGTTTTTCTTCTTCCCTTTCTCCAGCAGCTATTCTTCGGGTTTTATAATGCCGACGTATATGGATGATTCAAGCCGTGGCTTTGGTCTGGCGGAAGGCGGATATTACTTCGCTATGAGCGACATCATGGACTTGAAGCTGACAGGAGATATATTCACGAAAGGTTCATGGCGGCTTTCCGGATTGACCAATTATAATAAGAGGTACAAATACTCCGGTACATTGCAGGCGGATTATCAGGTGACCAAGACCGGAGACAAAGGAATGCCGGATTATACGGTTGCCAAAGACTTCAAGGTAGTGTGGAACCACCGTCAGGATGCCAAAGCAAGTCCGAACAGTACTTTCTCCGCCAGTGTGAACTTCTCGACCAGTAGTTACGAACGATCTAACATCAACAACCTTTATAACTCTCAGTTGTTGACTCAGAATACAAAGACATCAAGTATCAGCTATTCCCGCAGTTTCCCCGATATAGGTCTGACTTTGTCGGGAACGACCAATATTGCGCAGACTATGCGTGACTCATCCATTGCAGTAACGCTTCCTGACCTTAATATTACATTGAGCCGTCTGTTCCCCTTCAAGCGGAAGAAGGCTGCCGGAGCCGAGCGTTGGTATGAGAAGATATCAATCAGTTATACAGGACGTCTGACGAACAGTATCCGTACTAAGGACGACCGTCTGTTCAAGACCGGTATCAGCGGATGGGAAAATGCAATGAATCATAATATACCTGTCAGTGCTACTTTTACACTGTTCAAGTATTTGCAGGTCAATCCTTCGGTGAATTATACGGAGCGTTGGTACACCCGCAAGATAAATCAGACGTATAATGAGGAAACGGGGCGTTTGGAACAGAATCTGAATGATACTATTAATGGCTTTTATCGCGTATCCAATTATTCAGCCAGTTTGTCTTTAAGTACTAAGCTGTATGGTATGTACAAGCCTCTTTTCATGAAGAAGAAGGAAATACAGATTCGCCACGTTGTCACTCCGCAGGTTAGCATTAGTGGTGCTCCTTCGTTTAGTAAATACTGGGAAGAGTATACAGATAATAACGGAAATACTCAATATTATTCTCCTTTTACGGGGCAGCCTTTTGGAGTTCCTTCGCGTGAAGGTTCAGGGACGGTTAGTTTCTCTTTGGCTAATAATTTAGAGATGAAGTATTTTGATGCAAAGAAGGATACATTAAAGAAAGTCAGCTTGATTGATGATTTGAGTGTGAATATGTCATATAATATGGCTGCAAAGGAAAAACCATGGAGTCCTTTGAGCTTGAATCTTCGAATGAAATTGACAAAGAACTATACTTTCAATATGAATGCATCATTTGCTACTTACGCTTATACGTTTGATAAGAGTGGTAATGTGGTCGAAGGTAATCGAACTGAATGGTCTTATGGACGTTTCGGACGTTTCCAGGGGTATGGTTCTTCTTTTAACTATACTTTTAATAACGACACTTGGAAAAAGTGGTTTGGCCCGAAGGAAGACGAGAAGGGTAAAGACAAGAAGGAGTCGGAAGATGGAGGTGATGAAGATTCTGACGGAAGTGCTGAAGATGGAACTACGACTAAAAAGGTGGAGAAAGCACAAGCCGACCCGGACGGTTATCAGGTATTCAAGATGCCTTGGTCTTTAAGTTTCAGTTATTCATTCAATATTCGTGAAGATAGGACTAAGCCTATTAATCGCTATTCGATGAGATATCCGTTTACTTATACTCACAATATCAATATGAATGGTAATGTGAAGATTTCCAATAATTGGTCGCTTTCATTCAATTCGGGTTACGATTTCCAAGCGAAGGAAATTACGCAGACTTCCTGTACAATTTCTCGTGACTTGCACTGCTTTAACTTGTCTGCCAGTCTTTCACCATTTGGACGTTGGAAATACTATAATGTTACGATTCGTGCTAATGCAAGTATTCTTCAAGACTTGAAATATGAGCAGAGAAGTCAGACGCAAAGTAATATTCAGTGGTATTAGGGTGTTATTAGTAAACGCTTTCTAATTCTGCATAAAGCTTGGGGAGTGATTCCTAAAAATGACGCAATGTATTTTAATGGGACCGTCAGAAATATGTTTTGATATTGTTTGCATAGTTTTATATATCGCTTTTCTGGTGGCATTCTTAATAGAGCCACTTCTAACTCTAAGTTTTCTTTTATAATATTTTGACAGTATATTCTCAAATTTGTTTCTTCTCCTATCTCTGCTAAAA
>ULRU01057032.1_pt1 | contig 12572 bp, 9 predicted proteins | sample 1955831 | NCBI WGS metagenome assembly ULRU01 (sample SAMEA4835693, study PRJEB28245) | human gut metagenome | biome: gut microbiome; material: fecal sample | place: Denmark | collected 2008 | reverse complement strand
CTTGCCGTTGGTCAGGATCTGCGGCACATCGAACATCTGCAGGCCACCGATCATCGAAGTGATCATCACATAGACCAGGATCGGCCGGATGAGCGGGATGGTGATCTTCCAGAACATCTGGTTCGGGGTGCAGCCGTCCAGCTCCGCTGCCTCATACAGGGTGGGGTCCACGCCCATAATGGCCGCCATCAGCATGATGGTCGTATTGCCGAACCACATCAGGAAGTTCATCAGGCCGATGAGGCCGCGGTTGCCCCAGACACTGTTCAGGAAGCTGAAGGGCTCCTTGAGGATACCCATGCCCACCAGTGCAGCGTTCACGGGGCCGTTATCCGAGAACAGGGCAAAGAACAGCATAGCGAACGCCGAAGCCATGATGAGGTTGGGCATGTAGATGACTGTCTTGAAGAAGGTCTGGCCCTTCAGCTTCAGGCGCAGGTCGGTAAACCAGGCCGCCAGCAGCAGCGAGATGGCGATCTGCGGGATGAAGCCGATGATCCAGAGCAGCAGCGTGTTGCCAAAGTATTTGGGCAGGTCGGTTGCAAACAGGGTGATGTAGTTCTTCAGGCCCACAAAGGTAGGGCCGATGATCTTCAGGCCGCTGCGGTAATATTCAAAAAAGCTGTAATAGATCGTAGACCCCAGTGGGATGAGCTGGAACACCGCAAAGATGAGGAAGAACGGTGCAATGAAGATATAGCCCCACTTTGCATAGCTGATCGAGCCGTTCTTCTTTGGTTTTGCTCCCATAGTAACTGCCCTCCTGACGTACACTGCCCAAAGCAAAACGGGGCGGGCGGGATCAGCGTCCGGCCCGCCCCATTCAGATTCGGTTCAAAAGGTTTTCAGGTTCCGGCTACGCTTATGCGGGCCAGACCACATCGGTCAGCTCGGGGTACTTTTCCTTGATGGCGGTCTCGAAGTTTGCCTTTGCGGTATCCTCGTCCACTGTGCCGGTAAAGTAATCCTTGAAGGCATTCTGTAAGCTCTCGTTCAGACCCTGATCGTACGGGCCTGCGTTGGACATATCGATCTTCTTTGCAGCTTCTGCAAACAGGGCGATATGGTTCTGGCCGCCCAGGAAGTCGGAGGCATAATCGCTGTTTGCGATCTCTTCCATGGCCTTCTCGTTGTTGGTGTAATCCTGCGTATCCAGGGTGATCTGCTTCATAATGGCTTCGTCGCAGGTCAGCTTCTGCATCACGTCGCGGATGATATCGGTATTATCGGTACCGGCTGCCGCGCAGATCCAGGTGCCGCCCCAGTAATAGGGCTGAGGACCTTCGCAGACTGCGTAATCGCCGTAGATGCCGTTGCCCACTTCTTCCTTGCCGCCCTCGGCCACAGGGGTCTCCAGAGAGTTGCCCAGCAGGGTGAAATTGATGCCCCAGGTGGAATAGAAGAATCCAAACACCTTGCCGCTCGGGCCCTGATCGGCTGCCCACTGGCTGTCCCACAGGCTGGACTTGTTGTTGTAGCCCTTATCGGTGTATTCCTTGGTCTGATCGACCCACTTCATAATGTTGGGGTCTACCTTGACGGTCGTGCCGTCCACCCAGGGAGCGTCCACGTTGTTGGAGAAGGTGCGGTAAGCATCATCGAAGCCGGACAGCATCTTGTAGCCCTTGGCAGAGGCCTGTGCAGCCACCTCGTTGAACTTATCCCAATCGGACAGATGGCTCTGCACCTCGGTGGGATCATCGGTGCCCAGCACTTCCTTGGCGATGCTGCGGCGGTATGCGAACAGACCGGGGGTCGCCTGCCAGGTGGTGCCGCGCTGGCTGCCGTCCACGCTGACAATATCCTTGGTGTACTGGTACTGACCAGCCAGATCGGCATCGGTCAAGCCGATGTCTGCCTTGACATCCAGCGCGTAATCGGAATCCACATACTTCAGTGCGTAGTCAGCCTCGATCAGGAAGATATCTACCTTGTCATCATCGGCGGCGGATTCCTGATTCAGCAGGGCCTCATCCAGCTTATTCTGGTAGTTGTTGTTCTCGTTGGCGTTGATGGTCCACTTGACAACGGTGCCATCTTTCAGGGTGGTGGTGGATTTATCCTCAGCGATGGAGGCGACCTCGGGGTAATAGTTATTGAAGCGGCCCTGGAACTCGTCGTTCCAGCACCAGATATTCAGCACCTTGCCCTGAGCTGCCGGAGCATCGGAAGCGGCGGAGGAAGCTGCGGCAGAGGATGCCGCGCCGGTAGAAGAAGAGGAGCCGCCGCATGCGCTCAGCGCTGCACTGATGGTAACTGCACCGGAAGCCAGCAGGAAATTACGACGCGAAATCTTTCTCATAATGAAAAACCTCCTTCAATGGTTTTCGTGAAAAAGCGTTTCAAATTCAAGGCTCCGGTTCGCCCGGAACCAAATCCAACCCATTCATTCGATGCTGCGCACCGAGCCGCCCTCCAGCAGTTTTCCTGTCACCGGGATCTGCTCGGCCAGCGTCACACGGGGATGCTCAATCATCTGCACCAGCTTATCCGCTGCCATCCGGCCCAGCATTTTGGTGTTCTGCTGCCAGGTCACCAGCTGGGGTTTCATCACGCGGGAGAGGTAAATGCCGTCATATCCCATCACGGAAATATCCTCCGGGATGCTCAGGCCCGCTTCCTGCAGAGCGATGCAGCCGCCCATGGCCGAGAAGTCATCGGGGAAGAGGATGCAGGTGGGCCGCTGGGGCAGTGCCAGCAGGGCCCGGGTCTCCTCGGCACAGCGGTCGGGATCGTGATACACACCGCTGCGCACATATTCTTCGGGGACCTGCAGCCCCAACTCCGCGCAGCTCTTGTAGAAGCCCGCCAGCCGGTTCTCCGTCACCGCCGTGCGCTCGCCATGGATAAAGGCGATGCGGGGGTGGCCGTTGGCGTAGGCGTACCGCACCAGCGCCGAAAGCCCGTTGACATTATCGGAAAGGACCGCCATCCGGTTGTTGAACACATGGTCGATGGTCACCACCGGCACATCACTGTTGACCAGCTCCACCACCTGCGGATCGTTGAAATCCACGCAGGCGATCACCGCTCCATCCACGCCCCGGTAGTGGCAGTGCTCCAGATAGGTCATTGTTCTGCCGCCGAGGTTCCGGTTGACAAAGGTGATATCGTAGCCCAGCTTTTCTACCTGCACTTTGAAGCTGTCCAGCACCGCCGAGAAATACTCATGGGCCAGGCCGCTCTGCCGCTCGTCCACAAACAGAACGCCAAGGTTGTAGGTACGGTTGGTCTTCATCGCGCGGGCCGCCATATTGGGCACATAGCCCATCCGGCGGGCCGCCTCGCGGACACGGTCGCGGGTCGCAGCAGAGATGTCCGACTGGCCATTGAGCGCTTTGCTCACCGTTGCCACCGAGACACCGCATTCACGCGCCAGATCTTTTAAGGATGACATTTCGCCGCCCTCCCTCACAGGGACCCGCTCAGGGCTCCCGAACGAATCCTAAATCGTTTTCGCAATTTCAATATAGCGCACTTTGCACTAAAAATCAAGCAGAAGAAGAAAAGTTTTATCCTAAAAGTCTGTATTTCAGCAGGTTGCAAGATTTCATTTCCTCAGAATTATGCAGTCTGTATCGTTTTCGTTACATTTCGTTACCGTTCGATAATTTTTTCGTTCCCATACCGGTTTTCACCCCTGAACCAGCCCGCTGTACCCTTGTTGTATATTTCAGGTCCGCTCTTGATTTTTCCCGCAGGATAGACTATTCTTAGGGTGACAAGTGCCTTTCCCACCCTTGGACCGCAAATTCTAAATCGTTTTCGCCATCAAATGATTTCAGCATTTCCGGTTTACCCTATAAGGAGGAACAAGGCTATGAGATTCGGACATTTTGATGATGCGCGCCGGGAATATGTGATCGACACGCCCCGCACTCCCCTGCCCTGGATCAACTATCTGGGCAGCGAGGACTTTTTCAGTCTGGTGTCCAACACCGGCGGTGGTTACAGCTTTTACCGGGATGCCCGGCTGCGGCGGCTGACCCGCTACCGCTACAACAATTCCCCGCTGGACATGGACGGCCACCGCATCTACATCAACGATGGCGGCACCATCTGGAACCCGGGCTGGCAGCCTGCCAAGACGGAACTGGACAGTTACACCTGCCGCCACGGTCTGGGCTACACGATCCTGCAGGGCGAAAAAAACGGCATTGCGGCCGCTCAGGAGTTGTTCGTGCCCCGGGGCGATGCCTGTGAGATCGACCGACTGACGCTGGAAAACAAGACCACTGCCCCCCGCACGCTGGACGTGTTCAGCTATGTGGAGTTCTGCCTGTGGGATGCCATGGACGACAGCTCCAATTTCCAGCGCAACTTTTCCACCGGCGAGGTGGAAGTGGTGGAAAGTGCCATCTATCATAAGACAGAGTACCGGGAGCGCCGGGATCACTACGCCGTGTTCTGGGCCAACACCCCTGTTACCAGCTTCGACACCAGCCGGGATGCCTTCTGCGGCGTGTACGGCGGCCCCGCCGCACCGGAAGCGGTCAAAGCCGGTCACTGCTCGAACAGCATTGCCCACGGCTGGGCTCCGGTGGGTACCCACCATTTCCATCTCACGCTGGCACCGGGCGAAAAAAAGAGCATCATCTTCGGGCTGGGCTACATTGAAAACCCGGTCGGGGAAAAATTCAGCGCTCCCGGCATCATCAACAAAGCCCCAGCCGAGGCCATGATGGCCCGCTATGCCACCGACGCACAGGTGGATGCCGCCCGCAGGGCACTGGCCGACTACTGGCAGGAGCTGCTCTCGGGCTGGCAGCTGACCTCCGGCGAGGAAAAGCTGGACCGGATGGTGAGCCTGTGGAACCAGTATCAGTGCATGGTCACCTTCAACATGAGCCGCAGTGCCAGCTATTACGAGAGCGGCATCGGCCGCGGCATGGGGTTCCGGGATTCCTGTCAGGATCTGCTGGGCTTCGTCCACATGATCCCTTCCCGCGCACGGGAGCGCATTCTGGACATTGCTGCCACCCAGTTTGAGGACGGCAGTGCCTACCACCAGTACCAGCCCCTGACCAAAAAGGGCAACAGCGACGTGGGCAGCGGCTTCAACGATGACCCGCTCTGGCTCATTGCGTGCACCGCCGCCTATCTGCGGGAGACCGGTGACTGGTCGATCCTGGACGAGCCGGTTGCCTTTGACAACGACGTGACCAGAGCACAGCCCCTGATGGAGCATCTGCGCCGGAGCTTCCGCTACACCCATACCCATCTGGGCCCCCACGGCCTGCCCCTGATCGGCCGGGCCGACTGGAACGACTGCCTGAACCTGAACTGCTTCTCGGAGCACCCGGGCGAGAGCTTCCAGATCACCGGCCCCAGCGAGGGCCCTGTGGCTGAGAGCGTGTTCATTGCGGGCATGTTCGTGAAATACGGCCGCGAGTACGCCGAACTCTGTGACCACCTGCACCTCACCGAGGAGGCCGCCAGTGCCCGCACCGCCATTGACGCAGTAGAACAGGCCACCCTGACCGCCGGCTGGGACGGAGCATGGTTCCGCCGTGCCTACGATGCCTTTGGTGCCCCCGTAGGCAGCAGGGAATGCGACGAGGGGCAGATCTTCATCGAACCCCAGGGCATGTGCGTGATGGCCGGGATCGGCCGGGAGACCGGTCAGGCCGAAGCTGCACTGAAGAGCGTGGAGGAGCGGCTGGACACTCCGTACGGCGTGGTACTGCTCCAGCCCGCCTACACCACCTACCGGCTCAATCTGGGCGAGATCTCCAGCTATCCCCCGGGCTACAAGGAGAACGCCGGTATCTTCTGCCACAACAACCCCTGGATCAGCTGTGCTGAGACCGTGCTGGGCCACGGTGACCGGGCCTTTGCTGTCTACAAAAAGACCTGCCCGGCCTATATCGAGGACATCAGCGAGATCCACCGCACCGAACCCTACGTTTACAGCCAGATGGTGGCAGGCCGCGATGCCCCCACCTTCGGCGAGGCCAAAAACAGCTGGCTGACCGGCACGGCGGCATGGACCTTCGTGAACGTGAGCCAGTACATTCTGGGCATCCAGCCCACTCTGGACGGCCTGCGCGTTGACCCCTGCATCCCCCACACGCTGGCAGGCTACACCGTCACCCGCCGTTACCGGGGTGCCGTGTACCACATCCGGGTGGAGAACCCCCACGCCGTGCAGAAGGGCGTGCAGAGCGTCACCGTGAACGGCGCTCCTATTGCGGGCACCCTCCTGCCGCTGGCAAAGGCCGGTGAAGGTGTGGAAGTTGTTGTGACCATGGGCTAGACGCATAGCTTCTGTTTTGTAGAATTGTAAAGCTCCCGTTTTTCAGCTTTTCCTGAGAAACGGGAGCTTTTGTTTGTGATTCATTGAATTCACAGTGGATTCGTGTTATTCTACTAATAAATCTGAAAAACAGCGGGAGGATTTTCCATGGACGCACATAAAGCGAAAATACCTGACATTGTAAACAACTCCACTCTCATTGAAGTTCCATTTTTTCAGCGAGCCTATGTTTGGAAAGAGGATTTATGGGAACGTTTTCTTGACGACATGGCGTTCGTTGTTCAATATAACCGCCCCCACTTTCTTGGAACTCTCATCCTGAAAGATGCTTCTGTTCCTCAGCAAAACACCTCTTATGCAACAAGACTTGTTCTTGTTGATGGTCAACAACGTCTTACGACATTTTTGATTTTCTTAAAGGTGCTCTGTTTAAAAATGAATCAGCCGGGTATCTTTGATACAAATTTTCGCCTAATAACAACGCGGGAGCTTTCTTTACAGCATGGAAAAAATGATTCCGAAGCATTCAAATGCGTTATGGATCAAACAAATGCAGTGCCAATCACGGACGGCCGCTCCTCGTCTCCAATCGTTCAGGCATTCAACTATTTTGCTTCACATTTGCAAATGAGTACTTTGAACGACTATATGACAGTTATTTCCAACGTTCAATTTGTCCGGATTGATTTGGGCCCCACCGATGATGAACAGCAGATTTTTGATTCTCTAAATTCCCTTGGCGTTCGCTTAACCACCTCTGAGCTTTTAAAGAATTACTTTTTTAGCAGGAATAACATCACTGCGTATCAAAATATTTGGGAATCTGTTTTTGAAGCCAACGAAAGCGCAAAAGCCTATTGGGATACCGAAATTGAGGCCGGCCGCGTAAAACGCCCACTTATTGATATCTTCTTCGATGCCTATTTTCAGCAGTTTATCCAAAAGAAAAAGTATAATATTAGTGTTGACGACAAATTAATATATGCTCGCACAGATCAGCTTGCCAATTCCTATCAGAGTTTTGTAAACACTTATTGTGGCGGTAATAAAAATACTATTCTGGATACTCTAAAGGATTATGCCACTTTATTCCAGCAAACCTTCAAGTCCGATTTTTGCAGCACCACAATTCCATCAGATTTTGGCATCGAACGTTTGAACATCGTTATTTTTGGTCTAAAAACCACAACGTTGATTCCTTACGTTCTCTACCTTGCAAAAAACATTTCTAATTTAGCCATTCTAAACGAGATGTATGGTATTCTGGAAAGCTACGTTATGCGTCGTATTGTCACTCGTGCTTCCACAACAAATTATACAAAGTTATTTCTCTCCTTTATCGCCAACGAAATACTTACTCCACAGGATTTACGAGACCGTTTGCAAGTGCTTGGCGGCACCAACTCCTCGATTCCTGATGACACTGAACTTCGGGATGGTTTTGAACACTCTAAACTGATGAACCTTTATTCTAAAGGTGTTCTTTATCTGATTGAAAGCCACATCCGCCCTGCTCAGAGTGCTGTTGTGCTGCATGGTTTCAACAATTACAGTCTTGAGCATCTGATGCCGAAAAAATGGCGTAACAACTGGCCTGCCTGCCCTACCCCGCTGGACGCAGAAAAAAGAGATTCTATCCTTCTGACTCTGGGAAATCTTGCAATCATCCCACAGTCTTTGAACGCCTCCATCCGGGACAGTGACTGGAGCACAAAGAAAGCCGGAAAGGGCCAGGAAAAGCCCGGTCTTACGCTCTGCGCATCGGGCCTTTCCACGCTTCAGGATGCCCTGACAAAAACGGACTGGAACGAGATTGAGATTCAGGCCCGTGCCCTCTGGCTTTACAAACAGGCACAAAGTCTCTGGAAACTTTAAATCATTCAAAAAATGCCGCCGCACGAATTTGTGCGACGGCATTTTCAGCTTCAATTACAGCATCCTGGAAAGGAAAGCCTTCAGACGAGGATGCTTGGGGTTCGAGAAGAGCTCCTGCGGGGGCTCATCTTCCTGGATCCTGCCTTCATCGATGAAGATGACGCGGTTGGACACCTCGCGGGCGAAGCCCATCTCGTGGGTGACCACCAGCATGGTGATGCCGGTGTGGGCCAGCTCCTTCATCAGCTCCAGCACCTCGCCGACCATCTCAGGGTCAAGGGCGGAGGTGGGCTCGTCGAACAGGATGACATCCGGGTCCATGGCCAGAGCGCGGGCAATGGCAATGCGCTGCTGCTGGCCGCCGGAAAGGCTCTTGGGGAACACATTGGCTTTATCGGACAGGCCGACACGGGCCAGCAGCTCCTCGGCACGCTTGGAAGCCTCCTCCTTGCTCTTGAGCTTGAGCAGCTCCGGGGCCAGGCAGAGGTTCTGCTTGACGGTCAGGTGGGGGAAGAGGTTGAAGTGCTGGAACACCATGCCCATCTTCTGGCGCACGGCATCGATGTGGGCATCATCCACCTCGATGCCCTCAAACTTAATGGAGCCGCCGGTGGGGATCTCCAGCCGGTTCAGGCAGCGCAGGAAGGTAGACTTGCCGCAGCCGGAGGGGCCGATCAGGCAGACCACATCGCCGCGGTAGATGTCGATGTCGATGCCCTTCAGGACATCCAGGGTGGGGGTGGGCTGCTTTGCGCCCTTTTTGGCCTCACCGCCGTAGGTCTTGGTCAGACCACGGACTTCCAGGATCTTATCAGCATGATTAGCGGTCACCTTGCGCCATCCTCCTCTCAAACTTCGACAGCAGCCATGTAAAGAGCATGACTAAGACCAGATAGACCAGTGCAACGCCCAACAGGGGGAACATGGCCTCGTAGGTACGGTTCATAATGCCCTGCGCCGCATACAGCAGCTCCTTGCCGCCGATAACGGTGATGAGCGAGGTATCCTTGAGCAGGACGATGAACTCGTTGCCTAGTGCAGGCAGCACCGCGCGGATGGCCTGCGGAATGACAATGACCACCATGGTGGTCATGTAGTTCAGGCCCAGGCTGCGGCCGGCTTCCATCTGGCCGGGGTCCACCGCCATCAGGCCACCGCGGATGATCTCCGAGACGTAAGCGCCCGAGTTGATGCCCAGTGCCAGCGCACCGACCATGGTAAAGTTGCGGCTGTTGGAAAAGATGACCATGCTCATAATGAGCAGCTGGACCATCATGGGGGTGCCGCGGATGATGGTGGTGTACACCTGACAGACGGCATTGAAGAAGCCCAGCACCGGGTTCCTGCGGCCGGGACGCTGCTGGTCGTGCGCAACACGCACCAGTGCCACCACACTGCCCAGCACCACGCCCAATGCCAGCGCAATGGCGGTGACCAGCAGCGTAGTGCCCACGCCCTGGATGTACTGCACCCAGCGGTCGTTCAGGATGAACGCCTGATAGAATTTAAAGAACATTTCCTGCCCGAAGTCCAGCTTCGTGCCGCTGTTGAGCAGCTCTTTCAGCAGTTCGTATTGTGCGGCCATTCGCATCCTCGCTTTCTAAAATTGTTAGAATTTTGTAACCTGTTCTTTCCAAAAAAGGGGAGGTGCCCCAGATGGGGCCGCCTCCCCGTGATACAAGGTACAGCTGAATTATTCAGCGGTGATGTACTTGTCCACGATGGACTGCAGGGTGCCGTCAGCCTTCAGCTCTTCCAGAACGGCATTGACAGCATCCTCCAGAGCGGAACCCTTTGCCAGACCGATGGCGTAATCCTCCTCGGCGTAGCTGGTGTCCAGAATGACCAGACCGGGGTTGGCAGCAACGAACTCCTTTGCAGGGGCATTGTCGATGACAACTGCATCGACCTGGCCATTGTTCAGAGCCTGCACAGCGGTCAGGCCGTCGTCGTATGCGACCACAGCGTCATCGCCGAAGTCATCAGAGCAGTAGATGTAGCCGGTGGTGCCGCGCTGAGTGCCGATCTTTTTGCCTGCCAGATCATCGGGAGAGGTGATATCAGAGCCCTCGGGAACGATGATGGACTGGATGCCGGTAGCGTAGCTGTCGGAGAAGTCCATCACAGCCTTGCGCTCGTCGGTCACGGTAACGCCAGCCATGACGATATCGGCCTTGCCCTGCTGCACGCTCAGCAGCGCTGCGTCGAAGTCCATATCATCGATCTGCAGCTCCAGGCCCAGCTTCTCAGCAATGGCCTTGGCGGTGTCGATATCGATGCCCTCGAACTCACCGGCATCGGTGGTCATCTCGTACGGAGGGAAGGCAGCGTTGGTGGCCATGGTCAGCTTGCCAGCCTCAACGGTGGTCAGCTCAGCGGCAGCGCTGGTGGAAGCAGCCTCGGAAGAAGCTGCACTGCTTGCAGTGGAAGAAGCGGTGCTGGAGGCGGAACCGCCACAGGCAGTCAGAGCCAGAGTGGCAGCGGTCAGACCAGCGGCAGCCAGAAAGCTGCGGCGATTGATCTTTTTCATATTCAAACACTCCTCTGTTGATTGTATAATTTTTCACTTTCCCGGCACGATGCGCTTCATCGTGTCATCAAGGAACAGGATTAGTATATGTTGTACAAATAAAAAAGTCAAGTGTTGTGCAAAAAATCGGAACAAATGAAACCTTTTTGAAAACATTTATACAGGTTACATCCCATTCTCAGTGTATATATTCATTTTACTCCTGTGTTTCTGTCATTCCGTTGTATTCTGCTAGTGAATCTTCCCACAGGACTTAATCCCGGACATTGACACCTTTTCCTTCTAATTGTTATAATCAGGCTGGAGCCATGGTAAAAACAGCCAAGCTCAAACCGCGCTGCCCCGCCGGGATGCGGGGAGAAAGGATTCTGCTATGAAAAATCGTATACTGAAAGCCCTGGCCTCCTTTGGTCTGTCCGTCTGTGTGCTGGCAGGCAGTTCTGTGGTCAGCATGGCCGAAGAGACCCCGGGCAAAACCGAGTGCAAAGAACACACCTGGAAGACCACGACAGAGTATAAGACTGAGTGTGTGGAGACCACCTTCCAGCATAAGCTCCCCGATGGCACCACCGAGACCCTTACACTTTGCCCCGAATGCGGCAAAGTAAAGAATAACACTCAGCTGACCAAGGTAAACGGTGTCTTCTCCAACTTTTCCAACCTGATTGTTCACACCGGGACTCTGAAAAACGGTGAGCAGGTAATGACAGCAGCATTCTACTATCCCACTGTTATTGAACGGGTCATCTGCGAAAAGTGCGGCACCGTAAAGAGCGAGGAGGTCACCCCTGCCCGTGTGATGGCCCAGCCGGTCATTGCCAGCATCGAGGTACCCGCCAATACCGTTTCCGGCTACAGCCTGATGCAGATCAATGCCGACGGTACTGAAACACCGGTCAGTGTTTCCTACAACACCGAGCTGAACAAAGCATATTTCCGTCTGGATGTCACCACCGGGGCCCAGCTGCTGCGGATGGTTCCCACCACCTGATTTTCCCGCATAACCAACGAGACCGCCCACCGGGCGGTCTCGTTTTTGTTTTATCGGCGTTTCTGTGGCAGGGGGATGCCCAGCACCAGGGCAATGCCCACGGCCAGCGCCACGGCGATCTTGAAGGTGGAGATGCCGTTTGCCAGCGCCAGCGCGTTGTCGCCCTGAATGAAGTAGTAGGCGCTGTAATAGATGCCCGCACCGGGCACCAGCGGAAAGATGCCGGTGAGCAGGAACACCGTCACCGGTGCTCTGAGGGTCATCGCAAGGATGCGGGCCAGCAGCGTCAGCGGAATGACCGCCAGCAGCGAGGCCGCAAAGGCTTCCATCCCGAACAGCTCCGCGATCTCGTATACCAGCCACCCCACTGCGCCCACCAGCCCGCAGTAGGGCAGGGTGCGCCTGGGGCAGGCAAAGAGGATGGCAAAGCTCAGGGTGCCCGCCCCGGCCAGCAGGAACTGCAGGGCCAGACGGCCCAGCTGCTCCCCGGTGAAAAGAAGCTCTGTCATACCACGGCCACCCCCTTCAAAAAGGCATAGAGGCTCAGCACAAGGCCTGTGCCGATGGCGATGCTGGCCGCAATGAGCAGCGCGTCGATCATCCGGATGGTGCCGGACAGGTAATCTCCCTGCACAAAGTCCCGGATGCCCATGGTAAAGGCGATGCCGGGGGTCAGGATCATCAGGGTGCCGATGATGGCGTGACTGGCTTCAGTGCCCAGCAGGCTGCAGCCCAGAATACAGCACAGGGTGATGAGGGCGGCGGTAGAGATGGTTCGGAACCCGCCCCCCACGCCGTGCCGCCCGCAGAACAGCAGGTAGGCGTTGGCCGCAACACCGGCCGCAGCGGCGGCAAGCCCTGCTTTCAGGTCGCCTCCAAAGATCAGCGCAAAGCAGAACGCGCCGCCCATGCCCGCCGCA
>ULRU01005752.1_pt1 | contig 12891 bp, 10 predicted proteins | sample 1955831 | NCBI WGS metagenome assembly ULRU01 (sample SAMEA4835693, study PRJEB28245) | human gut metagenome | biome: gut microbiome; material: fecal sample | place: Denmark | collected 2008 | reverse complement strand
ACTGGTATTTCAACTCACACGCTCACGTGGAGCGTGACAAAATTATTCGTACATAAATCACAAATTTAAAATATTTCAACTCACACGCTCACGTGGAGCGTGACGATTTGTGTTGAGGATATAGTCCTCAGGGCGGAAGATTTCAACTCACACGCTCACGTGGAGCGTGACACTACGAGCGTTTGCGAGACGCACTAAGTCTGAACATTTCAACTCACACGCTCACGTGGAGCGTGACTTTTTTAGAATCGCACTGCAATCGTCAGCGTCAATTTCAACTCACACGCTCACGTGGAGCGTGACATAGCTGATGAAATCGGTTGAAATTGATATCAGCATTTCAACTCACACGCTCACGTGGAGCGTGACCCACAGCATTCTTATTTCTCAGCGTAAGATTGAGATTTCAACTCACACGCTCACGTGGAGCGTGACACCTGCATACCTGTCAATGTTATCGTCTTCAGCATTTCAACTCACACGCTCACGTGGAGCGTGACATAATCAACGAACAACCTACCGCAGACGTGCAGGATTTCAACTCACACGCTCACGTGGAGCGTGACCCCTGAATTTCTGAAAGCTGGTGAAATGCCATGAATTTCAACTCACACGCTCACGTGGAGCGTGACATATCTGCAAAGCTAGGTGGCAACAAGCTGGACGATTTCAACTCACACGCTCACGTGGAGCGTGACCGGCACACATCAGAAAACAATCATCACCGAAGAAATTTCAACTCACACGCTCACGTGGAGCGTGACTCGCAGTGCTGTTGAAAAATTCTCAAACGTGGTATTTCAACTCACACGCTCACGTGGAGCGTGACCAGTATCTGCCGTCTGGTATCGCTGTCGGTATGGATTTCAACTCACACGCTCACGTGGAGCGTGACACTCGTATACTGTGGTTGAGTGCCCTGAGTTTGAGATTTCAACTCACACGCTCACGTGGAGCGTGACGAGACGCAGACATCTCACCCAGCAGGACCTTGCGATTTCAACTCACACGCTCACGTGGAGCGTGACGAAGTTCACCAGCTCCCTGCGCCCTGAGGATTTGATTTCAACTCACACGCTCACGTGGAGCGTGACTCGTCAAATTCCAATGGATAGTTGAAATCTCTTGCATTTCAACTCACACGCTCACGTGGAGCGTGACGAAATTACCACTGCGGATATCGTTGACAGGTACGATTTCAACTCACACGCTCACGTGGAGCGTGACTGTCACGCCACCCTTGATATTGGTCTTTGTGACATTTCAACTCACACGCTCACGTGGAGCGTGACGGGTACTATCATACATGAAACAAAGAGGATTTACTAGAATTTCAACTCACACGCTCACGTGGAGCGTGACTGGAGCCATCTACTTAGAACCTATGTAGATTACAATTTCAACTCACACGCTCACGTGGAGCGTGACTCGTTAACTTCGTCATAGCCAAGCTTTCATTTAATTTCAACTCACACGCTCACGTGGAGCGTGACTGAAGAATCCGAGATGTTCAAGGTATGCAAGAACATTTCAACTCACACGCTCACGTGGAGCGTGACGGGTTGGAGGTATGACTTGGGGAGATGCGGATATTTCAACTCACACGCTCACGTGGAGCGTGACTTATGTTCCCCCAAAAAGAAGGAGCATATTTTAATTTCAACTCACACGCTCACGTGGAGCGTGACTTATGGGGTACGAGGAAGATGCTGTGATTTGTAAAATTTCAACTCACACGCTCACGTGGAGCGTGACAAACAGCCTCAGCTTTATGCGGATAACAAATTGGATTTCAACTCACACGCTCACGTGGAGCGTGACCTTCATTGTCCATAATTGGAAAAATGATTGGAATTTCAACTCACACGCTCACGTGGAGCGTGACTTTTACATTTTGCTTCCAATCCCCTAGCTTCTTCATTTCAACTCACACGCTCACGTGGAGCGTGACACATTTTGGATTTTACCTCTTTGAGAATTGATAAATTTCAACTCACACGCTCACGTGGAGCGTGACACCTAGATAATATCATTGGTGGTGGTATGCCAGATTTCAACTCACACGCTCACGTGGAGCGTGACCAAATAATATTCTCACCATAAATAACAATTAAGTATTTCAACTCACACGCTCACGTGGAGCGTGACCTTGTCTTCTTCAACATTTAAGGTTCGAGTGACATTTCAACTCACACGCTCACGTGGAGCGTGACCAAGAATCTTACACGAGTTTTTACACCTTCCCGAATTTCAACTCACACGCTCACGTGGAGCGTGACAGGAGGAGGAAGCTCCTAAGCCAAAGAAGAAGGCATTTCAACTCACACGCTCACGTGGAGCGTGACTCTTGCTCTTTGCAAAAGTGGTAAAATTCCAAATATTTCAACTCACACGCTCACGTGGAGCGTGACTATTTCTTACCCATATTGCACACAAGATAAAACGATTTCAACTCACACGCTCACGTGGAGCGTGACTCAACTTCCTCATCATCAATTTCTCCTAAGTTATATTTCAACTCACACGCTCACGTGGAGCGTGACCAAATCAATCAAGACTATTTACAGCATTTTATATTTCAACTCACACGCTCACGTGGAGCGTGACTCTTTGGCTCTACATCAATATCTCTTTCTTTACAATTTCAACTCACACGCTCACGTGGAGCGTGACAATAAAGGGTTGTTCATTAACTGGTTTTGCATTTATTTCAACTCACACGCTCACGTGGAGCGTGACTGCTGCCGTACTTTATCTGGAAGAATATATACAAATTTCAACTCACACGCTCACGTGGAGCGTGACCTCTTTGTAAATACTTTTTCTTATTAAAATTTAATTTCAACTCACACGCTCACGTGGAGCGTGACGCTATTGACCCCGATAAACTTGGTGGTATTTCAAATTTCAACTCACACGCTCACGTGGAGCGTGACGCTTCAGATTCTTTTACTTTTTTATTTACCTTATCATTTCAACTCACACGCTCACGTGGAGCGTGACGTACCACTTGGTACTGCAATGTTTATTCCCAGATATTTCAACTCACACGCTCACGTGGAGCGTGACTTTCTATTTTGGAACGCAATATTCAAAATCAAGGATTTCAACTCACACGCTCACGTGGAGCGTGACGATTCCACAAAATTGCTTGTGGAAAAGTTAAGGCAATTTCAACTCACACGCTCACGTGGAGCGTGACACTTGATGTTGTGTATATCTGGTGCTTGCTCAACGTGATGCGGACTTATTTTTTTATTTAATGGGTATCGGTTTGATTTTGTTCACTGTGCGTTCACAAATAGCATGGCATTTTCATGCGAACTTACTAGGGATTTGTGGATCACTTGGGGTACGCTGGTCAAAATATTAGGACGCCTTCAGGGTCATAGGTCTCTTTGGTGCCGTAGTGTTCTACTCTATGCTTCCAATTGTTGCCTAAGTAATATATCCGCAGACTATCATGCTTTGGGTCTATTATTTTCAGAAGTTTATCTTTCACTTTCAGAAAAGTGCCATAGTCTACGTCTATTTCAAACACGCTGTTCTGCACTCGCTGTCCATAATTTTGACACTCTTTCGACACTTTTCTCAGCCTTGTTTTACCCTTATTATCTGTTGTTGATACATCATAGCTTACTAAGGTCATCATTTATATCACCTCTATTTCAGCAAATAGTTCGGGTACTCATCTAGCTCGCCACGGATATATTTTGCGAGAAGCGAGCTTTGCACATATGGGAGTAGCCCTTGCTGTATCTTTTCGCCCAGATATGGGTGGACTATGCTTATGCGCTTACGCTCCTGCCATGCGGTGAGGACTTTTTTCTTGCCCTCTTTGGAGAGGTATACTGCGCCGCTGACCTGAGTTTCAAAGTCCTCGGGCTTTATCATTTTCAAGTTTATCATGGTAAGCACAAGTCGCTCCACCACGCAACGAAATTCCTCTACAAGGTCGCAGGACAGGCTGCTTCTGCCTGAACGCAGGGCGTGGTAAAAGCCGAGGCAGCTATCAAGTCCTACGCTTTCAAGGGCTGATGTATATGATGAAATTGCGATAGTATACAGAAACGAGAGCATGGCGTTTACTCTGTCGAGGGGTGGGCGTTTGGTGCGGTTGGCAAGGTAAAAATCTTCTTTTTGGTGGAGTATCAGTCGGTCAAATATATCAAAATATGCCTTTGCACAGCTTCCCTCTATACCCATGATGATATCTTTATCGGCAGTTTCATAGACGGTCTTTATGCCGTTTTCAAGATATTTTATACAATCTGTAAGCTCTCCGTCACTGTTTATATCTGGGTTATCGTGGAGCGAACGTCTGATAAGATAACGTGTATTTGAAAGCTTTGCGGCGACAGTATTCCTGATAAGGTCAAGCTGAGGAATAGAAAAAAGCTCAAACTGCTCTTTTCGCAGATAGACGTTGCCCTTTGTTTTGCCCTGAACTCTTGCGAGAAATTTACCTTGAGGAGAAATAAAATTAACGGCTATACCATATTCTGCACACTTGCCCATAAGCGCAGGTGAACAGCCCGAATAGCTGAAAATATAGATATCCTCGATATTAGTAAAAGGCACACGGAACTTCTCGCTGTCCTCTGCCCTGCACACTATGTTTTCGCCGTCAAGTGTGAGGTAGGCAGTTTCTTCGAGAATATAAAGTGAATTGAGCAGTTTACGCATTGTTTTCACCTCCGTTCATGGAGAAAATCGTATTTTTCACGCTATATTTCTTCACTTTTGGAAAGCACATATCCGACAGTGAACAGCCTGAACATTTCTGACCTTTTACACGCTTTGGAATAATATCCGCTGCAAGTATCTCACGCATTTTTCCAAGATAGTCGCAAAGCATTTTATCATACTCTGCGCCCTGAGTATCAAAGGGCAATTCTGATCGTCTGCGCACATCTGCATAGTACAGAAAACATCGACTATTGCAATGAAATACGTTATCCACGCAAAGCTTCTGCGCATAGACTTGTATAGCGTCGGTCTGATTGAACTCCCCTGCTTTGGGCCTGGTGGGTTTATACTCCACAATTTCCACACGGAATGTGCCGTCCAGAGTATCTATATAGTCACCGCTTTTGTCACGGACGAACTCGATACAATCTACAACTCCGAAAATATTGTACTTAGGGTCATCGTTATACACTGACACGTCACTTCGGACGATCTTACGCTTATTTTCAAAGTTGCGCTCGCCGCTGTGGACGTTCTCATGGAGGAGGTTTGCTTTGACGACAAAGGCGTTTTCAGCCCAGTCGTCATTAACTTCTAAAAGAGCAAACCTGCGTGGACAATACATATAATGCTGTATGTCACGGATATTGATAGTTACATCTTCGCTCATCAGAGCTTTTCAATAAGGGTAACGCCCTCAGGCATATCCTTATCTATGGAGATATCATAGTCTGAGTAATGTCTTGGAGTTGTCACGCCGTCTTTGAGCTTAACTGACACCTTGTCAAAGAGGATATGTGCAGGGGCATTGCCCAGGGCGGAGTCATGCTTGAACACGATAAGCTTACGCATACAAAGCTTTCCTCTTGCGGCGCTTCTGTCATGCTCGAACATATTGATGATAGATGTCCAAAGAAGCTCAAGGTCGTCCTCGCTAAAGCCTGTTATCTTCTGAGCGAGCATTGCGGAAACATAGCCCTCGCCACGATAGAGAGCATATGGGATTATGCTCTTTTTGCCCATTTCGGTCTCACCGCTCTGCTGTCTGTCTTCTGTTGTTCTTGCCTGTCTTGTGATTGTGATATCCTGAGCAAAAACAGGGTCGATACTTCTTGCAAAGTTGAGCTGTACAGGACCTCTTACAATGCCGCACGGGTCATCGCCTGTACTCATTACTGCACCGAAAGTTCTTACGTCAAAGTAGTTCTGACAGATATAGTCACGAACCTGCTTAACGTCATCAGGATTCTTGCCTTTCTGCTTTGTGGCAAGACCAAGGGTATTATAAGCTTCGGTGAACTTTGTATTGAGGGCTTTGTCTGCCTTGATAAGGATATTGTAGCCTGCTTCGCCCTCTTTGGTAAGCTCCACAAAGTTTCTTATCTTTCTTTTAAGGCACACGTCTGTAACGATACCGAGGCTTGTTTCTGGGTCTGTTCTAGGCATATTGCCTGCGTCAGGGTCGCCGTTTGGGTTGCCGTTCTCAACGTCAAAAAGCATTACAAATTCATATCTGTTCTTGATTGCGTTTTCCATAATATTTCGTCCTTTCTTTATTCTTCTGATTTAACTTCAGAATTTTCTTCCGGCTTATCTTTTGACTTTTTTGTATAAAGATCTCTGTACTGCTGTGCATAGCCTACAATAAATCTGCCCTGATCGTCTAGGGAGAGTGTAGACGGGAATTTGCCGTCAAGTCCGTCAAGTATCTCTCCGCAGAGTTTGTTATAGAATATTGGGCTTGAAAGCTTCTTGATATGGTTTTGTGAAAGCTTATACAGCTTTGGAAAAACTGTTGACGGCTTTGAGCACGCAGAAGCAAAGTATGAGTCCTTAATTGTTCTGTTAAGTCCTCCGCCTGAAGCGTCCTGCTGGATCTTTTCAAGCACTGCGAAAAGTCTTCCGCAGAGATAAGCCTGATTTTTGTTTTCAAGGTCTAATGACATTTTGATCTCCTCCTTATTTTGCTTACGGTTTATGCAGCCTTTTATCAAGCCTGCCCTTGTATCATTGAGTTTTATAAAATGGTTGTTCTCCTCGTCGCTGTCGGTCTTGACCCTTGTTATTACTGTGGAAAGCAGTTCGTCAGGGTATCTTGTGCCTTTGAGTATTGCTTCAAAAAGTGCGGCGGTGAGAGGTGACGGAACTTTTTCTTTGGACGATTTTGGTGAGATAAGCTCACGCTTGATTCGTTCAATGCTTACTTGATGCTGACCCTCAGTAAACGTGATATCCTGCTGATGTTTGAGTACATTGTCAAATATCCTGCCGAACTTATCGTGGAAGATGAACTTCTGGGATATTCTGGAGCTGTTGGGTGTGAAGCCTGCAACGTAAAATTCTACGTTAGGGTCATAAGGCATATCGGCTGTCCTGCCCTGTTTAAGCTGGGTCATGACAGTGTTTAAGTTTCGGTCGGCTTCGTTCACAACGGTTTTATTTAATTCGTCCTCAAATCCGCTGAACATACCGGCAAACATATTGCATTCTTCTACATCGTTCTTCTTCATTGCGAAATAGACTATTGTCATATCGTCAAAAGTCTTATAATGGCTCCTGTCAGCAAGCAGAGAATTAAACGCAGAGGTATACATTTTCATGGCTTTCTCAGAAACATTGCTGTTGTATGACTGCTTCTTGCCATAAGATTCAAAGGCAGATTCTTTCATGCCAACGAGGACACAGCCTGAGGACATTCCACCTTTGATACCCTTTATTTTATCATGGATACGGGCTTGCGGGAGCTTCTCACCAAGAATGGAACAGGTGGATAGTTCGGTATCGTCACTGTCGCTGTCGGCGTTAAGCTGGGCGAGATAATCCTCATAGGCGGCTTTGAATTTACTGTCATTGTGAAGCTTAGTTTCAGGAGAGCCGTCAAGTCCAAACTCATAGTAGGAGCTTGAATACTCCTTGCCTAGGGCAAGAAGGTGTGGGTTTTGGGTTTCCTGCTCAGGTTCCCATGTACGGATAAAATTAAGATAGGCTTTGCAGATAGGTGAGTCGATATTCTCAAAGAACTTCTCATTCCATTCGCAAAAGCATTTGTGTGATTTTGCCGCTTTGTTGGTAGCGTCTGTAGGGGTCAAAGTTCCTTTATCATAGTTCAGACCGAATATGTAGAGTGGTCTGTGTTCGATCGTATTTTTGTCTATGCCCGGTTTCTGCGTTCTTACGGGAAGCTGTTCCATTACTGGATCATAGACTGTTTTTGTCTTTTTATTTTTCAGAGGGATAATTCGGGGTACTCTCAAATCGTTTATTGCGGCTATCTTGCCCTCGGGGGTAAGAAGAATTTCAAAGTGTATGGCTTGCTTACAATAGCCTGCAGGAGTTTTATTCTCCTGCAAAGCACTGTAATCGCACAAGGCTTTTATCAGCATTTAATCTCCTCCCTGTATTTTGCAACGTCGATAACACCGTCTATCATATGCGGACGGTAGAAAACTGCGTCTGCCTTGTCAGAAAACTTAGGGTCGTTCCAATCATTATTGACAGGCTTGCCTCCGTCCTCAAACTTCATGCCGTAAAGCATAAAGCCAAGGTCTTTATCACCCATATTTTGCGGTGCTATCTGTGTAAGGTCAAAGTCGTCAACAAGTTCAATACTCTTTATTGCAAATTCACGGCAGCCAAGGCATGGCTGTCTGAAATGCTGGCCGTTTCTGAGACGTCTGAGCATTATATTATAATGCTTCTCATCAGATTCGTCGGGGTGGTCTGATTTAAGATAGGTGCGCTCAAACGTGAACTCGATACCGTATTTCACATTTTTCAACACCATTGCCGCACGCTGACTTCGTATCTCCGAGGTGTACATCTCCGCTGAGCCTCCGCCTTTCATTTGCTGTTTCACTGATGATAACAACAGCTTATCTTTGACCTCGTTTCGTCGGATATTGGTAAACTCGATAGGGTTGAACACCACTATTTTGTTTATCTGATAGCGCACGGCAGGCTTCCAATATACTGATTTGATAAGTCCCTCCAGTGCGCTTGGTGTGGGTACGTCGTAACTCACCCTCTCAACTTTCATTTCAGGTCTTGAGAAGCAAGCGTAGTCACCTGTCACGATGGTCTTAAAACCATAGCTCATTTTAGCATCACTCCTTTTAAGCTTATATTAGTATTTGGTACATCACTTTCGCTCTACATATATGATACTCCATTATGAATAAAATGTCAATAGTTTTCATGTATAAAAAAAGTGTCGGATTTTAGGCATATTTCACAATTCTACGTTCAATGGTTTGTGGTATAAAAAAGTTGACTTTTTAAAATAATGTTTGTATAATATACTTGTCTATGCTTTACGCATATGTGAGTTGAAAAATATTCGTATTCGGTACGATATGGAATGCAGCAAGTGGCAGACTGTCTTGGTGGCAGCCTGCCATTTGTTTTAGATGAAATAATCCTGCATTGCGGCTTGGGTGTCCAAACCTGTTTCATTATTATAATAACTTTGATTTTCAAGAATGAATATGCCTGTGCCGTGATCTTTGAGAACACCCTGAGAATAAAGATCCTTGAAAACGTTCATATAGACAGACACTGAATATTTCTGCAATGCTCTTCTTACTGACATATCACCATTACGCAAGGTTTCAACAAGTTTATGGCAAGTCTGGTCGTTAGGATCGTCGATAACGAGAGAGATAGTGTCGGCGGAGATATATTCAAACTGCATTGCGTAGCTTCGGAATGGTATGCTGTATGGTGACATTAAGCCTTGGCGGTCGAATGAGTTGCTTTGTTCGTTATATTTCGCAATAGAGTTTTCAGCTATACGACTTTGGTTGAAGTCGAAAATTCCGTCGTAGTATTCTTTAATACAATCATAGGAAGTTATATCTTGGTACTTTTCCAGCAAACCTTTAGTCTTGTTAATTCTCATGGCAAGGTCGCTTCCCTTGCGGTATGTTTCGTCAATGTCAAAAACGTACACATAGCCCTTGGCATCTTTACCCTCACGATTACATCTGCCCCCTGCCTGCAAAATACTGTCTAATCCTGAAAGCTGGCGGAAAACTGTGTTAAAGTCAAGGTCAACGCCTGCTTCTACAAGTGAAGTTGAAACTACTGTGATATACTCGCCCTTTTTAAGCTTCTTTCTTACTACTTCTATGACACGGCTTCTGTGGGCTGGGGTCATATTGGCGGAAAGGTGATATTTTTCACCTTGAACAAGATTGTAAAGCTCTGCCGCTGTTTTCTTGGTATTCACAACGATCAGAGCATTTTTACACCGAGAGGCATTTTCTGCAATGGTTTCAAGAGTGGTTTTGCCCATGTCTTTATATTCGCATTTCTTGAAATACTTAAAATTGGTTCGGTCGGTAACAAGCTTATTATAGTTCACATCAGGCAGGAACTTATCAAAAAGCTTAGAATAATCGGGCATTGTGGCGGAGAGAAAAAGGGCTTCGCTGTTAAGATACTTTGTTATATAGCCCACAGCTTTAAGGCAGGGACGAAGAAGTTCCGTTGGAATAAGGTGTATTTCATCAAAAACTATCACGCTGTCACGGAGATTGTGGAGCTTTCGCAGTGCTGAGCCTTTATAATGGTATATGGATTGAAAAAATTGCACGCTTGTGGTGATTATAAGTGGTGCGTCCCAATTTTCGCAGGTCCTTTTGAGCTTCTCTACGGTTTTCTTTTCTTCCTCTGTGTTGCCGTCATAGGAATAGTTTGAATGATGCTGTAGGACAGGGAGAACGTCGCCGAACATTTTTTCAAACTTATTAGCGGTCTGTTCTATTATACTTGTGTAAGGTATGACGTATATGATTCTCTTCTTTCCGCTCTCTAAGGCTAGTTTCAAACTACATAAGGTTTTTCCGCTACCTGTTGGCATATCAAGAATTGAAATATGACTTTTATTGACCGAATTATCAAAAGCTTGTTGCTGGATACGGCTTCTTGCTTGCCTTAACGGGTTATCTGACGGCATATCACTTAATTCTCTGTTCAGTTTATCAAGTGCCTTTTCAAAATCACCGCTCATGCCACGTTCAACATTTTTATTGCAAAATATTTCGGTATCGAGAAAATCTGCGTCTGTCAGGCAAGAGAACACGTACTTGGTGAAAAAGGCGTAACGCTCGATAAGCTCGGTGGGGTCTTTTGCAGAACGCAGTTCATTTAATGGCGGTGTTATTTCTTCCAGTGTTAAAGAGGCAAATTCTATTTCAGTGGCGTATGCACTGTAGTCGCTTTCGCCCGTATATTCGTCTGCTCTTTTTAGTGTACCGTTTAGGGTCGGGCTGTCAGAGTTGTCTGCGACTGTGCCGCCGTCCATAAGTCCTGTGTGGTGTCCTGCGATGCAATACTCCATAAGGGGTGCGAAACAATCGTTTTTATCTGCAAGTGTTTTATACTCTATCGCTCCGCAGGAAGCGTGGCTGAATTTTACTTTGTCATCATCAAGCCGTTTCTGAAAGTTAAGAGCATACTTACCTATATCGTGATACAGGCTCGCTTTTTTCGCAAGGGGTTTCAAAAGATCTACTGAAAAGTCCTCCGCCAATTTGCTTACGCCTATAAGGTGGGCTTTTACAGTTTGCCTTTCACCGTCCTCACGGGTGTGTGCGTAATATTTCATGGTCATTTCTCCTTTTTTGGATAGACAAATCTATCTATATTTTTATTATAGCATACAATTTAATACTTGTGGGGAAAATTTTTGTACACATAAACAAATATTTGTACAAATTGTTATATTTTTATTATAATACATTATAATATATAGGTCAACATAAAGCATTCGACATTTTGAAAATTCGACTTGATTATTATTTAAAAATGTGTTAAAATTAAACTATAAGTAAATTTGTATTTTTTTAAAATGTTATGAGAGGAATTTATATGAAGTACAGACTTTTATACAATAAGATCACAGTAGTGGCTCTTTCGGCGATGTTGTCGCTGAGTGCTGTATCATGCGGTAAGCTTGACACGAGCAAGCTTGACGGAAACGCTTTGACAGTGATCGAAACCGAGAGCAAAGCGGAAGTCAAAAAAACTGAGGACAGCTCCAGCAAAAAAGAGGTCGAGGTGAATGAAGAAGAAAAGGAACAGCCAAGCTACACCTGCTCGCTGGTTTGCGTGGGCGACAACCTTATACACGACAACATTTATAATGAGGCGCTAAAGCTTGGCGGTGGTGAAAAATATGATTTCACGCAGGCTTATGAACACGTTACAAAGTACATAGAAGGCACTGATGTGGCTATAATCAATCAGGAAACGCTTGTTACAGACAGCGTTGAACCACAAAGCTATCCTATGTTCGCATCGCCAACTGCTGTGGGCGACAAAATAGTTGACATGGGCTTCAATGTGGTTTCTATGTCAAACAATCATGTTCTCGACCAGGGTGAAGAGGGGCTTATAAGCTCTCTTGATTACTGGGACACAAAGGGCATTGTGCATTACGGTGCTTATCGTTCGCAGGAGGACGCTGACACTATCAAGACCATGGAAGTCAACGGCATAAAATTTGCTTTTCTGGGATACATGGAGCACACAAATGGTAATTATCTCAGCGGTGACGGCGCTCAGGTGATATATCTTGATGAAGAGGACAAGATAAAGGCTCAGATAGAAGAGGCTGACAAAATGGCGGACGTTGTTGTGGTTTCATGTCATTATGGCACAGAGATACAGAACGAGCTTAACAAACAGCAGACGGAGATAACGCCTAAGCTTGTGGAGTGGGGTGCTGACCTGATAATAGGCACGCAGGCGCACACTATCAGCACTTGCGGATATCTTGACAAGCCTGAGGGCGGACAGGCTTTCGTTTACTACGGTTTGGGCAACTTTATTTCGACTATGTATGACACAAAGTCGCTTGTGGGACTTATTGGCAAACTCAATGTTGTGAAGGACCCTGACACCAATGAGGTGACATTCGAGAACGTTAAGGCGATACCGATAATATCGCACTTTGAGGGTGATTCATATTATGGCGATTGGTACAACTGCACTGTTTATCCTTATGCGGAATACACTGACGAGCTGTTTGCCAAGAATTATGTTGAGGGCTTCACTCGTGAAAGCGTGAAGCAATGCTTGTCTTACATACCTGATGAGTTTCTTAGTATTGAGTAGTCGGGGCAATATGTAGGGGACGGCGCCCTCGACGTCCCGTTTGCAAAGTTGATAAAGAATATGATATTTCTGCGGACGACTTTT
>ULRU01030046.1_pt1 | contig 13039 bp, 25 predicted proteins | sample 1955831 | NCBI WGS metagenome assembly ULRU01 (sample SAMEA4835693, study PRJEB28245) | human gut metagenome | biome: gut microbiome; material: fecal sample | place: Denmark | collected 2008 | reverse complement strand
CGAGCCACAGGGCGACACAGAGGGCGAGAATGCCTCACAGGGCACAGATGAACCAACCAACGGAGAAAACGGCGAGAATGAGGCGAATGCACAGCCACAGAGCACCGGAGGAGAGAATATGATGCAGCAGGGTGACGCTGAGACCGTCGAGAACGGCACGGAGAACACTGAGCAGGCAAATACTCAGCCGGATGCAGGAGAGGACGAGAATGGGGCGAATGCACAGCCACAGAGCACCGGAGGAGAAGATGTGCAACAGGGCAATGAACCGGAACGGGTTAAGGAACAGACCGGACGATTCAACATCACGGTTGTGTGTGAGGGCAGTCTCAGACTGAGACGTTCTGCATCGTTCACCATCGACAACGAGTGCGGTCGTGCATCCAAGGGTCAGACCTATATCGGCAAGAGAATATTCATGTGCGACGGTCTGCCGATGGTGGAGACTATCGACGGATTGTTCCTGTCGGCAGCAGCATGTCACGTCAGCATTGAGAAAGTCGGATAATGAAAAAACAGAGGGCAGCAGGTTGATTCCTGTTGCCCTTTTTCTATGCAAAAAAAGTTGCTCAATGAGCAAAAAAAGTGTTGACAAAGTGGCTCAATGAGCATATAATATAATTGTAACAAGGGAATAGCAGGAAAGGAGAAAAGCATGGAGAGCAATCAAATGACAAATAACCAGTTCAGAGGAATAATCAAGATGATAATTGCACTAATTAGGAATGACACTCCGAAAGAGGAGTTGATTGAATACTTATCAGAATTGCTTGAATAAAATAGAATAAAGGGTCACACGAGGGGAGACATCCCGAAACATCCTGCTAGTCTCCCCAAGTGCTATAAACGAATCATAGCAGGAGAAAAAAAGAAAGTCAAGGGAGTGAGAACGAATGACAATAGAAGATGCACGGAAACAGATGAATATGTCAAGGCGTGAGGTCTCTGAATGGTTAGAAATTCCATACCGGACATTGAGCGGATGGGAGAACGGAGAGAGAGCGTGTCCGGCGTATATCGAAAAACTGATTGTTGAGAAGATTCTCAGAGGGCGAGAGGCGGTTTGATGGATACTGCTGACACCAAGAAAGAGGCAGAGACACGAGGATGGGAACTGCAACGTGAAGCTGAGGAGGAGTGAGATGGCATATTTCTATGTATATGATACAAAGATGAAATGCCTCTGCGGTCACGGGAATGAAATTCGATGCAATGCAGAACGCAAGGCACAACGAGCAAATGTCACGGTCTGCGGTGTCGAGGAAACGGAGCGACCAAAAGAGGAAAGGCGATTCGTAGTAGTGGAAAGATAGACCGGAGTTCACGGGTGCAAAAATGAATTGTCAGACAATGACTGTATACTGGTGAGCGACAAAATTCTCGCAGATGCAGCAACCACGCCGTACATTGTGCCATTGCTATGCTCGCACAAGGTGTATGCTAATTTTATAAAAAGAACCCCACGGATGGCGAATCTGTGGGGTTTTCTTATTGTCAGAATTGTTTCAAACGGAAGTACAACGACGTTCACAGAACCATGATGGTGACAAGTGAGCGACAGGTGAGAGACAGGTGAGCGACACGCCATTTTTCCCGTGAGAGACAGGTGAGCGACAAAACCGGAATCATAATTTATTGACCTCTTTGAGCAGTTCATTCATGGTTTTCTGAGTGTATACGCCTTTTGTGATGTCCTGTCCGGTGCGTGATTTGAAATTCTTCTTTTCCTCGTCCGACATCACATGACCCATAATGACATGTTGACACACGATATTCATTCCGGCATTGTCTGCGAGTGCTGCGAATGTATATCGACCATCGTGAGGGGTGTGCTGCAATCCGAGTTTTCCCATGACAGTGTTCCAATTTCCATTTTGATATGTTCCATATGTGTAATGATTGCCGTATTTGTTATTGATTAAATATTTCCGGTCGGGATTGTACCTGTTCCGGATAAGTGGCAGCACCTTGTCACAGAGAGGAATCAGTCGGTCGTATCCGTTCTCAGTCTTGAGACCGCCGACCATGTATTTTTCATCAAGATGGACGTTCTCGGTCAGCACCTCAAGCAACTCAGTCGGTCTCATTCCGGTGTAAATGTATATGAGAACAATATCCACGTTGTTGACGACATACAATTTCTGCCACAGGAGTTCAATCTCCTCGTCGGAAAAACGGGAGTGAATGGATGTGGATGTCTCAGTGTATTCAAATTGCAGGAACTGGGTCAAGTCCTGCTCGACATATTCATTCATGACCGCATACGCATACACACCCTTGAGCAATGCCCTCATGTTTCCGATGGTGGACTTGCTTTGATGATTGTGGGCGTTGAGACATTCCTGCATGTCATTCGCTCGTATATTGATTATTTTGACCGGATGCAGCGGAGCGAGATGGTTGAAAGCAATCTCATAATTCTTCCATGTGCTATCTGATAATTTGTCTTTGAGTGATTTCTTGTATTTCTTCCATTTCCCATACAGTTCGGCGAACGTGGGAACGTCAGAGAATTTGATGTGTTCAGCAACAACAGAGCCGTTGTTGTATTCGGTAAGATACTGCAAAGCGGATTCTTGCTTGACAAAATATGCAAGGTATTTCTGTTTGCGTTTGATGACACCGTCGGGTGATTCATCCATATAGGAGATGCGAACCGCCCAAGGCTTGCGACGTTTTCCGGACAGTTTGACAACACTGCCGTATCCATTCGGCATTTTCATGATAAAAACCTCACTTTCTCATAAAAGGGCATAAAGAAAAAACCTATGCAGTAGCACGGTTTTATGATAAAATAAGGCTTGCAGAGGCGTTATTTAATACCGTGCATTTGCAGGTGTGAATAATGTTTCAAAAGGCGATTCCCATTGCAGTGGGGGTCGTCCTTTTTTTATTAGCAGTATGCAATATCGTCGAAATCTATATCATCAAATTGACTGTCATAGTCCGGTGAATAATCATACTTTTCAATTTTATAAAATCCGATACATAATTCGATTGATTTTGAACTGCTGTCAATCCCACATATCTGTATAAATAAAGGGAGTTTATTGTTCAGCGACCGTCGAACCATTTCTTGAATTTCTTTATCATCCAAATATCCAATCAAACAATCCCAGTTTACAAAAACAGACACCTCGTCGTTTTCTATATCACATCTGCATTTCTCTCGGAGTTTTAATGCAGAGAACTTAAGGTCTTGCTTGACACGGACGGGAACAGAATCAAAAGAATCCGTCTGTATATATCTCATTCCATTCCCGATGTAATACCGAGGAACATGTATTGTGGAAACCATTGGGATGATTTCTCTCGGAGTATCGGGGTGTTTCATATTGTTTTGCTCACATTCAAGGCATACTCCTGTGTTTGGGTCGATAGTGCGAAACAATCCAAGTTTGTGGCATTGCTTGCAACGTAACATCACAGCACCTCCATTCTCTATTTTTCATCGTATACACTGAATCTCTGCGGAGAGGAGGTGAGAACGATGAAGATTTTGACATGGAATGCGAGAACCGAAAAGGGTCTCACATTGATGGAGTTGGCAAAGAAATCCGGTCTCGGAAAATCTACGCTCAACAACATCGAAAACGGGAAAGTGTCTCCGACACTGTTTCAACTCGAACTGATTGCCATTGCACTGGATGTTAAAATCACCGACCTTTTTGAATCCGAATACAAATAATCATACCATAGTATGATTGACGACGGGCAGCAGGTGGATATATTTCCATGATTGTGGAAATCGCCTGCAATATTTCCATGATTGTGGAAATCCGTGGTATAATCGGAAAGGGGTGGTCACTATCAAGTACAGAGACATCATCATCGAGATGGTCGGAAAGATACGAAGTGAAAAAACCCTCAAGAGGATATACAAATTCGTTTCGTACCTTTACACCCACGAGACTGGCAGTTGAAAGACTGTCAGTCTTTTTCTTTATTTCCACGCAATTCAATATAATAATCAATCAGATTGTCAAGAGCCTCGATGTCTGCATCAGATGCATTCAAGAGCGTCTTAATCATATTTTTTCGGGCGTCGTTCTCACCTGCCATGATGCGGTCAATCTTTTCCATGAAATCGTCATCGCTCTCCACGAACATCTCACCGTCTCCGGTGGTCAACCACATATAATCAACGGAATATTCACGGCAGATTGATTTGACAACCTGCTCAGTGACGTTTCGCTTTCCTTTTTCTAATAAAGAAATAGCACCGCCGGACATTCCGATTCTTTCACCGAATGCATCCTGCGACAAGTTCAATGTTTTTCGCAAGTCTTTCAATCTTTCATTCATTCAATCACCTCCTTATGTCTCGAATATATCACAAAAAATCGACAGAGTAAAGAAAAACATGAAAAAAGTATTGACACAGTCGACTGTGTCGAATATAATTATTACAGAGTTAAGAAACAGCAAGCAGGAAGATGGGATTTGAGAGAAGTGAAAACGATGGTCGACATACCCCATTGAATGCCTCGGTTTTGAAAAGGCGAACGGCTTATGATGGAGAGTTCAACACTTATGCGAGGGAGCGAGATGACACAGCACTGTTTCATTTATAAAAGAACAGGAGGAACAAGACCATGATGAAACACGAATTTGAAAGAATGGCAGGCAGAGAAGTCACGACAGAACAGTACGACGCATTCGAGACTTTATACATGAACAGCAACCTCAATCAGCAGGATTTCGTGAAAAGTATCAAACAGATACTCAAAGCAATCCCACAGCCGAAAAAAGAGAAAAATATCAAAAGAATGTGCGTGAGAGACCGCAGTGGATACAGAAAAACCCCAAACGGATGTTATTACCATATCAAATATGTGGAACTGGTTGACATCGACATCGCAACAGGGAAATACGTCATTGATGCACTCGACGAACAGGATTTCATGAAACTGCAAAAAGAGGGTCATGACTTGAACCTCAACACTGAATTTGATTTCGATTATGAGAACTGCATCGACTTGAAAGGCAGAAAGATAACACTAGCAGAATAAACCGCAGGGAGGCGAAAGCCTCCCGACCAAAGAACAGGAGGACAGGAAAATGAGAAAAAATGATTTTTGTGTCAATGATAAGGTAGTCGGCAGTTGTTGGGGAACAGTCACAACATTCGAGGAACTGGATGCCAAAAAGAAAGATGATTCACTCGGAGAGGTCAAGTTCATTCAGATACTTAATGAGTGGAACGGCAAGAGATACATATTCATGAGAGACGAATGGAATAGTGAAAACTATTTCATTGAGATGCCGGAGGCAGATTGATGAAGATACTCAAAGCAATCAAAACAATATTGAAAAAGGGCAGGAGATTTCTGAAATCCCTGCCCGTGGACGATGATGAAATTCTCAACGAGTGGTTGAAATTGCATCAAGAGCAATCTCAAGGGCAGCGTGATACTCACGGAGAATCCCCACTGTAACACCTGCCGAAATCTTTGCGATACGCTCGAACTGTTCAGCATATCCGGCAGCATCCGGAGATTTGTCTGCGAGTTTTTCGCTTGCCTCAATGCTACCGTTCAAAGCAGTTTGCATCAATTCGTCAAAGTCAACATCAATTTTCATAAGTCCTCACCTCCTGTCAGTCGGAAATGGTTGCACATTCATTATATGGCAGGAGGGAACAGCAGGACAAGAAAAACAGGAGGAAATCATGAAATACTACCACGCAACAACAGAGAAAACAATGGAGAAGATTTTCACGGATGGAGCAATCCGGAAATCGTGGGATGGATGCGTGTATCTATGCACGACGGCAGTTGATGCCTGCAAGTTTTTGATACTGAGAGGCATCAAGAGAATGATTGTGGTTGAGGTTGAACTGGATGAAAGCGAGGTCGAGGAATCTCACGACCACAACGAGCACTTTTTTCAGTGCAAAGCGTACATACATCACGGTGACATCGAGGTCACCGGAGCAGAACCCACATGGGAATATACATTTGATTTTTAGTCGAAACGGGCAGTAGTTGCCCGTCCGTATGGATTGACCGCCATACGCTGATGATGACAGGTCACGAAAGGAGAGAAAACCATGTCAAAGGACGAGAAAAAACGCATGATTGAGGCAATGGCTGAGAAGTTCACCGGATTGGAGGAGAACGACAAATCTTTCATTGTTGGGTACATGATGGGAAAACAGGAGGAACGGCAGCAGTGGGAGAGAAAAGAGGCAGCAGTTGCCACAGCATAGCAGACAGATACGTCCTGTCAGCGATGGCAGGACATCAGAAAACACAGGCGTGAGCCTTTTATCATAGACAGGGAGGTGAAAGGATATGGATTCCATGGAAAGGGTGACAACCAAACAGGCAGCGAAAGAGTTGAATATGGATGTCGAGGCATTGCAGTACCTCATGAGAAACGACCGCCTGCCGATTGGATACGCTCTCAAGAAAGACGGCAAGACCCGTCATGCATATTATATCTATCGAGGTTTACTCGACACCTACAAACGGCAGTTGCAGGGTGCATAACAGCACAATCTCATAAAAGGGCAAAAGAAAAGGGTGACCATTGCAGTGGTCACCCGATTCAAAAGTTCGTGTCATATTTGAAAACCTATAAATATTATAACAAATCTGACACGGGAATGCAAGAAAAACGGAGGCAAGAAAGCCTTTATTTTCAAGGGATTCGCAAGGTTTTGTCGACCTTGTAATGGATAGTAACAACTCAACGAAACCTTGAAAGTAAGAATATAAGGGCAACAGGAGGAACGTGTCAGAATATGGAGCAGGGCAAGAAAAGGAAGAAACCGAGGAGGGGTTTCATCCCGTATGACTATGAGGCAGCGTATGCGAAAAGCCTTGAGGACATGCATGAGTGGTTTGTGGAGCAGATGTTCAATCACAGAAAGAAAGTCGTGTATGCACTCAAAGAGATAACAGCAGGAGAGCAGTTCGAGGTTGAGATATATCCGCAGTTCCGGAGCATGGATGAAGTTCCTCCGGAGGGATTGAAAAAGGACAACACCAAGGCTCAAAAGAATCTGAATGATAAGAATGCGAGGAAATACGTTGAGCGTCTTATCAATGAGAATTTCACAGACCGAGACATTTGGATAACGCTGACCTATGATGACGAGCATCTGCCTCCGGATGGAGATATTGATGCAGCAATCAAGAACATGCAGAACTATATCCGCAGAATCAACTATCAGCGGAAAAAGCAGGGTTTCGGAAATTGCAAATACATATACGTCACGGAATACAATCCGGACGAGGAAATCAGATGGCATCATCATCTCGTGATGGATGGAGACCTTGACATGGATGCAGTTGAAAAGGCATGGAAATGTGGCAGCAGGAACGAAGTCCGCAGACTGGAAAAGGACAAGTTCGGTCTGTCCGGCATGGCGAACTATATCGTCAAGGAAAAAGAGAGGGTCAAGTCAGAAAAGAGATGGAACAGTTCACAGAACCTCACGCAGCCGAGAATCAGAGTGGTTCACTCAAAGCGTCCGGCAGCAGGGGGCAACTATAAACAGATAGGCTCATTCGTCGACGGGATGGTCAAGAACAGAGAAAGCATTCCGGAGCAGTTGGCGAAATGGTATCCCGATTATGAGTTCACGGATTCCGCAGTCTATTACAACGATTTCAACTGCATGTTCTACATACATGCACGAATGAGAAAGAGGAGGTCAGAACATGACACGAAAGCAGGCAAGAAAACACGACAGAATATGCCTCGCAATCGTTCTGATAATCGGAGCGGTGCTCATGGTACACACGGCAGTGGCAGCAGTCAGAGGAGCAAGCGAGAGAAAGCGACAGGAGGAACAGCGAAAGCAGGAAATCAGAGAAAGAATTGAGAACGCCGACAGTTTGGCAGACCTGTCCGCAGGAGTGGCAAGGGCACTCAATGGAACAATGACAGGAATTGAGACCGGAGAGCAGGCGATACTGGATGCGGACATTGAGAACATCGGAGCATTCGACACCATGTCGATGGACTACGGTGGCGAGGAGGATGGTTTCGTGTTCTACGAGATACCGGAGGAATATCAAGCGACCGGAGGCTATTTTCCGGAGGAGGCACAGATATACACATATTGCCTGTGCAAACAGTACGGCGTGAGATATAGCCTCGTGGTGGCGATGATTGAGCGTGAATCCGGATACCAGTACGACCGCATCGGAGACGATGGTCATTCCATGGGATATATGCAGATATGGCAGTCAGCACATATCGACCGAATGGAGGAACTGGGGGCGACGAACCTGCTCGACCCATATCAGAACATACACGTCGGCATCGACTATATTTCCGGACTGATTGAGAAATATGGCACGATTCAAGATGCACTTGCTGCATACAATTACGGCGAGCGTGGAGCATACACACATCTGTGGAGCAATGGAATATATGTCTATGAATACAATGAGACCATTATACAACGGATGAAAGAGATTGAGGAGGAACTTGAGCAGTGAGATTCGGATGGACGGATGAAGAAAAAGAAAAGTATTTCATAAAAGCCGAACAGCAGATTGAGGCAGCAGGATTCACAGACTTCCTCAAGATTGACAAGACCTCGTTCGGAGTGCAGGGGCAGAAAATGAAAGTATTTCTCACGCCGTTTCACAGGGCAGGCAACACGAAAAAGTGGTGGGAGGCAAAGAGAAACATGCCGAACCTGCGTGAGAATGAGCCTCCGAGAAACCAGTTCGGGAAGAAAGAGAAAACCATCTTGATTCACGGATACATGGTGATGGAGATGGAGGAGTGTGACAAATGAGGTTCAGAGAGGCAGTCGCAAGACTGAGATGGATGCTCAAGGTCAAAGACTGCCGGAGCATTTGCCTGTTCTGCGAGTTTTATGAGCAATGCAGGGCAGAACTAATAGAGGAGGAATCAGAAAAATGAATATGAAATATGCATTGAGAAGTGAGGACACGGAGCAAATCAACGTCATCTCATGGGCGAACTGGAACATGAACAGGTATCCGGAATTGAGATGGTTGTATCACGTTCCGAATGGTGGCAGCAGGAACAAACAGGAGGCAGTGAAATTCAAACAGATGGGCGTCAAGGCAGGCGTGTCCGACTTGTGCCTCCCATATCCGAGAGGGATGTATTGCGGATTGTTCATCGAGATGAAATACGGTGACAACAGGCAGCAGGCAACACAGAAAGAGTTCCTCAGAGATATGGCAGAGGCAGGTCATTTCGTGGCGACATGTTATTCGGCAGAGGAGGCAATCAAGGTCATCGAGAAATATTTATCTCTCAATAGTTGGAGGATGAATGATGTCATGATTGTGATGGGGCGAGCGAGTGGAAAGCAGGACGCAATCGAAAAGATGGTCATGGATATACCGAACAACAGCATCTTGAAAGGCGGTGAGGTCAAGTGAGGACGAGATGGGATTTGATTAGAGAGCAGGAGAAGAAAACCAAGAAAGCATTGAAATCCTGTACCATGGCGAAACAATATGCCGGATGCGGATTCAAAGAACCCGTCATCAATGGGATGGGGCAGTGTTCCGGTTGCAGGAATCCGGATGACAATGAACTCGAATCATATTGCTGCACCTGTGAGCACAACGAATATTTTATCGGGGAGGTGATAGCATGAGAACAGCAGGCATCATCATCGCAGCGACCGCACTGGCAGCAGGCGTCACAATCATCAAAGTGCTTTATGAAGTCGGGAAAGAGATGAATCAGTTCAGAACGTGCATGAGCGGTCAGAACCGCAGAAGATAACAGGGAAAAGATAACAGGAGGAAACAGGATGAAAACTATTGCAGTTATGTCTCCAAAGGGAGGCATCGGAAAAACAACGACGTCAGATTCCATCGCCTACATACTGGGCGAGGAGCATGGAAAGCGTGTCTTAATTCTTGAGGGAGACCAACAGGGCGACACCTCAGAGACATTCGGATGCTATGAGCCGGACGGAATCGGAATGAGCGAATTGATTGAGCACCATGTGTCACAGGGAGGTCACTATCAGACAAGCGACCTCATAAGACCGACAGAGTATCCACACATTGATATTATTCCGGCGAATGGCTATCTCATGAAAACGGACATGAATCTGCTCATGAAGTCGGACGAGAATCAGATTCTCCGTCTGAGGGATGCACTGGACGAGGTGCAGCAGGCATATGATTATTGTATTTGTGATTGCGGACGACTGTTCGACATGGTGGTCATTAACGTCCTCATGGCAGCAGAACTCGTCATCGTTCCGGTAAAGGTCGGAGGATTCGAGGTGAGGGCAATCAACAGCCTCGCAGAGCAGATTGAGAACATGAGAGAAATCAATCCGGACTTAACAATCAAAGCAGTATGCACCATGAGACAGAAGAATAAGACATCTCTTGAGTTCGAGGAGTGGCTCAAGGAACAATCCGGATTCGATGTGTTCGTCACTCCGGTGAGACGTTCAATCATCGCAGAGAAAGCAACCATCAACATGATGCCGTTGCCGAGATTCTCACCGAGATGTATTGCAACACAGGACTATCGTAATATTGTATTTGAACTCTTGAAAGATATGGAGGGAGGCTCTGAACATGGAAATCAAAGTTGATTGTTTTGACATCCGGCAGATTGCGGATTCCGGTCAGTGTTTCCGGATGAAAGAGCATCCGACCAAAAAGGACACGTTCACAGTGGTGGTCGGGGTTGACTACATAGAGATAACACAGGCAGCAGGCAGTCACTCGATTGAGCTATCCTGCAACAAGGACACATTTGCAAATAAGTGGGCGAATTATTTTGATATACCGACCGGATACAAGAAAATCATTGACAGCATCGACAAAGAGGACAGGTTTCTTATGGATGCAGCAGAATACGGCAGAGGCATCCGGATACTCAATCAACCTCTGTGGGAAACGATTGTCTCGTTCATGATTTCACAGAACAATAACATCCCGAAGATAAAGCAGAGCATCGAGACACTGTGTGAGAAATATGGCAGCAGGCTCACGATACCGGACGGATACGGGCAGAATCAGCCACAATATACATTCCCATCGCCGGAGCAGTTAAGAGATGCAGATTTCCGAGCCTGTGGCGTTGGATACCGTAATAAATACCTTGAGGGTCTCGTCCGGAACGTACTGGATGGCAAGATTGACCTCAGAACACTATCATCCGGAGATAGTGACAAGAACCTCCGGAGCATCTACGGGATAGGACAAAAGGTCGCCAACTGCATCCGGCTGTTTGGGATGCACGAGGTTGACGCTTTTCCGGTGGATACATGGATAAATAAAATCATCAAGCAGCAGTATGGTGGTAAGTTTCCGGTCGAGAAGTATGACGGATATGCCGGAATCATTCAACAGTACATGTTCTATTATGCGACGAGAGGAGGCGGTCTCAATGGTTCAGATTCTTGAGTTGTTTGGAGGAATCGGCTCGCCGAGATGTGCATTGAGAAATCTCAACATACCAACCAAAGCAATCGACTATGTGGAAATCAATGAAAAGGCAGTCCATTCCTACAATTCCATGTTCAGAGATGAACTCGAATACAAGACACAGACAGTCGTTGGATGGAATCTCAAGCCGGACATTCTGATTCATGGTTCGCCTTGCCAAGATATGAGCATCGCCGGACACCAAGGCAAGGCGACAGGCGAGGAGAGAATCAACCGAGGAAAAGGTTCAGACGAGGGCAGCGGAACACGTTCCTCACTTATGTGGGAAACAATACATATCATCGAGAACATGGGAGAATGGCGTCCTAAGTATGTTATATGGGAAAACGTCAAGAATGTGAAATCGAAGTACATGAGACCGAATTTCGACAGGTATATGAGCGAAATGGAACGATTGGGATATTCAAACAATCACGAGACACTGGATGCAAGAGAGTTCGGATTGCCACAGGCAAGGGAACGAGTGTTCACGGTGTCGGTACTGGATGGAGAACCGTTCCAATTCGATGACCTCATTCGGACACCGATGCAGAACTTGCAGGACTTCCTTGAGAGCGATGTTCCGGATGTCTATGACGTGACACAGCCGTCAGTCCTTGAATGCATCGGAGCAAAAGGCATCAGACGAGCGACAGTCATTCAAGATTATGCATACACCATCACAACACGCCAAGACCGGACGCCTGCACAGGTTATCGACCGAGGTGATGGGCGGTATCGGTATTTGACAGAGCGAGAGTGTTGGAGATTGCAAGGATACACTGACGAGGACTTTGAGAGGGCGAGAGAGGCACAGCAAAGAATCGGGAAATATTACAAGGCATTATATGACCAAGCAGGGAACAGCATCGCCGTTCCGATATTTGAAAGCATGTTCCGAAAAATCATTCTCGGAGAAACAAGGGAGGCGGTTTGATGAAAAACGAGGCATTTTGCAGATGGTACGAAAAGCCACTCAGAGATGTCACAGAAGTGTAGCAGGAGCAATGCGAGGAAAACGGGCAGCAGTGCGATGGGTGTCCGGATTTGATTTTGAGAGAAAAAGAGGTGCAAACATGGCAGGAATGAGGACGAAGAAATCAAAAGGCGGTGGAAAGACATTCACGTTCTCCGGAGGGTTGAGCGATGCAATCGAAGCAGCGGAAAGAGAGTTGAGAGAAAAGGAAAACTCTCAGAAACGGGTATTTTTGAAATGGCAACGTGATAATGCAGTCAAGGCATACGAGAACTATGAGAAAAGAATCGACGACCTGCAAGATTTCATTCCACTGGCGAAAGAGGAGTTGAAAAAGAGGCAGGAGGCAGTAAAGGCAAAGGAGGAAAACGAAAATGAGTAAGTTGAACACGGGAGCGTGCAGATTTTGCGGTCAGACAATAGCAATCGAAACCGAGGAGAGTTTGACATCTCCTCAACTCGCAGAGGAGGCAACAATGAGATGCACCTGCGAGCAGGCGGTCGAGTATCAGAAAGAAAAGCAGAGAAAAGAGAAAGCATTGAAAAACGTCTCCGTCCTGTTCGGACAGGATGCAGCACCGGAGAAACGTGTCGGCGAGGAGATTGTGAGCATATTGTCGGCAGCAGTCGAGGAGATATACACCGGAGGACTGGCAAAGGT
>ULRU01035747.1_pt1 | contig 13074 bp, 8 predicted proteins | sample 1955831 | NCBI WGS metagenome assembly ULRU01 (sample SAMEA4835693, study PRJEB28245) | human gut metagenome | biome: gut microbiome; material: fecal sample | place: Denmark | collected 2008 | reverse complement strand
GAGCCTATCGTATTAGCGTCAAAAGAGCATCACACGTTGCTGGAGATCAACAACAGCTCTCTCAACCCGGTCCGCAAGAAACTCACCGCCCGGGATAATAACCTCACGATCTTGCGCCTATGCAAGAAATACGAGGTTCCTGTGATTTTAGGGAGCGACGCGCATATCTCTTTCGATATAGCCCGGTACGATCATATCTACGAGTTATTGCAAGAGACACGATTTCCGGAGGAATTGATATTGAACGACAAGGTAGAGGCGTTCAAGAAGTTCATAGGGAGATAAGCGGTGCCTTACATCCGGGGCAGATACATTCCTGCAACCGCGCAGATACATTCCTGCAGCGGGGTAGACACGGACGTGCAGCCGTGCAGATACGTATCTGCAACCAGACAGATACGGACCTGCAACCGGACAGATACGGACCTGCAACCGGGTAGATACGTACCTACAACCGGACAGATACGTACCTACAATCGGACAGATACGGACGTGCAACCGGGTAGATACGGACGTGCGTACCCGCCCGGGTGCATCTTTACTTACAATGTTCCTTTATTAATTTGTCCACGACAGGATCACCCAACTCCTTCGCCTTGTTGAAAGCCTCGCACGCTTCCGCCTTCTTACCCTGACGGACGTAGCAGATGCCTCGCAAACGATAGCAAGAGGCGAAATCCGGAGCGATCCGCAAGGCATTCTCCAAGCTCCTCAACGCCTGATCATAGTTTTCCATACGGATATATACGGACGCTTCCTCCGCCGGATAAGTCGGGTCGCCCGGATTCAAGCGGATCGCGGATTGGATATCGGCCAAGGCGCCGGGGAAATCGTTCATGCGGAACTTCGCTTGCTCGCGGTAATAGAAGAAGCGGTCGCCGACCTGTCCTTTCAAGAGATCGTAGTATAAATCATAATCGTCCACGGCCTCCTTGTATTGCATCAGTTTCAAGCGGAGATCCACCCGTTCCAAGATATAGGGAGCGGCCTCGTTCGTTGGCGGGTTGCCGCATTTGGCGATGGCGCTATCCAGCAAGGCGATGATATCCCCGAAGTTAGCGCCCCGGATATTCGCCTTCGCCTTCGCCGCCCAATACCAAGAGGTAGAAGATGCCATATCGCTATCGTTCACCTTCATATAATCATCGAACGCCTGCTCGAAATCTCCTTTATAAAAATGGATGTCCCCTTCCAATTGGCGATAGACCGGCAAGTCCTCCTCCCCGATCGCCTTTTGTATCGCCTCGGTAGCGGCATCGACGGTCCACTGCTCCTTATTCAAGGTCGTATCCGCGGCGGCCACGCCGTAGATCAGCTTGGCTCGGTTGAACCAGATATCCCCTTTCCGCTCGCTGAAGCGGGAAGCCGTGTTTATATCTTCCAACGCCTTATCCAGACAAGCCCCCTGCTCGGCCTCCGTAGGAGCCAGATCCGCACGGTGGTAAGCGTAATGATTGGCACGGTTCAAATACCCGTCGGGAGAATCCGGGAAAGTGGCGATGAAATCATTCAAGGTAGCCAGATACATCTTCGGGTCTTGCGAGCTTGCCATCAGGTATAAGGAGACCTGCGCTTGGCTCGCGTCCGCCGGCCACGCCTTCCGGATACCAATCCGGCTATAGGTGGAATTAAAGGCGTCCGCCGACTGGATCGTCAGGCTATTCGCGTATCCCGCCGAGACCGCGTAGGAATCTTCCTGCTTCCCCGACGCGTCTTCCTGCGCCAAGCCGAACACCTCGCCGTCCGCCGTCAATACAGGAGCGTTTACCTGCCCGCTTTCCAGCGCCATCGACAATTTATAATAGCTGAACGGCTCCTTCAACTTACTGACCTCCGAGACCGGTCCTTCCCCGAACTTCGTGATCTTACCGGTCGAGTAAGGCATCAGATAAGCGGTAACTCCTCGCGAGATCGGCTCACGGGCGATCGGCAAGAACACAGCTTTCTTCGGAACCTCTACCTTGAACTTGATCACGTCATATAATTCATCAGCCCCCAAGATGCGGCTTACCGGATATTCTTTTCCGTCGGCGTCGGTCACGGTCGCCCTCGTCGCGTCCTTAAACAAGGAATAGCCGGACAGCGCCTCACCGGTCTCGGTAATGAAAAATCCCGTACCGGACGCTTTCTTCTGGTTATCTTTTCCATAAGTAGTGACGGTAACCACCGCCTTTCGTTGCTTATCCATCCATTTGGGCGCTTTCTTTTGCGCCGCCACCCAAAATACTTGGCAACAAATCGTAATCAACAGAACAATTCTTCTCATTTCGTTTTCATGTTATCAGAATATACGTCGCAAATGTAAATATTTATACCGGATAGGCGAACAAATTAGGGAATTAATCTATTATGAGTATATTCGCGGAAACACTTATAAAAAACCGCGAGATTATGAGACTAAAATCATGTATGCTTATGTGTAGTTTATTCATGGCGAGCTTAGCCTCCGCTAGTAACTTCGCCTCGGATTCTTTCAAGACCAAGAGCGGAAAAGAACTGACCATCACGTTCATCAAGCATGGCAGCCTGATGCTTACGTACGACAATCATTCGATACAGGTAGATCCTGTCTCCGAATACGCCGATTATACGACTTTCCCGAAAGCCGATATCATCTTGATCACCCACGAGCATGGCGACCATCTGGACCCGAAAGCGATACAAGCCGTCGAGAAAAACAGTACGGAAATCATCGCCAACGAGAACAGCCAGAAGAAGCTGGGAAAAGGGAAGGTCCTGAAAAACGGCGATACGGATACCTCCATCAGCTATATGAAGATAGAGGCCGTCCCCGCCTATAACACCACGCCCGGCCGGGATAAATATCATCCCCGCCACCGGGATAATGGCTATATCCTCACGTTCGACGGACTAAGAGTCTATGTAGCCGGCGATACGGAAGACATCCCGGAGATGAAAGACCTGAAAGACATCGATATCGCTTTCCTTCCCGTCAACCAGCCTTATACCATGACCGTCCCGCAAGCGGCGAAAGCAGCCAAGATGTTCTCGCCTAAAATCCTATACCCTTACCATTACGGGGATACGAAGATCGGCGAGTTGAAAGATGCCTTGAAAGGTAGCGGTATCGACGTGAGGATACGGGAGCTACAATGACGACAAGGCACGGCTCGCCTTTAAGATATTCCGCCGGTACACCCAGCAAGCCAAGAGGAAATAAACGACGCATTGCACCCACAACGTCACGTACTCCACGCCGACTTGCTCAATCGACGCTCCCATCGAGTTGAGCTGTACATAGGCCAGCGTAGCGGGAGCCGCCGGAATGATATAATGGGCCATTTGCCAATACCAAGGCATCAATTCCAAGGGATAAGAGACTCCGGAAAGGAAGATCAAGCCTACCGAGAAGAAAGCGATCATCAATAACGGAGCCTCCGAGTCCGTAAAGAAATAAGAGGCGGCCAGCCCAAAGAAGCTGGTAGCCAACAGGAAGGGTATCAGCAGGATCAAGGTGTTCAGATAATTACCGATATCCGGCAGGCCAAACAATAGCGGTATCAAGCCCAACAAGAACAAAGCGAAAATCGTATACAATACGCAATACACAAAGGTCTTGCTGATTATCACCCTAGCGATCCGGCCAAAGGATAATCCCTCGGAGGCGAAACGAACGATGGTACCCGAATCCCGCTCTTCCCCGCTTATCATACCGATCACCATCAACAAGGTCTGGAACATAATGACGATCAATACCGCCGGGATCAAATAGGTTCCATATCCTTCCGTAAAATTATACAACGCCGTCCCGACCACTGATATGGGTTGCGCCGAAACGATCTTGGAAGCGTCTTGCTGGGGCAAGAACACCAACATCTCCGGACGATACCGATCGTTCAACGCCAACATGGCACCGCTAGAAGCCTCCTGCATCGCCATATAATATAGGAAGGCGCTTGTCGTCTGGTACATGATAAACAGGGACTCATTCCCTCGTGCCACCCGGGTCTCGAAATCAGAGGGAAGATACAAGATACCTACGGCATCCCCCTCCTTCATCCACTCCTGCGCCTCGGCGTAATCCAAACCATCGGCGATTACCGAGACTTGCGGAGTGGCGTTCAGCAAACGGATGTACTCCCGGCTCAAGTCGGTCTTTGAGTCATCGACGACTACCACCGGGGCGTTACGCACCAGATCCGGGGCATACATATAATTATACAGCAGGCCATAGAGAAATATACCTCCTACCAAGACGAGCAAGATAGCGTAGCTCGTGGAGATCGTCTTAAACTCGTCCTTGACCAAGGAAGCGATATCCGCCAAGGTTCCTTTCATATTATCGGATGTTCTCATATTTATGACTTAAAATAGCGGTTTTCAAATGTGGCAACAGCATCAATGCCAATAACATAAACGCAAACAACGAACTTACGTTTACCCATGTATAAGGGAATCCGTAATCGCCATACAATAAGTTCTGGTTGATCTCCACGAAATGCCGTACCGGAAACAGGTACGAGGCGTAATGTACGGGAGCGTACATGGAATCGACCGGGAAAGTAACGCCGCATAAAGTAGCCCCCAGCGAACCGACCATCGACACCACGCTAATCACGATCGCTATAGCGGGAAACAACGAGAACAGGAATACCGCCAACGCTTGCGTAGCGACCACGAATAAGATCGCCGTCAAGTTCAATGGCCAGAAACCGCAAGCGAAAGGAATATGCATGACCCCGAACATGATATAGTTAGCGAAGACGCTCATGATACAAAAGATAATTGTATAAGGGAGCAGCTTGCCCACCACCGCCACGAACATGTTCATCCGTGCCGCCTCCAGCCACTCATCGCCTGTCCGGAACTTGATCTCGCTACCGATAGCGTACACCGTAACCAGCAAAATGATCACTTGGAAAAAGACAAAGAAAAAAGGATTGCTCAGATAAACGGAATAATCCAGATCCGGGTTGAACAGCGGGTGGCTACTGGATCGTACCGGTAATAGGAAGGTGGTTATCTGATTCTCCCCCAGCCCCATCGCCGTAGCTTGCACAACCACCGGGGCGAGGGAAAGCGTACGCAGCAGGGTCTCGAAGGCCCCACGTACCTCACCGCCCACACTCAACAAGGCATAGTGGTAATAATACGATAAAGTAGCGTCACGCCCCGCCGTGGCATCCGCCTCAAACTGATTGGGGATCACTAGATAACCGTAGATTTCTTTTGCTTGGGTAGCACGGCGAGCGGTCTCTTGGTCCGTATAATGCCGGGTTACCCGGAAAGTCGGTACCGCCTCTACCTGCCGGATGATCTCCCGGGACATGGAGGTGTTGTCTTGGTCCACTACCGCTATCGGTATGTTCTCCATCTGCCCGCTTCCGAAAATCGTAGACATGAAGAATATACAGAACAAAGGCAACACGATACACACCCCGAAGTATAGCCTCCGGGAAACCATGCGATCCAGTTCCCGACGTAAAACCATATAGAAAGGACTCTTCTTTAGCATAGCGACAATAAATTATTTAGTTGTAGAGACGGGGCACGCCCCGTCTCTACAACTGGATAGTATCAAGGGAGTTGATAGAGTACGGACATACCGGGACGTAATCCCTCCACCTTCTCCACCGGTAAGGCATGTATCTCGAAGGTCCGCAAGTCATAGCTACCTGTCTGCTTGGTAGATTTCCAAGTAGCGAAACTGCCCAACGGACTGATATAATTGATCTTGAATTCAATATCCTTCTTATCGATCGCCGGTACATCGGCGACAAACGTTCCTCCCATCTTAAATAAAGGCAAACGATCCTCACGTACGTTCAATACCACATGCACGTCATCTAATACGACTAAGTTCATGATTGGCATCCCGGCCCCAACCAACTCTCCCCGTTTCGGGAAAATAGCTGAGATTTGTCCGGATTCCGGAGCCGTCAACCGAGCGTCCTGTAAGAGAGCCGCCACCTCCTCCACGGTTCCTTGCGCCGCCGTCACCAACGAGCGGGCGCTCTCCTTATCTTGTATCTGCGCCCCGTCTACCGCCATTTGATATTGGCTATAAGCGGCACGTTCGGCGGCCTCAGCCGCTTTATACATGGCCTCCACCTCATCTTTACGCTGTGAGGTTACCACGCTATCTTTATACAAGGCATTGACCCGATCATAGGTAATCTTCGCCAATTGTAAATCCGATTTGGATTTATTCCACAATTGTTGCAAGGAAGCGATGATTTGCTTTCGTGTACCCTCATCCACTTTCTGGTGCTGATACTTCGCTATGTTCTCCATGGCGTTCACCTGTTGATATTTAGCCAATGCCTCCGGACTATTGATGACTACCAAGGTATCGCCTTGGCGTACATTCTGTCCCTCTTTTACCAGAAAGGTATCGATACGCCCCGGTAACTTGCCGGAGATACGTATTTCCGTTGCCTCGATCTGCCCTTGCAAGATCACCGGCTTCTTTTTCAACAAGATCATCCCGATCAACGAGACAACTATAACAATCGCCAAGACTGCGACGAAGGCCACACTCAAATATCTCTTAGTTTTATCCATAACTCCTAAATTTTCAATTTTCAATTCTCAATTTTCAATTCCCCAAAAGCTCCTCGGTCTTTCCCTCCATCTTGTATTGGTGGAACTGCTCCGGCGTACCGCAGACAGACAGCAGATTAATCAAGGCTACATCATACTGATAATAAGCCAAAAGAAAAGCGGTCTTCACCTTCGCCAGCATAACCTCGGCATCGACTACCTCCGTAGAAGTAGCCATTCCCTCTTGGAAAGATTTCTTCCGCACCCGGACCAGTTCCCGGCTCATCTCGATCGTCGTATCCAAAGCCTTTACGTTATCCAAGGCATTTTGTAGCTGGCTGTAGAATTTATCGATACCGACCTCCAGATCCGTAATCGCCTTCTCCTTACCCAAACGAAGCGACTGACTAGCGATCTTTGCCTGCCGGATGGTTTTCTCCCGGTTCAAGCCATCAAAAATATTCCACGTAAAACCAACTCCCACCATCGTACGAGGCAACAAATATTTATCAAGTCCATCAGCGTACAAAGTCTGTTTGCCGAATAAAGCGATATTCGGGACATAAGCGGACCGGCCGATCTTTAGTTGATTATCGGCTACAACCTGCTGCAATTTCAATTGATTGACTATATAATTATTCATCGGAACCAGATCCTTGAAGTATTGAGCCGGAGGAAGCGCCTCATTAATGAATAAAGGAGTCGTGGTACGTACGTCACTCCCCTCCTCCATATTAATCAAGCTTTTAAACGCCTGTTGAGCGACCGCTAAATCCTTACGGGCCGATTCCAGTTCTCGTTTCGCCTCGTCCATACTTACCTGAGCGAACAGACGCTCAGCCCGATTGATCATCCCGTTTTGCTCTAATTTAAGGGCTTGGTCATAATGGGTTTTCAAAGAATTATACACTTCCGTTTTTACGTCCACCACACTTTGTCCCAGACGAAGCCCGAAATAAGCCTCGATCAATAAGGATTGTTGGTTGGCATCCACTTGATTCCTATTCACCTCCGCTATAGAGACCATCGTCTTTCCGATCTTGTTCGCATAGATACGTTTTCCTCCCGTGAAAACAGGCCACGTCACCGTAGCGTCTATAGAAGTGATGTTTTGGGAGATCAGCGGAAGCGAGAAAGTACCTTGCCCGATCTTATCCAATACCGACATGATCAGCTCATTATCCGGGATATAATTATGGACAAACTCTTTCGCCGGTTCCGTATATTTACTCAGCGACTGCCGTACCTCTATCGGATTCGACATATGTACGAAAGCACCCGCGGCGTTCACCGACGGATACCAAAAAGCGTTTAGCTTTTGATGCTCATTCCGAGCCCATTCCACTTCTTTCCCGGCTATTTTCAAGCTTTTATTTTCCTTATGAAGCAGGTCGAGAGATTGTTCCAAGCTTAAATCCACATCGTTCCCTTGGCTCCATGAAGCGCATGGAAGAAGATACAGCAAAAGAATACTGTAAGATACTATATTACTCACCATAAACTCATTTAGTAATTGACGTTCAGTTGGAGTAATAACAGCGAAAAAGGGAGGATTGTTTTTACTTCTTTTTCAAGTTGGGAAGGAACCAAGTAACCAGTCCTAAAAGAGGCATGAAGCCACATACGTTGTAGACAGCCTCTATTCCATAATGATCCGCCATATTTCCTAATACGGCCGAGGCTATACCCGCCACACCGAAAGCAAATCCAAAGAAAAGTCCCGAGATAAGACCTAATTTATAAGGAAGCAACTCTTGCGCATACAACAAAATAGCCGGGAACGCCGATGATAAGACCAACCCCACGCAAAAACTAAGCACGATCGTCCAAACGAATCCCACATGCGGCATCAACAAGCTAAATGGGGCTGCCCCTAGAATCGATCCCCAAATCACATATTTCCGTCCTATCTTATCACCGATAGGACCACCCGCCAAAGTTCCCATGGCCGTAGCGATCAGGAAGACGAACAAACAGATCTGCGAAGTCTGTACACTCACCCCAAATTTATGGATCAAGTAAAAGGTATAGTAGCTATTCAAACTAGCCATATAGATATATTTAGAGAAAATCAAGGTCAGCAATATCGAGATCGAAAAGACTGTTTTTCCCAAAGAAAGAGGCATCTCCACATGCGTCTCACCCGACTTCTTCTGCCATTTCACCCGACTCAAATACGCCTTATACCAACGGCAGATAGGAATCATCACCAAAATAGCGACGAATGCCAGTATAGAAAACAAAGCGATATGAGTCCGTCCATAAGGCGCCACCAATAAAGCAACCAGTAGCGGACCTAACGATCCGCCCAAATTACCACCCACTTGAAAAAGCGATTGTGCCAATCCCCTACGCCCTCCCGACGCTAGCGAGGTAATCCGGGACGCTTCCGGATGCAAAACCGAAGACCCGATACCTATCAAAAATACGGAGATCAAGACCCAATGGAGCGTAGAGGAAAAAGCGAGATTCAACAAGCCGACCAACGTAAAACTCATACCAATAGGTAACGACCAAGCCACGGGACGCTTATCAAAAACCAAACCGGTTATAGGCTGGAAAACAGAAGCGGATAATTGATAAACAAGCGTAATCAACCCGATTTGGGCGAAGCTCAACGCTAAATCATCCTTGAAAAGTGGATAAACCGCCGAGATAACGGATTGCAACGAATCATTCAAACAATGCGTAACGCTTAACGCCACCAATACCCGGAATGCTGTTTTATTTACCGGCTGCTGTTTAGGAACCTGCTCCATGACTGTCCATATTTCTATTTAACCTCATGCTCATTAACATTTCAAAAATCGCACAAAAAGTTAGCTAATTTCTAGAAAAACAAACCCTAAGAGCCTATTTTAACCATAGTTAATACAACTATTCTTTTGGTTCTTTTCATTTCTTTATGTTAATCGGCTTAATCTTAATACCTATGAGCCTTGTTTTCTCAGTGATACTTCAGAGCTGTATCCCGGAATGAGCATATATCTTATAACTCACTCCCAAAACAAACGCCAAAATCCCTTATCTGCCATCATTCCGACCCGAAGTTAAAGATCGAGATCATAAACGGGAACAGCCTCTGAAGTTTTTTATATTTATTCCTCTTCTTCTCCCTCGTTCGCCGAATGTAAGATAAAAGTAGTAGCGCCAATCGTTACGATCGTACCCTCCCCGATACGTACTTGTTCTTTTTTACCGACCAATACATTTTTCACAAAAGTCCCGGTCAAGCTAGGAAAGTCACGCACCATATAAACGAACTTGCCATTAGTGTCTTTCTTTACATTAATCACACAATGCTTACGCCCCATACTTGGATCGCTCGTGATAATAGGGACATCTACCCCTTCCGTATCCTTATTACGGCGACCAATCACATTATCTCCCATCACTAATGGTAGATCTTGCTTAAAAGCAAAACCATTCTCGATAATGGTAATATAACCGCAAGAGAAATCCGGTTCCTTCACCTCTTTTTCCTCACCGGTAGCCGTCTTCACCACCTTTCGGCCCAATTTAATCTTAAATTGCGCTCCACACTGCGGACAGACGAAGGCTAATACCTTCCCTTCCGGATATTTGGTCTCATCAAAAGACAACTGATTATCACATTTTGGACAGAATACTCTTTTCATACACTTAAATACAGGATCTAGTATTACAAACGGAGCGCAAATTTACGAAAAAACCTTCAGCTACACTCCTAAAATCTCATGGTTATGATTTTTTGAAACAAAAAAGGCTATCCATCACGGACAGCCAATCTCAATTGTTAACCTTAAATCTAATACCATGAAAAACACAGTGCAAATATAGAGGTTTTATGTTATGCAGCATAATGTTTTATTTGCAAATCTCATTTCCTTAACCAGATTTAACAAAACCATGCTTTAAAACATATCCGTAAAATAATATATATCCCCTTAGAACTTAGGTTCATTCTCTTTAATCTCCTTCAAAGGCAAGGTAAACCAAAAAGTGGAACCTACTCCCAATGTAGATTCTACCCCGATTCGTCCCCTTAGTTTCTCGATAATATTTTTGCAAATCGCCAATCCTAATCCGGTACCTTGTTTGCAAGCGTTCAACTTAACAAAACGATCGAATATAGTTCTACAATCTTCCTCCGAGATTCCCATTCCCGTATCCGAGACCGAAACTCGTATTTCATCATTCGATACCTTATAGGCTAATTTGATCTCACCTTCCGAAGTAAACTTAATCGCATTTGTCAAGAAATTAGAAATAACCTGTACGACTCGTTTCGGATCTGAGAAAACGGTCACGGGTTGTGAGCCCCGGTCGAAAACAAATCGAACGTTTTTCGGAATCTTCAAGGCATGTACCGCATAAGTTTCCTCACAGATCTCCTTAAAATCAAAATTTTTCTTCGTAATGTCAAAGGTTCCCGCCTCAATCTTTGAGAAATCAAGGATATCCTCAATCAATTGCAGAAGCAATTCACTATTCTTGTCAATGATATCCACATAAAACTCTCGTTCCTCCTCCTCTATCTCCTTGGTCTCTGCCAGTATATTCGCAAAACCAACAATAGCATTTAAAGGCGTATGGATCTCATGACTCATATTCGCCAAGAACATAGACTTAAGCCGATTCGCCTCTTTAGCCTTAGCTAACTCATATTCTTTCCGTTGACGCTCTCGTTCCACCCAGCGCAATTTATCTTGCATGGCGATCTCATCCGTTATGTCCATCAAGTAATAAAGGATTTTCGCTGGTCTTCCCGCCTCATCATATTTATAAGGGTACGCATACGCTCTCACCCAAACATATTGCCCCTCAAAAAGCTGTCGGTATTGAATACTATATTCACCGATCTCACCCGTAACAATCTTTTCAAAGCCTTGTACAAGTACCCTTTCCCGATCTTCCGGATGTACGATCTCACAAAAATCTTTTTTCGTTGTCAAGTTACTTGCTCTCAATCTGGATTTATTACCTAAAACACGTAAATCCAGATCGATATGCATCTTATCGGTTTTAACATCATATTCCCACAGCAAGGAATCACTGCAACGCATAACCGTTTTCAACTTCGTGAACAGTTCCTCTACTTTCTCCGACTTTTGATATTCTTCCGTCTCATCCGTAAACATTAGTACATATCCACAGATATCTTCAGCCTCTCCTTTCAACGGCACACATTTAATAGACAGACGTAAATTTGTACCTTCCTTTTTTGGGTCTATGTTATAGTACTCATTCGTTTGTATATTATCAAATTCATAATTACAATCGAACACAACCATTTCTCCCTGTTTCAGACGAGCGATCTTGTCCTCTGGAAAATTAGGATTCTCGAAAAGATTTATTCCCATAATATCCTTCCGGCTTATAGCGAACAAATTCTCGTCCGTCCTATTGAGATCCACTAGCTGCCCCCTCTCGTCATAAACTTCAATTCCAACAGGTAATTTCTGGAATAGGGCATTAAAGCTCATTTCCTCTAGCATTTTATTACATTGTCCCATCGTCATATTAAATTATAACCACTAATTCCCAACTTTAAATCAATCAAGCAATCTCCTCTATTATTTATACAACAAATGAACGATAATAACGATTGCAGCAGAAGTTTAAAGTTATAGAAATAATATGAAAATCAAACATAATTATGTTGAAAATATATGTTTTCGATATTGAGAAAGAGTCATTCCCGTCCGTTGACGAAAAAAGCGATTCAATGTCGATTGAGACGGAAAATTAGTCAATATAGCGATCTCCTGTATATTTAATCGAGAGTCACGTAGCAACGACTTTACCTCTAACACTATATAGATAGATAAAAACTCCTTGGCTGAAATGCCACACCTTTCATTCATGATCGCACTTAAATAAGTTGTCGTTATATTCAATTTATCCGCATAAAATCCGACATTCTTGTGATTCTTGAAATTCTCTGCCACGAGACTACAGAAATCATAGATCAATTGCTCTTTTCTCAAACTAGTCCTGAAAGGGATTTTCTTACGCACTTTCACATAATAGTCGTAAACATCCATGTAAAAAATCCCCAAGTAACATATAATCCGCTCCCTCAGAAGCCCATTACCCCGATACCGCTCAAGCTCATTCTCTATCAATTTGCAAAATGATTGAAAACGCTCAATACCATTATTATCCTCTATATTATAGTAAAAATGATCCTTCACGAAAAAATGAAATCCCGGATCAAAATGACGTAAGGAACTTAATACATCCCCATGTAGTACATGTGGTATGATGATAAACTTCGCCGAGAAGTCCTCACTCACGTTCCGCATTGAGCATAACTGTCTCGGAAATAAGAAAATCAATTCATTCTTATTCCATACATGCTTATTATCAAGCAAATGAATGATCGCACTACCTCTATTACATACTGCTATTATCCCGTAATCCAAAAAAGAAGGTTCTGAAGTCAATGGACTATCTTCAATCTGTTCCGTAATAATAAAGTCTTTTTCTAATCCGCCTAAAAAACGATCACATGTATTATACCTATTCTCTTGCATACACTCTTATAAATTAAGGGAATACGAAATCTTACCTTCAACAACAATCAAC
>ULRU01017767.1_pt1 | contig 13207 bp, 8 predicted proteins | sample 1955831 | NCBI WGS metagenome assembly ULRU01 (sample SAMEA4835693, study PRJEB28245) | human gut metagenome | biome: gut microbiome; material: fecal sample | place: Denmark | collected 2008 | reverse complement strand
GTCCTTTGTAGATATTATAAATTTATAATCTGCAAATAGGATAATAATCTCATAGGTATCACACTTTTTAATGGGCGAACACTGTTCGCCCCTACACCTGTGAGCCACAATACGATATATAAATTACTATTGTTTATGCTACAAAATATCGTTGTATTTTGAATTGTACAATCACATAGTTTACAGTTTATACAAGGACATAGTTTACACTTTTCATATTTAAATATCCCCACAAATCCAAATTTGCATAACAAGCTTATCTTAACCCACAATCAAAATTGAAAAACCCTAATTTACAGAACAATTTTACCCTAACCCATAAACAAAATTAAAATAATAAAATAACAAAAGAAAAACTAGGTGGGGTAAACACCTAGTTTAGAATAAGTTATTTAATAGAATTATATGAAATTTAAAATTTAAAGTCCCAAAATTTCAAGTTTCTGAAGTTTAGAATTCCAAAGATTTAGGAAACCAAAAGTTTAAAGCCAAAAGGAAGAACCTAAAAACAAAAACAGAAAAATCATAAAATTAATACTTAAAATTATTATTCTTCTTTCTTTACTTTTGATGGGTCAACCTTAACAATTGCACTGATGATTCTTCTTTCTTCAACCTTATATACTTCAAAAGAAAGACCATCAATCTCAAACTTATCTCCCTCTTTAGGGATTCTTCCCATATGTTCAAAGATAAAACCACCAACAGTATGACTTTCTGTATCATTGTCAAAGTCCTCTCTGTCGGTAAGTTCAAGTAGTTGGTCAAATTCAAGGTCACCACTTACAAAGTAACAGTTTTCTCTTAACTTTGTGTATTCTTTCTCTATGTCCTCATCTTCATCATAGATTTCACCAACAATTTCTTCAATCAAGTCTTCCATTGTTACAATGCCCAGTGTACCACCGTATTCATCAGTAACAATTGCCATATTAACTTGATTTTTTCTAAGGTCGTTCATTAATGCACTTAGTTTTCTGCTTTTATATGTGAAGAATGCATCATTAATAAGTAACTTAATGTCAGGTGTTTTACCATCAATCAGTTCCTCTAGGTAATCCCTTGTGTATAGAATACCTAAGATGTTGTCAAGATTTTCTTTATATACAGGAACTCTACTGTATCTTTCTGTGAGAATCTTGTTTTTGTTAGTTTCAAAGTCATCATCAATGTCAAGTGCCAACATATCAACTCTAGGAGTAAGTACCTCAAAGGCTGACTTTTCGTCAAATTCTAGGGCTGACTGTACCATTTCACTTTCTTCTTCCTCAAGTACACCTTCATTTTCAGAATGTTCAATAATATATTTTAGTTCATCTTCTGTTACAGTAGGTGAGTCGTTTCTAATGTTAAGCAACTTTAATGCACCGGTTTTGATTGCAATGAAAAGGAATGATAGTGGAGTAAGTACAATCATTAAGCCTTTTAGGATAATTGCAGTGTTAAGTGCAACAGCCTCACTTTTTTCTTTGCCGATACATTTTGGAATAATCTCACCAAATGTAAGTACCAGTATTGTTGTAAGACCGGTTGAAATTGCAGCAGCAAAATTCTGAAAAATATTCATACAAAGTACAGTTGCCAAAGATGAACAACCAAGGTTCACAACATTATTGCCAATTAATATTGTGGTTAGTGCTTTGTCAAAATTTTCTGTGATAAAGAGAGCATTCTTTGCTTTCTTGTTACCTTTGCTTTCCTCATTCTTTAGCCTTGCTGTACTAACACAAGAGAAAGCAGTTTCTATACAGGAAAAGAAACTAGAGCATAGGATTAGTAGCCCTATGACAATTCCTAATATTACATTACTATTCAATTATTTCCTCCCAAAAATATTATTATTCTAATTATAGCACATTATATACAATTTTCAATCATTAATTTAAGGATAAAATGGGAAAAATATTCTTGAAATAAACATATATATAATGATATAATTATATGGAGTTTGTACATTATATCTGAACTTTGGCAAAAACTAATGCTGAGGTGTATATAATGAATAATGTAGATAACTTTAATTTGAAATCTAATCAAGAAAATGACGAACAAAATGATGAGGCGTCACTTTCTGCTGAAAATGCAGAGGGTATCAAGAATATCGGTTCAGTCTTAACAGGTAAGGAAGATACCTTAATTCATTGTCTGACAATTATCGGACAGATTGAGGGACATTATATTCTTCCAAGTCAGAACAAAACTACTAAGTATGAGCATATTATTCCTTTGTTGGTTTCAGTAGAGGAAGACCCAAATGTTAAGGGACTTTTGATTTTGCTTAATACAGTTGGTGGCGATGTAGAGGCAGGACTTGCAATTGCTGAGGTTATTGCCGGTATGAAGAAACCAACAGTTTCTATTGTACTTGGTGGTGGCCATTCAATTGGTATACCACTTGCAGTATCGGCAAAGAAAAGTTTTATTGCAAAAAGTGCCACAATGACTGCACATCCTGTAAGGACAAACGGTCTTACTGTGGGTGTGCCACAGAGTTTTGAGTATTTTCAGAGAATGCAAGAGAGAATAAATACATTCGTCAGCGACAATTCCAACATTTCAAAGGAAAAGTACAATAGCCTTGTACTGAATACCGGAGAACTTGTTACGGATATTGGCACAATTCTTGATTCAGAGAAAGCCGTAAAATGTGGCTTAATTGATTCGGTAGGCACATTGAGCGAGGCAATTGCTTCACTTTATGATATGATAAACAACCAAAAATAACTGCTTAGGCAGTTACATAAGGAGAGAGAATTATGGATTATATCTATTCAATTGTTATGGGTATTGTTCAAGGTTTAACTGAATTTTTACCTGTATCATCATCCGGACATTTGACACTTGTACAACATATCTTTGGTGTTGACGGAGAAAGCAACTTCTTCTTTAACATTATGCTTCATGTTGGTACATTGTTTGCAGTTTGTGTTTTCTATTACAAACTACTTTGGAGTTTGATAAAGTCATTCTTCGGTTTAATCAAAAAGATTTTCACAGGTAAGTTTAGTTGGAAAAACAGAACTGATGATGAAAATATGATTTTTATGCTTATTATCGGTTTACTTCCACTATTCCTACTCTTCGTTCCTGTACCGGGTACAAATATGGTATTTAAAGATGTATCAGAAATGTTCTCCGGTAACAAGTATCTAATTTATGTTGCAAGTTTCTTAGTTATCACTTCAATTTTACTTTGGATTGGTATTGCTTGTAATAAGCGTACTTGTACTCATGCAATTCATTCAAGAAAAGATTTAGAAAATGAAGACGGTAGAAAGAACTACAATGTTCTTGATGCAATTTGTGTTGGTGTAATGCAAGTATTTGCTACACTACCCGGTATCTCTCGTTCAGGTTCAACTCTTGCAGTTGGCGAAATGCGTGGTATCAACAAGCAAAAGGCTATTGACTATACATTTATCCTAGGCATTCCAACAATTTTAGCATCAGCAGTTTTTGAACTAAAAGATGCTTTAGGTTCAAATGTATCACCTACTGCTGAAATTGGAATTGCTCCACTAATTATCGGTATGGTAGTTTCTGCCGTTGTAGGTTACTTAGCAATTATCATTTTTAAATGGTTCTTAAAGACAGACAAGATGTACATATTCGCAATTTATACAGCAGTAATCGGTATTGTTGGTATTATTATTGCACTAATTGAGATGAATTGTGGTTTCAATATTTTCTCACACACTCCACTATAGTAAAAGAAGGTTAATTAATGGCGACAAAAAATACAGATAAGAAGTCAGCTAAACAAACTAAGGGAAAAGGTCCTGCTAAAAAGACTTCTAATTCCGGTAAAGGAAAAGTAAATAATAAAAGCAAAAACCAGAATTCTTCCTCTGTGAAAGAAAAGAAACCTGCAAATTACAGAGTAAGAGCAATTATTTTACTTGCCCTAGCTGTTCTGTCTTTTTGTTTGTTATTTATCAAAGGTAACTTTGTTTGGAGTTTTATCAGCAACTCTATTTACGGTATCTTTGGTGGTTCTGCAGTTTTAATTTCTGTTTCATTATTATATATAGCGATTATGACTGCTAAGGAAAAGGAAGTACATAGATTAAAAACTAAGGTAGGCTTCTGTGCTTTAACAGTGTTCCTAGCTTGTACATTGTGGTACATTTTCAGTGGTTATCAAAAGGGCAATTACTTTGTAGAGCTTGGTCATGAATTTATGGCAGGTTTTAACGGAGATTCTTTTGTCAGTCGTGGTGGTGGACTTTTTGGTGCATTACTTGGCTATCCTATGAGTTACGGACTAGGTAACACTATTTCAGTTATTTTACTTGTACTTTTGATTTTAGTATTGCTACTTATTATTACAGGTGTTTCACTTCTTGATATTGCAAAGGCAGCAAGAAAGCCTATGGAAAAAGCAATGCATCAAGCTGAAATTCGTAAGCAAGAAAGAATTGAAAAGGAAAAGCAAAAAGAACTTGAAAAGCCTTATGAAGAAGAAAGTCTTGTACCTACTTATAATGGTCCGATAGATATACCACTAGACGGTCCAATTAGAAAGAAAAAGAAAGATAATTCTTCTAACGAAAATAAAAATACAGATAATAGCGATACAAATGCTAATGCAGATACTTCTCTTGTTAAACAGAGAGATGAAACTGATAATTTAATTGATATTATCAAAAAGGCAAATCAACAGATTGAAAATGATAACCCATCAACTTTAGATGCTATTAAAGAGAATGTTCGTAAAGAAAAAACTCAAGCACTTAAAGATGCAGCAAAACTTGCTAATCAATCAGTTGATACTGCTGAAATTGAAGATGAAACAAAAGCTCTTGATGAACAGATTAAGGCAAACGGTAACGAAAAGCATAGTAACTATGAGTTCCCACCAATTCAGCTACTAAAACTTGCCGAAAACAAAAATGCATCTAATATTAGAAATGAAATGCAAGAAAAAGCTGAAAAGCTTGTTTCAACTCTAGATTCATTTGGTGTTAAGGTAAAGATTACAAATATTTGCAGAGGTCCATCAGTTACTCGATATGAACTTCAACCGGCTCCAGGTGTTAAGATTAGTAAAATCACTAACCTTGCAGATGATATTGCCCTTAACCTTGCAGCTAACGGTGTAAGAATTGAAGCACCTATTCCGGGTAAAGCTGCTGTAGGTATTGAAGTACCTAACAAGGTAGTATCAATGGTTTCTATGCGTGAACTGATTGACAGTGAAGAATTTAGAAATGCTAAGAGTAAATTAACTTGTGTACTTGGTAGAGATATTAGTGGTGAGATTGTTACAACTGACCTTGCCAAAATGCCTCATCTACTTATTGCCGGTACAACAGGTTCAGGTAAATCTGTTTGTGTTAACTCGCTACTAATGAGTATCCTTTACCGAGCAACTCCTGATGAAGTTAAGTTTCTACTTATTGACCCTAAGATGGTTGAATTTTCTAAATATAAAGGTATTCCTCATTTGCTTATTCCTGTAGTTTCCGATGCTAAGAAAGCAGCGGCAGCACTTAACTGGGCAGTAAGCGAAATGTTACAGAGATACCAACTGTTTTCTGAATATGATTGTAAGGATATTAATTCTTACAATGACCTAATCAAAAGTAATTTACAGTTTATTGCAGAACAAGATGTACCTGAAGGTGAAGAACCTGAGGTTATGGAAATTAACGGACTACCTGTTAGAACAGAAAAAATGTTCCGTTGTGTTATTGCTATTGATGAACTTGCTGACCTTATGATGGCAGCGCCTTCAGAAGTAGAAGAAAGCATTTGCCGTCTTGCACAGATGGCTAGAGCAGCCGGTATGCACCTTGTTATTGCAACACAGAGACCATCTGTAAATGTTATTACAGGTGTTATCAAGGCTAACATTCCATCAAGAATTTCACTAAAAGTTTCTTCAAATATTGACTCAAGAACAATTCTTGACTTTGGTGGTGCTGAAAAGCTAATCGGTAAAGGTGATATGCTATATTCACCTGTTGGTGCACCAAAGCCAATTCGTGTTCAAGGTTGTTTTGCCAGTGACCAAGAAATTGAAGGTGTTACAAGATATATCAAGAATCACCATCGTTCTCAGTACAACGAAGAAGTTGAAGCAAGAATCAAGAAGATTACAGTTGAGGGAATGGAAGCTGACAATAAGGATGGCAATGGTGACTTGGATCTTGATGAAAAGATAGAAGAAGCTATTAAGATTGTTATTGATGCAGGACAAGCATCAACAAGCCTTGTACAAAGAAGACTAAAGGTTGGTTATGCAAGAGCAGGACGAATGATTGACGAAATGGAAAGTTTGGGCATTGTAGGACCACACCAAGGCAGTAAGCCAAGGGAAGTTCTAATGACTTATCAAGATTGGCTTGAAAGAAAAAATAATTTAGGAAAAGAAAGTGAAGAAGAAACTTCACAGGAGTAAGAGTTATGGCATTTCTTCCGATTACAGTAGAAGAAGTTGAAGAAAGAGGATGGGACGAAATTGACTTTGTCTTTGTAACAGGTGACAGTTATGTTGACCATCCATCTTTCGGTGTGTCTATTATTTCAAGAGTTTTAGAGGCTAAAGGTTATAGGGTTGCAATTCTTTCGCAACCTAATTGGAAAGATGAAAGAAACTTCAATCCATTCGGTAAGCCAAAGCTAGGTTTCTTTGTTACTTCCGGTAACATTGACTCAATGGTAGCACACTATACAGTAAATAAGAAAAAGCGTTCTGATGATGCCTATACTGCAGGTGGTAAATCAGGTAAAAGACCTGATAGAGCAGTAATTGTATATAGCAGAATTCTCAGAAAGCTATATCCTGATTCACCTATTATTCTTGGTGGACTGGAGGCATCACTTAGAAGATTTGCCCATTATGACTATTGGGATGATTCTGTAAGACAGTCAATTCTATTTGATAGCCAAGCAGATATTTTGACCTATGGTATGGGTGAAAATCAAACAATAGAAATTGCAAAAAGACTTGCACAAGGTAAGTCAGTTAAGCAGTTAAGAGACATTAAGGGTATTTGTTACTATGTACCTACAAGTGAATATAAGCCCGGTCCTGTAGTTGATTTGCCAAGCTATGAAAGAGTTTGTGAAAGCAAAAAGGAATATGCTATTGCAGCCAGAAAAGAACTTGAAGAGGCTGATGCAGTAAGAGGCAGAACAGTTATTCAGCGTCATGGTAAGTATATTCTTGTACAAAACCCACCAATGCCACCACTTACAACAGAAGAACTTGATTGGGTGTATTCTTTACCATACGAAAAGTATTATCATCCTAGTTATGAAGCACTTGGTGGTGTACCTGGAATTAAGGAAGTTGAATTTTCAATTACCCACAACAGAGGTTGTTTCGGTGCTTGTAATTTCTGTTCAATTGCATTCCATCAAGGCAGAGCAATTACTGTCAGAAGTAAAGAAAGTGTACTCGATGAGGCAAGAAGATTAGTTGATAATCCAAGATTTAAAGGATACATTCACGATGTAGGTGGACCAACTGCTAACTTTAGATTGCCTTCTTGTACTTTCCAAAAAGAACATGGTATGTGTAAGAATAAAAAGTGTCTTGCACCAAAGCCTTGCAGAAATCTTCAAGTTAATCACGAAGAATATATTGATATTCTACGAGAAATGAGAGCAATTAAGGGTATCAAAAAGGTGTTTATCCGTTCAGGTATTCGTTTTGATTACCTTATGGAGGATGAAAGCAAAGAGTTTTTCCATGAACTTGTTAAGTACCATGTTAGTGGTCAGTTAAAGGTTGCACCTGAACATTGTTCAGCAGCAGTCCTTGATAAAATGGGTAAGCCTCATATTGAAACTTATAAGAGATTTCAGGATGAATTCTATAAATTTACAAAACAAGTTGGTAAGGAACAGTACCTTGTACCATACCTAATGAGTTCACATCCCGGTTCAACTTTAAAGGATGCAGTAGAACTTGCATTATTCCTAAAAAAAGAACACATTAGACCTGAACAGGTACAGGACTTTTACCCAACACCGGGTACAATCAGTACTGCAATGTTCTATACAGAACTTGACCCATATACACTAGAACCTGTATATGTGCCAAAGACTATGAAAGAAAAGCATATGCAGAGAGCATTGCTACAATACTTTAACCCTAAGAATAAGGAAATTGTTGTAGAGGCACTTAGAAAAGCCGGTAGAACCGATTTAATCGGTAATGGCAAGAACTGTCTTGTATCTATGCCACAAAATATGAGAACTCAAAAGAATTCTCAGGGCAAACAAAATAACCGTAACAAAAATAAAAACAAAAACAGAAATGTAAACAGAAACAGACACCACAACAATCACAACAGAAGTGGCAGAAGATAATTCTTTACAAAATCAAATGTTTTTGTTATACTCTATATAATATATAATTAAATGAATGAGAGGAAACTAGAAATGGGCGTTTATGAAGAACTAGTTGCAAGAGGATTAATTGCACAGGTTACAGATGAAAAAGAAATTAGAGAACTTGTAAACAGTGGTAAAGCTGTATTCTATATTGGTTTTGACCCAACTGCCGATAGCCTACATGTAGGTCACTTTATGGCACTATGCCTAATGAAAAGACTACAGATGGCAGGTAACAAGCCTATTGCCCTAATCGGTGGTGGTACTGCAATGGTTGGTGATCCATCAGGCAGAACTGATATGCGTCAGATGATGACACCTGAAACTATTCAGCATAATGTTGATTGTTTCAAGAAGCAGATGAGCAGATTTATTGACTTTTCCGATGACAAGGCTCTAATGGTAAACAATGCAGATTGGCTAATGGACCTTAACTATGTTGATGTACTTAGAGATGTAGGTGCACACTTTAGTGTTAACAGAATGCTAACTGCTGAATGTTACAAGCAGAGAATGGAAAAAGGTCTATCTTTCCTTGAATTTAACTATATGATTATGCAGTCTTATGACTTCTACGCACTATACAAGAAGTATGGTTGTAATATGCAGTTCGGTGGTGACGACCAGTGGTCTAATATGCTAGGTGGTACTGAACTTATCAGAAGAAAACTTGGCAAGGACGCATATGCAATGACTATTAACCTACTTCTAAACTCAGAAGGTAAGAAGATGGGTAAGACACAGTCAGGTGCAGTTTGGCTTTCAGCTGAAAAGACTTCACCATACGATTTCTACCAGTATTGGAGAAATGTTGATGATAGTGATGTTATTAAGTGTCTAAAGATGTTAACATTCCTTTCATTAGAAGAAATTGCTGAATTTGAAAAGTTAGAAGGTGCTGAAATCAACAAGGCTAAGGAAGTTCTTGCATTTGAACTAACAAAACTTGTTCACGGTGAAGAAGAGGCTACTAAGGCTCAGAATACTGCAAGATCAGTATTTGCCGGTGGTGGTAAAGATGCTAATATGCCATCAACAGACCTAACTAAGGATGAACTAGGTGAGGGTATCCAAATTCTTGACCTACTTGTTAAGTGTGGTCTTATCTCAAGTAAAGGTGAAGGCAGAAGACTTATCACTCAGAACGGTATCTCTGTAAATGATGCTAAAGTAACTGACATTTTCCTAGAAATTAAGGAAGATGACTTTACAGATAATGAACTTGTTATCAAAAAGGGTAAGAAAATCCACCATAAAGTTAACCTAGTTGATAATAAAGTTTCAATTGGTGATTTAATTTAATTCTAAATTATAAAAGTTTATAAAGATAACCACTTACATTTAGTAGGTGGTTATTTCATTTTATAATATAATATTGTTTGTATCAGTACATAGATTATTTTAACAAATTAAGCTTAACCCACAGACAAAATTGAAAACCCCTAATTTGTACTACATATTAATATTTAAGAACAAAATCAAAACTATTAATTTTACTAACATACTAAATTATAATTCAACACAACAGTAACTAAATTTACAAATGAAAATCATATAGCAAAATACACATCGCTATAGGGATAGATTTTGACAAAAGGTCTATTTATATAGTGATTTTTTACATTATTCTACAATTAAATTTATTAAAAGTTACAAATATAATTCTTATAAAGAAAAATATTAACAAAATTGTTACCAATCCATAATTCTTATATAGAATAATCTTGTGTATATTATATAAATATCCACTGAATGTTGAGAAATTGCCTTGATTTCCTTGCAATATAGTAATCGATTTGTTATAATTTTGTTACAGTAATGTAATTATTGTAATTTGCTTATAACAGCGTGTGGTAGACGCTTTTATTTTTGGAGGTTGATCTATGACAAAAATTAAGAGAATATTGACGCTGATTATATGTGTTGCAATTTTAGCAAGTGCAACAGTAATCGGTACATCAACTGCTTCTGCATCCGGGTCAGGTGCCGGGCTAGTAAGTTGGGCTTATCGAGCTTATAACGAACATTGGAAGTATGTTTGGGGTGGTGCTTCAGTTGGCTCTGTTGACTGTAGTGGACTTATCTATTCATATGCCGGTGGTGAGAGAGTAACAGAATCTATGATTGCTGCTTCTCCTGAATCAGGCTCTATCAGTTCAATACCAAGAATTCATGGTCTTGGTCTTTATCAGTATGGTCATGTTGGTGTATATGTTGGTGGTGGCATGGGTATTGATGCTCGTGACGAAATCTCTAATGTATGTCTTGACTCTATTAGTAACAAATCTTGGACTCAGTGGTTTAAGATTTCAGGTGTAAGCTACCCTACATCTGGTTGGCAGGAAGTTGCCGGACAGTATTATTATTACGAAGATGGTCAGTATATCGTAAATACATCAAGAACTATTGATGGTGTTACATATTCATTTGGCTCAGATGGTGCATCTAATAAGACACCTAGTAATATGAGTTCTACTGCAGACTCTTCCTCAAGTAATAAGAAGCATAAGAAAAAGAAAACAGCATGGCAGTTAGGTGACTCCGGTAGTCAGGTAACTAAAATCCAGAAGAGACTAAAAGAACTTGGTTTCTATAACGGTGACATTACAGGTTACTTTGGCACAGACACTCAGAAAGCCTACAAGGCATTCCAGACTGCTGCCGGTGTAGTTGTTGACGGTATCTGTGGTAAAACAGATAGAGATATTCTTTATTCCAATAATGCTCCGGTATATGTAGCTCCTACAACTGTAGCAAAGAAGAAAACTACTACAAAGAAACAGTCAACTAAAAAGACTACAACAAAAACAAAGAAACAAGAAAAAGTTATCTCTGTTGGTGATTATAGCAAAGATGTAACATCAATTCAGAACCAGCTTATCAAGTTAAATTACCTAGAAAAGGGTAATGCAACAGGTTACTTTGGTGAAGATACAGAACAGGCTATTAAGGATTTCCAGGATTATAACGAAATCACTGTAACAGGTTCTGTAGATAGTGCAACAAAGAAAGCTTTATTCAGCAAAAACGCTGTTGCAAATCCTGAAGCTAAGACAGAAGATAATAATGAAGAAAAGCAACTTGCAACCTTTACATTTAAGGATGCTACTGAAGAACCAACTACAATAGCTGAACCAATTTCAACAACAGATGAAACTACTAACAAGTCTGTTGTATTAGAATCAAATCAGCTGGCAAGTAAAGCCCTTGCAGGTGTAACATCAAGCGAAAGCTTTGAACAGGTTACTCCTATTACAAATGAAAGTAGTTCTCAGCTAATTAAATGGCTATGTGTCGTTATTGCCGTAATGGGCAGTGTGTTTGTTCTGGTTACAATTAACGAGAAGAAGAAAGCTCGTCGTAGACGCAGAATGAGACATGCAAGACGCATGAGATAAAGAAATCAGTAAAATATTTCTTGACTTTTGAATATTTTATTTGATATAATTTAATTACCGAGTAGCGAAAAGCGTAAATTCTTTTTAGAGTTTACGCTTTATTTTTTGACTATTTATAATTTTTAATAGCCTAAAAAGCAGTTTTATAAGTTTTTTTGAAAATTTTTAAATATTATAAAATCCTCAGTAGCCTAGTGTTTATGGGAATACTAAAGAATAGGAAAGTAGAAAATAAATAAAAATTCAAAAAAACTGAAAAAAGTTGAAATTTTTTCTTGACAATACGAGTACCCTCTGCTATAATAAATATCGTTGAAACACGGAGGGGTGTCCGAGTGGTTTAAGGAGCTAGTCTTGAAAACTAGTGATACCGAAAGGTACCAAGGGTTCGAATCCCTTCCCCTCCGCCATTTTTATTTTAATGGCGGTTTATTTTTGGAGGATTACTCAAGTGGTGAAGAGGCTCCCCTGCTAAGGGAGTAGGTCGGGTAACCGGCGCGAGGGTTCAAATCCCTTGTCCTCCGCCAAAGCACTTTCTTTATGAAAGTGCTTTTTTACTATAATACATCAATACATTATTTCTAGATTATGATTGTTGGAAAATTTGGAAATATATATAATAAAATTAAAAAATTAAAATGTTTCCGTAGCTCAGCCGGATAGAGTGACTGCCTCCTAAGAATATGTTGCAACACACACTTTTGATTGGAAAGTGTATGGTAATGTGGTAGAATAATCGTAAATTTAATACACGTCTTCGTAGCTCAGCCGGATAGAGCGTCCGCCTCCTAAGCGGAAGGCCGTGGGTTCGAATCCCGCCGAGGACGCCATTTTAAGCCGTTTTTGATGATTTTTCATCGAAAGCGGCTTTTCTCTTTTTACGGCTTCCGCTTCCGTGATCGTGCTAACAAAAGTGTGTGGTTATCTAACAGGTTTTAGCACGAAATCGCTGATTTTGCTAACAAAAACCGTCGTTTTGCTAACAGCGTTAAAAATTCCAATTAATCTCTGCTAACAGATTAGTTGTGCGGTATGGTGGTAGTTTATTCGCATAATTGAAAACAAATCCTTTCTATATATAATAATGGTATAAGGAAGTGATTATTATGAAAGACCCTAAATACCATATATATCTTACGAATGAAGAACGCTCCGAGGTTTTGAAATCACTTATTGACCTCAAAAATGAAATGATTGTACAGGGTAAATACACTGATGTATTGGATGAAATCATCGTCAAGCTATACAAATCCCGAAAAAAGAATATAAAGGTAATATACATTTAAATTAAGCTATTTAGCCGTCTGTTACTTAATTGGAGCAGGCGGCTTTTTTGCGTTTATTCAACTTTTTTCAAAAAAAAATAAAAAAATTTTGAAAATAGACTTAAAAAACACCCTCTCCCATTGGGTATAGGTGAAAGGGGACTTTGTCAATAATTTGATATAAAAAAAGTAAAAAAG
>ULRU01031393.1_pt1 | contig 13490 bp, 10 predicted proteins | sample 1955831 | NCBI WGS metagenome assembly ULRU01 (sample SAMEA4835693, study PRJEB28245) | human gut metagenome | biome: gut microbiome; material: fecal sample | place: Denmark | collected 2008 | reverse complement strand
TTCTGGGAGTAGCCGAAACTCATGCCAGATATGGAACAACAGCCATGGTACCTACAACACTGACCAGCACAAACGAAGAGCTAATGACGACCTTTGCCGTTTATCAAAAAGCCAAAAGTCTTAATAAAAAAGGTGCCCAATTTATCGGGCTGCATCTGGAAGGGCCCTACTTCTCGCCTAAGCAGTGTGGAGCCCAAGACCCCAATCATTTGAAAACGCCTCATCCGGACGAATATAACACAATACTGGAAGCTTCACAAGATATTGTACGATGGAGTATTGCTCCGGAACTGGCAGGAGCAATTGAACTGGGGGAAAAGCTCAATAGCTGTCACATTCTCCCATCCATCGCACATACCGATGCCATTTATGAAGAAGTGGTAAAAGCATACGAAGCAGGGTATACTCATATCACTCATTTATATTCAGCGATGTCAACCATCACCCGTAGAAATGCCTATCGCTATGCAGGTGTGGTAGAGGCAGCTTATCTGATTGATGGTATGACAGTAGAAATCATTGCGGACGGCATTCATCTGCCCAAACCTTTACTACAATTCGTATATAAGTTCAAGGGGGCCGATAAAACAGCACTTTGCACAGATGCCATGCGAGGTGCGGGAATGCCGGACGGTGAATCCATATTAGGCAGCCTGACCAACGGTCAGAAAGTTATTATTGAAGACGGAGTAGCCAAGCTTCCCGACCGTTCGGCATTTGCCGGAAGCGTAGCTACCGCCGATCGTTTGGTAAGAACCATGATAAATATAGCCGGCATACCCCTAATCGATGCTATCCGAATGATAACCCTTACCCCCGCCCGCATTCTGCATGTGGATTCCCAAAAGGGTTCTTTGGAGGAAGGTAAAGATGCCGACATCGTCATCTTCGACAATCAAATTAACGTAACAACAACTATATCAAAAGGCCATGTTATCTACAATCAATGAAACATACCTGTTTCAACAAGATCTATTAACAGTCAAAATGTTCCCTTCTATCCAACAGATGGGGAAATGTGCTGCGACAGAAGTTACTAACAAAATATGCGAACTTCTCAAAGAGAAAGCTGAAATCAATATGATTTTTGCCGCAGCTCCTTCACAAAATGAATTCTTAAGTCATCTTATTCACAGTAAACAGATTGACTGGAGCAGAATCAACGCTTTCCACATGGATGAATACATCGGCATTCATCCGGAAGCCCCACAAAGTTTCGGAAATTTTCTCCGTCAGCGCATCTTCGACAAAGTCCCGTTCAAGACTGTAAACTATCTGAACGGACAAGCAGAAAACCTTGAAGAAGAATGCAAACGTTATTCCGAATTGCTGCTTCGTCATCCTGTCGATATTGTCTGTCTGGGAATTGGAGAAAACGGTCATATTGCATTCAATGATCCGGATGTAGCCAATTTCAACGACTCCCATTTAGTTAAAGTAGTAGAACTCGACCCGATATGTCGCCAGCAACAAGTGAATGAAAAATGCTTTGAAGCATTCGACCTTGTTCCTGCTAAAGCACTGACTCTTACCATTCCAGCCTTATTAAAAGCGGACTGGATGTTCTGCATTGTGCCTTTTAAAAATAAAGCCAATGCAGTATACAACACTCTTTATGGAGAAATTTCCGAAAAATGTCCGGCCAGTATATTACGCAAAAAAGAAAATTCTTGTTTATATTTGGATCCTGAAAGTGCAGAACGAATAAACTTATAAATACATATGAAAAATATCTTATTTATCCTCCTTGCTTTCTTGTCTGTCAGCTTCAGACTATATGCGCAGGATGTAATTAAAATAGGAATTATCGGGCTCGATACTTCCCATTCTACAGCTTTCACCGAGCTACTGAACGGAGACTCTGACGATAAGTTTGTCAAAGAGTTCGAAGTCGTAGCAGCTTACCCTTATGGTTCAAAGACTATCCAGTCCAGTTACGAACGAATTCCCGGATATATAGAAGAGGTCAAGAAACACGGTGTGGAGATTACATCTTCCATAGCGGAATTGCTTGACAAGGTAGATTGCGTCATGCTTGAAACAAACGACGGTAGAATCCACCTCGAACAAGCAATGGAAGTATTCAAATCCGGAAAAATATGCTATATCGACAAGCCTATTGGAGCGACATTGGGACAAGCTATTGCCATTTACGAAATGGCGGAGAAATACAATGTGCCTATCTTTTCTTCTTCTGCACTCAGATATTCTCCACAGAATCAAAAGCTGAGAAACGGAGAGTTCGGCAAAATTCTGGGAGCTGACTGTTATTCTCCTCACAAGGTAGAACCGACTCACCCCGACTTCGGTTTTTATGGCATTCACGGAGTAGAAACGCTTTATACTCTTATGGGAACCGGTTGCGAGTCAGTCAACCGTATGTCTTCCCAAGATGCTGATGTAGTGGTAGGCCGTTGGAAAGACGGGCGGATAGGTACTTTCAGGGGAATCAAAGAAGGTCCGGCCATTTATGGCGGTACAGCTTATACCCCCAAAGGTTCAATAGCAGCAGGAGGATATGAAGGTTACAAAGTTTTGCTCGATCAAATACTCACTTTTTTCAAGACCGGAGTAGCTCCGATTTCGAAAGAAGAAACAATTGAGATATTCACTTTTATGAAAGCTTCCAATATGAGCAAAGAACAGAACGGCAAAATCGTTACCATGGAGGAGGCATACCGAAAAGGGCTGAAAGATGCACAGAAGCTAATTAAAACCTACAAATAAAAATAGCACATGAGGTACACATACAGACACATCGGGATCCTGACCATCTCATTAATAGTTGCTTCCTGCTCCTTTTCCAAAAAGCAGGCAAACAACAATCATGACAAAAATATGAATCCGAACGTAAAAATAGTGGTCCTCGACCCAGGACATTTTCATGCCAGTCTGTTGCAAAAGAATCCGCTGGCCTCAGTGAACGACACAATTCGGGTATATGCTCCCGAAGGAGCGGAAGTCAAACAATATCTGAACGACATAAATAGCTATAATCAACGGGCGGAGAATCCCACATCCTGGAAAGAAGAAATATATATTGGGGGCGATTATCTTTCCAGGATGCTTTCCGACCGTCAAGGAGATGTAGTCGTGCTTGCCGGAAACAACCAGAAAAAAACAAACTATATTCTGGAAGCTATCAAAGCAGGATACAATGTGCTTTCCGACAAGCCTTTGGCCATTAACAAGAAGGATTTCGACTTACTGATTCAAGCATATCAATTGGCAAAGGAAAGGAAATTACTCCTTTACGACTTGATGACTGAACGATATGACATCCTGAATATCATCGAAAAAGCATTACTGAACAATCCGGATCTTTTTGGTGAATTGCAAAAAGGGTCTTTGAATGATCCGTCAGTTTCTATGGAAAGTGTTCATCATTTCTTTAAGAATGTATCAGGCAAGCCACTGATTCGTCCGGTATGGTATTATGACACAGAGCAACAAGGAGAAGGTATTGCAGATGTAACCACTCATCTTATCGATCTGGTCAACTGGCAATATTTCCCCAACGAAACCATCCGTTATCAGTCGGATGTAGAAGTATTGAAAGCCAGACATTGGCCTACCCGCATTACATTACCTGAATTTTCGCAATCGACGCAGGCTGACACCTTCCCCGCCTTCTTGAACAAATATATCAATAATAATGTGCTGGAAGTTTTAGTGAATGGTAGCCTAAATTACACAGTAAAGGGGATTCATATAGGTATGAAGGTTATCTGGAATTACACTCCTCCAAGTGATGGTGGCGACACTTTTACCTCCCTTAAGAAAGGAAGTAAGGCTACATTGAAAACAATTCAGGACAAAGAAAGTGGTTTTGTGAAACAACTCTACATCCAAAGAGCTGCAGACTCTGATCACTCTGAATTTGAGAGCCAGTTGCAAAAGGCAATCAAACAACTGCAAGCGACCTATCCGTTCCTATCCGTCAAAAAAATGAATGAAGGACTTTATCTGATTGATATTCCACAGGCGGACAGGCTGGGACATGAAGCTCACTTCAGTAAAGTAGCAGAAGCATTCCTTGGCTATTTGCATGATAAAAATATGCCAGAATGGGAAAACGAGAATACAATATCTAAATATTATATTACCACTACAGCTGTAGAGCTGGCAAAGAAAGAGAAATAAAAAAGACCGCAGACACGTGTTAAGAAGTGAAATAAAATATTATGCAGATGAATCCATGTTTCATGGATTCATTCCTCATGTTATGGGGACACGTCTTGATATCCTGATGATTCACTCCAACCTTCCCCTCCTAAACATGCTTTGGGCACATATTACCGACGAGTTAGAAAGGTTGGATAAGATGTTGAACCGATTTGATGTCACAAGTGAAGTATCAAAGCTAAACAGCCATACACAACAAGATTCAGTTTCTGTCAGTGCGGAATTGGAAGATATCCTACGGTCATGCCAATATTATTATGAAAAGACTCTTCATCTTTTCGACATCACATTAAACGATTTCTCACAAATACAAATTCACGGCAATCACCATATCTCTTTTAGCAACTCTTCCGTAACACTTGATTTTGGAGGTTTCGCGAAGGGATACGCCTTAAAAAAGATTCAAGAATTTCTCTTGCAGGGAAATATAGAGAATGCTTTCGTCGATTTTGGCAACAGTTCGATTATGGGAATAGGACACCATCCTTATGGAGACTGTTGGAAAGTCAGTTTGCAGAATCCTTACACTCAACAAACTCTTGACGAATTCTGCCTTACTGACAATACGTTGTCCACTTCCGGGAATACAGAACAGTACACCGGGCATATTATAAATCCGCTTACAGGAACCTGCAACGAACAAAGAAAAGTTACGAGTATCTTATCTGACAATCCGCTGGATGCAGAAATACTCAGTACAGTCTGGATGATTGCCGACGACCAACAACGGGAACAGATCAACGAGAACTTCAAACATATAAAAGGAACTATATATACTCTATAAAATATGAGAAACAAAATAGAAAAAGGAGTCGATTTGAATCTCAGACAATTCATCAAAAGTCTGGGATATATCGCAGGAGGAACTGCACTGCTGGCAAGCACACCCTGGCTGTCTTCCTGCACACCCGAAAAACTTAAAGAAATCCGCAACGAGAAAGCCCGGATCGCTTTGATCGGTACTGGTTCCAGGGGACAGTATCATATCCACAATCTAAAAGAGATTCCCCATGCCCGGATTGTTGCCGTTTGTGACAATTATGCTCCTAACCTCCAACAAGCAGTAGAGTTATGTCCGGGTGCCAAAGCATACACTGACTACCGGAAGCTTTTGGAATCGGCAGATATTGACGGCGTAATTATCTCTACTCCGTTGAACTGGCATGCTCCCATTGTACTGGATGCCCTGGCAGCCGGCAAACACGTATTCTGTGAAAAAGCCATGGCACGGACTTTAGACGAATGCAAAGCTATATATGATGCCTATCAAACGACCAACCAGGTTCTCTACTTCTGTATGCAGCGCATGTATGACGAGAAGTATATCAAAGGAATGCAAATGATTCATTCCGGACTCATCGGAGATGTGGTAGGAATGCGCTGCCATTGGTTCAGAAATGCAGACTGGCGCCGTCCCGTCCCCTCACCGGAACTGGAACATAAAATCAACTGGCGATTGTACAAAGAAAGCTCAGGCGGATTAATGACCGAACTGGCCTGTCACCAACTGGAAGTATGCAACTGGGCAGCTAAAAGAATGCCGGTAAGCATCATCGGTATGGGTGACATTGTCTACTGGAAAGACGGTCGCGAAGTATACGATAGCGTAAATGTGACTTACCGATACTCCGACGGAACCAAGATTGCCTACGAATCGTTGATTTCCAATAAATTCAACGGTATGGAAGACCAGATCCTCGGGCACAAAGGTACTATGGAAATGGCAAAAGGTATCTATTATCTGGAAGAGGACCATTCAACATCGGGCATCCGGCAACTTATCGGACAGGTTAAGGATAAAGTATTCGCTGCTATCCCGACAGCCGGACCCAGTTGGAGACCGGAAACAAAAATGGAATACACGCCACATTTTGTTATTGAAGGAGACATTAACGTCAACAACGGGCTGAGCATGATCGGAGCCGACAAAGATGGTTCCGATATCATTCTCTCTTCTTTCTGCCAATCATGTATCACTGGAGAAAAAGCACAAAATGTGGTAGAAGAAGCCTATTGCTCCACCGTACTTTGCCTGCTTGGCAATCAAGCAATGGAGGAAGAGCGACATATCCTTTTCCCCGACGAATATAAAATACCATATATGAAATTTTAAATTATGAAAGATATCATCATCACCTCCCAAAAAATTAAAAGGGAAAGAAACATTTATCTGATATGCTTTCTTCTCTCTTTTGCAATCAATATTATTGCAATCCTTGTCTATACACGTCCGTGGATTGAAATATTCACTCAACTGGGGTATGTGCTCGTTATCAGTTTTTTCATCTATTTCATACTATGGATTCCGCGTATACTCATTATCGGGTTACGTCATCTCCTTCGAAAAAAGAAGTAACAGCTTTACGTTTTTTGAAGATTGATTGACGGAAAAGAAGTCTGATATCAGTTAATAACGGCTTAACTTTGAGGAAAAATAAACACTATGACAACAAGAAGAGATTTTATCAAAAAAACAGTTGCAGGCACGGCCGCCCTTTCCTTGGGAAGCATTATTCCCGGCTTCGGTTCAAATAGTTATCAGGAAATCCTGGGTGCGAACGAAAAAATACGAATCGGAGTCATTGGTGTAAACTCCAGAGGTAATGCCTTGGCACAAGGATTTGCCAAGATGAAAGGTTGTGAAGTTACTTACCTTTGTGATGTTGATTCAAGAGCACTTGAAAGATGTCAGGCAGATATTCATAAAATAAGCGGACGCACTCCCAAAGGAGAAAAAGATATCCGCAAAATGCTGGAATCGGACGATTTTGAGGCGGTAGTCATTGCCACGCCTGACCACTGGCATGCCAAAGCAGCCATTATGGCTATGCAAGCAGGAAAGCATGTTTATCTGGAAAAACCGACCAGCCACAATCCGGCAGAGAATGAAATGTTAGTCAGGGCGACGCTTAAATATAACCGGATTGTCCAAGTCGGCAACCAGCGCCGTTCGTGGCCGAACGTTATCAAAGCAATAGAAGAGATTAAGTCTGGAACAATCGGGAAAGTAAGATATGCCAAGTCCTGGTATGTCAACAACCGTCCTTCCATCGGCACAGGAAAAGTGGTTCCTGTACCCGACTATCTGGACTGGGATTTATGGCAAGGCCCTGCACCACGGGTGCCCAATTTTAAAGATAATTATATTCATTATAACTGGCACTGGTTCTGGAACTGGGGTACCGGTGAAGCATTGAATAACGGAACTCATTTCGTTGATATCCTCCGTTGGGGGCTGGGCGTTGATTATCCGACAAAGGTAGATTCTGTCGGAGGACGTTATCGCTTTCAAGACGACTGGCAAACTCCGGATACACAACTCATCACTTTCCAGTTCGGCGACGAAGCATCCTGCTCTTGGGAAGGGCGTAGTTGCAACAGCACACCGGTAGACGGATACGGAGTAGGTACCGCTTTCTACGGAGAAACAGGCACCCTTTTCATCAGTGGAGGCAATGAGTACAAAATAACAGACTTACAAGGGAAAGTAATCAAAGATGTAAAAAGTAACTTGAAGTTTGAAACTGGTAATTTGCTAAATCCATCGGAAAAGCTGGATGCTTATCATTTCGAAAACTGGTTTGACGCCATCCGCAAAGGTGGTAAGCTGAATTCCGGCATTGTAGATGCCTGCATCAGTACTCAGTTAGTACAGTTAGGCAATATCGCACAACGTGTAGGTCATTCTTTAGATATTGATCCGGGAAGCGGACGTATTCTGAACGATCTGGAAGCTAACAAGCTTTGGGGCAGAGAATACGAAAAAGGTTGGGAAATACGGGTATAACCCCGCCCTTCTCTTCCTCGTTTTTTCATTAGGTTATAGTTTTGTTGGAGGGTATGTCAAAAGTAACTAAACTCCCCTCCTTCGGGAAGGAAGGATGGCTGAAAGCCGGGGTGGTAGGTGTACTGTACAATTGAATATCAATAGTTTATGTATTCACCTACCACCTCCCCCTACGGGGACTCCTCCTTCCTGAAGGAGGAGAATTTTGTTACTATTGACTCTGACACACGCTCCTTCTTTGTATCATAAAGCGAACAGAGTTTATGTTATCATATTTCACCATATAAGCGCATCCGTGGCAGAGATACTGCAACACCCCGACCAAGCTCCCATGAAAAACTTCAACCTTTTATTTATAAACCAGACAAACGTTTCTAATAAATTCCTGCATCGTTTATTATAAACGTCCCCCCAGTTTATTATAAACTCAAATTCCCCTTTTCAAAGATTAATCTTTAATTTTATGCAACAAAAAAGGCTGCAAACCCGCTAAGAGTTCGCAGCCCATCAATGATAAATGAGTCTCACAGAGTCTGTTTTCTCAGACTTCCGTTCTTTATATTGTCAGTATATCATACCAAATTAAAGGCATATACTTCCTATCAGATGCAGCAAAAAACAATTCTTTTTTCATTGGTTCAGGTTTTAATTAAAGCTGGATAGCCGACTACAAATATACAACATAAAAAGGGCTTTGTCAAGTCTTCGGGAAGTTTACACAAGAAAACAAAGGATTACTGAAGCTGTCAGCATCATAAAAAACGTGAGTTCTTTTCGTCCTCATATTGAATTTATTTCGTATTTTTGCGTGCACATCCTCCTTTTTTTGATGGATAGAAGAAAATTTGTTGTTAAAGCAAAGCGAAGATTGATATATGAGTGACGAAATCAACGAGATAACGGAAGGACATTCAGACTACAAACCGGCGGACGCGCGGGACGAAAACGTAAAGCATCAGTTAACAGGCATGTACCAGAATTGGTTTCTGGACTATGCTTCTTATGTGATTCTGGAACGTGCCGTTCCCCACATCAATGACGGTTTGAAGCCTGTACAACGACGTATTCTACATTCCATGAAACGTCTGGACGACGGGCGGTATAACAAAGTGGCAAATATTGTGGGACACACCATGCAGTTCCATCCGCACGGTGATGCTTCTATTGGCGATGCACTGGTACAGTTGGGGCAGAAAGACCTGCTGATAGACTGCCAGGGTAACTGGGGTAATATACTCACCGGTGACGGTGCGGCAGCTCCCCGTTACATCGAGGCACGCCTTTCCAAGTTTGCACTGGACATCGTATTCAATCCCAAGACGACCGAATGGAAGCTGTCTTACGACGGCAGAAACAAGGAACCGGTCACCCTCCCCGTGAAGTTCCCGCTATTGCTGGCACAGGGAGTGGAAGGTATCGCCGTCGGACTTTCATCCAAGATATTACCTCACAACTTCAATGAACTTTGCGACGCCTCCATCAGCTATCTGCGTGGAGAATCGTTCCAGCTATATCCCGACTTTCAGACAGGCGGTTCCATCGACGTAGCCAAATACAATGACGGAGAACGCGGCGGAGCGGTAAAAGTACGCGCCAAGATCAACAAGCTGGACAACAAGACACTCGCCATCACGGAGATTCCGTATGGCAAGACCACCTCTACCGTCATCGACTCCATCCTGAAAGCTGTTGACAAAGGAAAAATCAAGATACGCAAAGTAGACGATAATACAGCCGCCAACGTAGAGATACTGGTACACCTGGCACCCGGAACTTCATCGGACAAAACGATCGACGCACTGTACGCCTTTACCGACTGCGAGGTAAGCATCTCACCCAACTGCTGTGTGATTGATGACAGCAAGCCTCACTTCCTCACCGTCAGCAAGGTACTGAAAAAGTCGGCAGACAACACACTGGGACTGCTGAAACAGGAACTGGAAATCAAGAAAGGGGAAATACTGGAATCACTCCATTTCGCTTCCCTCGAAAAAATATTTATCGAAGAACGAATCTATAAGGACAAAGAGTTCGAGCAATCCAAAGACATGGACGCCGCCTGCGCACATATCGACGACCGCCTGACTCCTTTCTACCCGAGCTTTATCCGTGAAGTGACCAAAGAGGATATTCTCAAACTGATGGAAATCAAGATGGGGCGCATCCTGAAGTTCAACACCGACAAAGCCGATGAACTGATCGCCCGTATGAAAGAAGAGATCGCCGAAATCGACGATCACCTCGCTCACATCGTGGACTATACCGTAAACTGGTATCAGATGCTGAAAAGCAAATACGGAAAGAACTTCCCGCGCCGCACTGAACTGCGCAACTTCGACACCATCGAAGCCGCCAAAGTGGTAGAGGCCAACGAGAAACTCTACATCAACCGCGATGAAGGATTTATCGGAACAGCACTGAAGAAGGATGAATTCGTAGCCAACTGTTCGGATATCGATGACGTGATCGTCTTCTTCCGGGATGGTAAATATATCGTCACTCCGGTAGCCGACAAGAAGTTTGTGGGCAAAAACATACTTTACGTCAATGTATTCAAGAAGAATGACAAACGCACCATCTACAATATCACTTACCGGGACGGCAAAGAAGGAACGACGTATATCAAACGTTTTGCCGTGACAGGTGTGGTCCGCGACCGTGAATACGATGTCACGCAAGGAACGCCGGACTCACGCATCACTTATTTCAGCGCCAACCCGAACGGAGAAGCCGAAATCATCAAAGTGACATTAAAGCCGAACCCGCGTGTAAGACGAATCATCTTCGAACGTGATTTCAGTGAAATCAGCATCAAGGGACGTCAGGCACAGGGAGTGATCCTCACCCGACTGCCGGTGCATAAGATTACCTTGAAACAGAAAGGAGGCTCTACCCTCGGAGGACGAAAAGTCTGGTTCGACCGCGATATCCTGCGCCTCAACTATGACGGACGGGGTGAATATCTGGGAGAATTCCAAAGCGACGACACCATTCTGGTAGTGCTCAACAATGGCGAGTTCTACACCACTAATTTCGATTTGAGCAACCACTACGAAGATAATGTCAGCATCGTCGAGAAGTTCGACCCGAACAAGATATGGACTGCCGCGCTTTATGATGCCGACCAGCAGAACTATCCGTATCTGAAACGTTTCTGTTTTGAAGGTTCCAACCGCAAGCAGAACTATCTGGGAGACAACAAGAATACCCGTCTGATCCTGCTGACTGATGAGTACTATCCTCGTCTGGAAGTCATATTCGGCGGACACGACAGTTTCCGTGAAGCGATGGTAATTGACGCGGAAGAATTTATTGCAGTCAAAGGCTTCAAGGCAAAAGGAAAGCGTATCACTACTTATACGGTGGATACCATCAACGAACTTGAACCGACCCGTTTCCCGGAACCGACTAACGAACAACCGGAAGAAGAACCGGAAAATCTGGACCCGGACAGCGATAAGAGCGAAGGGGACATCATCGATGAGATTACGGGACAGATGAAGCTGTTTTAGCTAATGTATACATGCGGTAAAAAATACCCAATGTGCCAATGAAGAAAAACTTATTATACTTAGGGCTGACAGGATACCTCCTGTTCGCCCTCTGCACAAGATTACAGGCGCAGACCGACAGTCTGCAAGCACATCGCTACGTAACACGTGCCACCATGTACGGAGTCGGATTTACCAATGTGTTCGACACCTATCTTTCGCCTCAGGAATATAAAGGAATAGATTTCCGTATTTCCCGCGAGACGATCCGGATGACAAAGTTGTTCGACGGGAATGTTTCTGTGCAGAACTTCTTTCAGGCAGACGTCGGCTATACACACAACCGCGCAGACAACAACAATACCTTCTCCGGACTCGTCAACTGGAACTATGGCCTCCATTACCAGTTCCGCCTCACCGAGAACTTCAAGTTACTGGCAGGAGGACTGTTTGACGTCAACGGAGGATTTGTCTACAATCTCCGCAATTCGAACAATCCGGCTTCAGCCCGGGCATACGTCAATCTGGACGTTTCGGGAATGGCTATCTGGCATTTGAAAATCAAGCGCTATCCGATGGTGCTCCGCTATCAGGTCAACGTACCGATGATCGGACTTATGTTCTCACCGCACTACGGACAGTCTTATTACGAAATCTTCTCACTGGGCAACTCCAGTGGAGTTATCCAATTTACCTCTCTCCACAATCAGCCGTCCCTTCGTCAGATGCTTTCTGTCGATCTGCCGATAGGATATACCAAGATGCGTTTCAGTTATCTGGCAGACTTGCAACAATCCAATGTTAACGGAATCAAGACACATACCTACTCTCATGTATTTATGGTAGGATTCGTGAAAGACTTGTATCGGGTTTCCAACAAAAAAGGAACGAATCTGCCTCCGTCGGTGAGGGCGTACTAGGAGAAGTTGAAAATTGAAAGTGAAGAGTTGAGAATTGAGAGTTTATGGACAAGAACTGAAAGATTAAGAATGAGAAATAGAATTATACAACTACTTTTACTGCTCTGCTGCCTCCCGATACAGACGGGGTGCATCGGAGAAGATGATTACGCTGATGATCCCGTAGGAAACTTCGAGCAACTATGGAAGATCATTGACGAACGGTATTGCTTTCTGGACTCGAAAGGTATTGACTGGGATGCGGTTCATGAGAAATACAGCAAACTGATTGTACCGGGTATGTCCAATGACGACCTTTTCGATAAACTCAGCGAGATGCTCTATATCCTGAAAGACGGGCATGTCAATCTTTCATCTGCCAAGCGTGTCTCTTATTACGACGCATGGTATCAGGGGTATCCGTGGAATTATCGGGAGGATATTCTTTACCAGTATTACCTGGGCAGTGCCAGCAAGGACTACTATACATCGGCGGGGATGAAGTACAAAATATTCGACAATAATATCGGATATATCCGCTACGAAAGTTTCAGTTCCGGGGTCGGCGATGGCAATCTGGATGAAATCCTTGTCTATCTGGCAACCTGCAACGGACTGATTATCGATGTACGCGACAACGGAGGAGGTAATCTGACTAATTCTTCCCGCATTGCCGCCCGATTTACCAATAGTAAAATCCTGACCGGATTCATACAGCATAAGACGGGAACAGGACATAGTGACTTCTCCCAACCGGAACCGATCTACCTGGAACCTTCCAACAGCATCCGTTGGCAGAAGAAAGTCGTTATACTGACCAACCGCCGTTGCTACAGTGCAACCAATGATTTCGTCAATCTGATGCGCAGCATAGACAACGGCAAGATCATCCAGGTCGGTGACCAGACAGGTGGCGGTTCGGGACTTCCTTTCACATCGGAACTGCCGAACGGATGGAGCATCCGCTTCTCAGCCAGTCCTCATTTCGACAAAAATATGCAGCCGCTGGAAGAAGGTATTTTGCCTGATATAGCTATCGATATGACTGAGGATGACCAATCTAAACATAGGGACACTCTGATTGAAAAGGCTTTTGAAATCTTAAGTGAGTAACTTTGTTGCCTAATT
>ULRU01025094.1_pt1 | contig 13681 bp, 13 predicted proteins | sample 1955831 | NCBI WGS metagenome assembly ULRU01 (sample SAMEA4835693, study PRJEB28245) | human gut metagenome | biome: gut microbiome; material: fecal sample | place: Denmark | collected 2008 | reverse complement strand
GGCAAGGCCATCAAGAAAAACAAGGTGAAGCTGAAATACGGAACATTTGTCTATCTGGTAAACGGTAATAACAAACAATAAAAGATTATGATAGAAACAGATCACATATATCATATGGACTGCCTGAAAGGAATGAACCAGATGGCAGACAACAGTGTAGATGCCATCATTGCCGATCTGCCGTATGGCGTACTGAACAACAGAAACCGCTCAGCAGTATGGGACAAACAACTCCCTTTAGACTTGCTGTGGGAACAATACCTTCGTATTACCAAGCCGGAGAGTCCAATCATTCTGTTTTCACAAGGCATGTTTACAGCAAAACTTATGCTTTCACAGCCACAAATGTGGAGGTATAACCTTGTATGGCATAAGGACAGGGTAACAGGACACTTGAACGCCAACCGGATGCCGCTGCGCCAGCATGAGGATATTATAATCTTCTACAGGCACCAACCAGTTTATCATCCGCAGATGAAGCCCAGCCTGCCGGAACAAAGAAACCACAGCCGCCAGAAAACAGAAGGATTTACCAACCGTTGCTATGGCAAGACAGAACTGTCTCCAATACGTATGGCTGATGACAAATATCCCACTTCGGTAATCGCCATACCCAAAGAACACCGCAAGGGCGCATTCTATCATCCAACGCAAAAGCCGGTAGCCTTGCTGGAATATCTGATACGAACCTATACGGACGAAAAAGACATAGTTCTAGACAATTGCATAGGCTCGGGCACAACTGCAGTAGCCGCAATCCGGACAGGACGACATTATATAGGCTTTGAAACCGAAAAGAGCTATTATGAGATAGCTCAAAAACGTGTTGACGAAGAGCTACAGCAACATAATACTGAAATACAGGCAACAAAAGAACAATAAAAGGACAAAACGAAATGTATATGAACTTGAAAAGAACAATAATGGTATTATTCCTCACAACGGGGCTGTTTGCCGGACGTGAGGTGCTGGCACAGCGTACCTATGAAGAAATGGAACATCTGACAGTAAACGAACAGGTTACAACCGTGATTACAGCATCCGAACCCATACGTTTTGTAGATATCTCTACTGAAAAAATTGTTGGGGATCAGCCCATAGACAACATTATCCGTCTAAAGCCAAAAGAAGCCGGGCATGAAGACGGTGACATACTTGCTATTGTGACCATCGTAACAGAACGCTACCGTACGCAATATGCCTTACTCTATACAACCCGAATGCGGGAAGCTGTTACGGACAAAGAAGTGCTTTTACAAGAACGTGAAGCCTTCAACAATCCATCAGTTTCGATGCCACTTGCCGATATGGCCCGATTTGCCAGACGCATCTGGAATTCACCGGCCAAAATCAGGAACGTAGCAAGCAAAGAGCATCGAATGGTCATGCGCCTGAATAACATCTATTCAGTAGGTGATTATTTTTTCATAGACTTCTCTATTGAAAACAAGACCAACATCCGCTTTGACATTGACGAAATACGTATCAAACTTGCCGACAAGAAAGTGACAAAAGCCACTAATTCGCAGGTAATCGAACTGGCACCGGCTCTTGTACTGGAACCAAGCAAGACATTCAGACACGGCTACCGTAATGTGATTGCCATAAAGAAACTGACATTCCCTAATGACAAAGTATTGACCATTGAAATGACAGAGAAGCAGATAAGCGGACGAAACATCAGCCTGAATATAGATTATGAAGATGTTCTTTCGGCCGATTCGTTTAATTCTAATCTTTTGGAGGAGGAATAAGCATGAAAAAGATTATTTGTTTTTCCCTCTTGTGTATGCTACTCAGTATAAATGTATCAGCACAACGTAACAGCGGCCGTCTTTTGCTTGGTACAGGATTATTATACAAGAACGGTATGGAAGCTACACTTGCCTACGAACATGAGGTAAACTATAGGCACACATGGGAGTTTTTCGCCAACGGCTATCTGCAATGGACGGACTGCGGAACCTGCGGACATGTCTGTCCGGAAAGTTTCTGGAGGAATTATCGCACCTGGGGAATCGGAGTCGCATACAAGCCCTGCGTAATCAGAGGACGTAACCACTACGGAAGTCTTCGCATTGGAGGTTCAGGAGGAAGTGACACACATAAATTTGTAGCAGGGATACATCTGGGCTATGAGCATAACTATGTGCTACGCTCCGGCTGTACTTTCTACTGGCAAGTAAAAAATGATGTGATAATCAAGGGAGCTGACCTGTTTCGTACAGGTATAGCACTGGGTATAAAACTACCGATAAAATAAGGGAAAAAATGAAAGGAAAGACAATAACAAGAATCTGCCGGTTATTGCCGGCAATGCTGATTGCCGCAATGCTGACAGCTTGCGATGCACACATCGAGGAAACAGACATGACTGTACGTCCAGGGCATATCCTTTGTGAAGACGGTTCGACTGTACCTTATGAAATGTATGACACGACAAGAGAAAAAGCTATCGCTGTAGTATTTGACACAGGCACCCATGACGGTCACAAGGGAATCGGGTATGCCGTCTATCTCTGGGAATTTAAGGAACAGGCGTTTGCAGACAGTCTGGGTGTCGGACAAGGAACATCTGCCAATACAGATGCCTATGACGGTAATGCCAATACATTTGCCATCTACGATACAAAGGAGACTGCCTCTCCCATGGCAGAATCCGTGCTTGACATGTGGAGATACGGCCAGAGTGCCTTTATCCCTTCAGTAGCAGAGATGCGCTTGCTGTACACTGCCCGCCAGACTATAAATCCCGTAATAGAACTATGCGGTGGAGATCCGCTTCCGGAAATCTCCGACGACTGCTGGTATTGGACTTCGACAGAAGTGGATGGACAGCAGACAGCCAAAGCCTGGCTTTATTCATTAGGCAGCGGGGCAATGCAGGAAACACCAAAGACACAAGCTCACCGTATAAGACCTATTATCTCTCTGAACAAATAAAGATAGAGAACAACTCAAAAACGGTTAACATCATACACAAACACACTCGATAAAGAATATGGAAGAAAGTAAAGAGTTGCAGGGATTCTACAGAATATTCCGGGCTGTAATCTACATATCCGTGCTAATGGAATTCTTTGAATATGCACTGGATCCAGCCCTGCTTGACAGTTGGAGCGGAATATTGTGTGACATACACGGACGCATCAAGCGCTGGATGATATATAATGACGGACACCTGGTGTACAGCAAGGTGGCAACTTTCATGCTCATCTGTATTACTTGTATTGGTACACGTAACAAGAAACAGCTGGAATTTGATGCCCGGCGAATGGTGCTGTACCCGCTCGTGGGCGGCGTGGGATTGATTGTACTGTCTGTATGGTTATATAACTATACGATTGATATACGTCTGTACAAACTATCACTTAATATCTGGTTCTATATGGCTGCCTCACTGACAGGCGTTATACTGATCCATATCGCACTGGACAACATTTCGAAGTTCCTTAAAGACGGACTGATGAAAGACAGGTTCAATTTTGAGAATGAAAGCTTCGAACAAAGCGAGGAAATACAAGAAAACAAATACAGTGTGAATATTCCCATGCGATACTATTACAAAGGTAAATTCCGTAAGGGTTGGGTAAGTATAAGCAACCCCTTTCGTGGGACATGGGTGGTAGGTACACCGGGTAGCGGTAAGACATTTTCAATCATCGAACCATTTATCAGACAGCACTCTGCCAAGGGGTTCGCTATGGTTGTGTACGATTATAAGTTCCCTACCTTGGCGACAAAACTATATTATCATTACAAGAAGAACCAGAAACTGGGCAAACTGCCACAAGGCTGTAAGTTCAACATCATCAACTTTGTGGATGTAGAATACAGCCGTCGTGTGAACCCTATACAAGCAAAATATATCAACAACCTGGCCGCAGCAAGTGAAACAGCTGAGACATTGCTTGAATCATTGCAGAAAGGGAAAAAAGAAGGTGGTGGCGGAAGCGACCAGTTCTTCCAGACTTCTGCTGTAAACTTCCTGGCAGCCTGTATCTACTTTTTTGTCAATTATGAGAGAGAACCCTATGACAAGGACGGTAACATGCTGTATGCCGAGAAACGTCAGGATCCGGAAACTAAATTCTGGAAACCTACGGGCGTGGTACGTGACAAGAAAGACGGGAATATTGTAGAACCAGCATACTGGTTGGGAAAATACTCGGACATGCCGCATATATTGTCGTTCCTGAACGAAAGCTACCAGACCATCTTTGAGGTGCTGGAAACAGACAATGAGGTGGCCCCACTACTCGGACCATTCCAAACAGCTTTCAAAAACAAGGCCATGGAGCAGCTGGAAGGTATGATCGGTACATTAAGAGTATATACATCCCGTCTGGCAACCAAAGAATCTTATTGGATTTTCCACAAGGACGGAGACGACTTCGACCTGAAGGTGAGTGACCCAAAGAACCCGAGCTACCTGCTCATCGCCAACGACCCTGAAATGGAGAGTATCATAGGTGCGCTGAATGCACTTATTCTCAACCGACTTGTGACCCGAGTGAATACCGGACAGGGTAAGAATATCCCGGTGAGCATCATCGTGGATGAGCTACCGACGCTATATTTTCATAAAATAGACCGACTGATAGGAACAGCACGAAGCAACAAGGTAAGTGTGACGCTGGGATTCCAGGAACTGCCGCAGCTTGAAGCCGATTACGGCAAGGTAGGTATGCAGAAAATCATCACCACTGTGGGTAACGTGGTAAGTGGTTCTGCCCGCTCGAAAGAGACACTGGAATGGTTGTCGAATGACATCTTCGGAAAAGTGGTTCAGCTGAAAAAAGGCGTAACCATAGACCGTGACAAAACAAGTATCAACCTGAACGAGAACATGGACAGCTTGGTACCTGCATCAAAGATATCCGACATGCCTACCGGATGGATCTGTGGACAGACAGCCCGTGACTTCGTGAAAACCAAGGTCGGCAACGGCGGAACAATGAACATTCAGGAATCGGAAGAATTCAAAACCACAAAGTTCTTTTGTAAAACGGACTTCGATATGGCAGAAATAAAGAAAGAAGAAGATGCATACGTGCCACTGCCAAAATTCTATACATTCAATTCAAGGGATGAAAGGGAACGCATTCTGTACAAAAACTTTGTACAGGTAGGACTGGATGTGAAGGAAATGATTAAAGATGTATTGAACAAACGAGGAGCCAAATGAAGTATAGAAAAATATTTGTCTTCATGCTGATGATAGCAGCTATGACGACAGCATATGGGCAGGAAAGGTACAGAGCAAAACCCGCATCCCCTCAACTGTCCATATACAGTCTTCCACCGCTGGAACGGGCAATCAGTTGTATAAAATTCTATGAGGGCTGGCATGGAGAAAAAAGGCACTGGCCCTATGTTGGATGGGGACATAAGGTTCTTCCTGGAGAGAGATTTACTAACGACATCACAAAAGTTCAGGGAGATTCTATTTTAAGAGCGGACATGATGAAGCTTTGCCGTTTATTCAGAAAATTTGGACGTGATTCAGTAATTTTAGCCTGCTTAGCTTACCAAGTGGGCGCTTTCCGCCTTTTAGGTAGTAAAAATCTACCCAAAAGTAAACTCATACAAAAATTGGAAGCAGGAGACAGAAACATATATAAGGAGTACACTTCTTTCCGCTGCTATAGAGGTAAGGTTGTACCAGGCATCGAGCGGAGAAGAAATGTGGAATATATACTGCTCCTTGAAGAGTAAAAGAATAAGGAGAATCTTTCGACGTATGTCGTCAGTTTCCCCTTACATATTTCAGACACACTCAATGAAACACTACCCAGCCTTTCTTCTACAAAAAGAATAACTACAGCTTCAAAAGTTATTAGGGAGTATTTTTATTTGTACCTTAGTTACAAAAAATATTATGAATTAACCTATTTAGAAGACGTTCGAATAGTATTTTAATACATCTAAAGAATCGGGGGCAATTTTCTATATGCAATACAACCTTTATCGGAATCTTTAATATTTATTAACTCAACAAATCCTTTTCTTAAAGAATTTATTGAGTTAATAAATACTAGTAAAAATGTGCTCAAAAATAGTTTCTCCATTACCATATGGAAATTCAACAAAGAAAACCACACTTAATAGAACTATAAATATGAATATAATAATAATACTTCCCCAATATATTAAACCGACAGGTATTGATCCAAGTATTTTTCTAACTTTATCCGAGCGCAGTTCTATATTCTTTAAATTCTTAATATTTTCTTTTACCATATTAGTTCCCTAACTCTAATTGATTACGAATTAATTCAAAATAAAAACCATTTTTCTTAATAAGTTCGCTGTGTATTCCTTTTTCTACAATCTCACCATTATTTAAAACTATTATTTTATCTGCATTCTTTACAGTACTCAAACGATGTGCTACTATTACTACAGTTCTACCTTGATAAAATTTACTCAGATTTTCGACAATTACACGTTCATTTTTAGCATCCAATGAATTAGTAGCTTCATCAAGGAATATATAATCAGGATTTTTATATACAGCCCTTGCTATTAGAATGCGCTGTTTCTGACCTTGACTTATACCAACTCCGTCACGCCCTATTTTTGTATCGTATTTTAATGGCAAAGACATAACATAATCATGAATACAGGCTATTTTTGCAGCCTGTTCCAAACGCACAATATCAATTTCATCATCATTTACTGCAATATTTCTTGCAATAGATTCAGAAAAAATTACTCCATCCTGCATTACCACTCCACATTGTTTACGCCACCATTTTTTATTAATTTTATTAATATTTATCCCTCCAATACGTATTTCTCCACTTAACACTGGATAATAACCTAACAGGAGTTTTATCAGCGTAGTCTTTCCGCTACCTGATGCTCCTACTATAGCAGTCACTTTCCCCTCCTGAATGTTGAACGATACACCATCAAGTGTTTTCTTCAAGGCATGTGGGTCATACTTAAAATCAATTCTATTTATATCGATTTCTCTTCCATAAACAAACCTCTTAATTTGATCAGCTTCGCTCTCTTCATTTTTTAATTGATGAATTTCATTGATACGTTCTAATGAAATTTTCACATCTTGTATTGAATAAATAAAATTCATAAATTGTTCAACGGGTGAATTTAATTGTCCTACTATATATTGAATCGCAAGCATAGTACCAAGAGTTATTTGCTCATCTATAACTGCTGTTGCAGACATTACAGTTATAAGAATATTTTTTAATTCATTAATAAAAATACTCCCTGCTTCTTGAGACTGTTGTATTTTTAATGATTTCATTTGAACTTTAAATAAATCAGCTTGAATATTTTCCCATTCCCAACGCCTGCGCTGTTCACAGTCCTGCAGCTTAATCTCTTGCATCGAAGTAATAAATTGGTATGTCTTACTCTGATTTATAGCTTGTTGTTCAAACAATTCATAATCAATTATTTTTCTTTTTCTCAAGAATCTAGCAATCCATAAGCCATAAAGAATACTTCCCAATAAAAAGATTGAAAAAATTAATTTATTGTAAATAGCAAGTACAATTCCAAAAACAATAAAACTTAGCATAGTAAACATTATGCCAAGCACCTGATTCGTGAGGAATGATTGAACTCTAGAATGGTCGTTCATACGTTGAAGCAAATCTCCCATTAATTTTGTATCAAAGAATGACATTGGTAGTTTCAGCAACTTAATAAAAAAATCACTAACAAGTGAAATATTTATTCTCATAGATATATGCAATAATAACCAACGACGTATAAAATCAGTTGCTGTACGTCCAACGACAATCATCAATTCTCCTATCAAAATAAGCCATATTAATCCAACATCTTTGTGTTTGATACCAAGATCAACAATGCCTTGCGTAAGAAATGGCATAATTAGTTGAAGAATACAACCGAGAAATAAGCCACACAACAATAGAAAAAAATATTTTCGATACTCTCTTATATATCCTAACAAAAAACTAAATGAACGCTTTTCTTTAACTTCTTCCGCTTTATTTTGATAAAACGTTGGCGTAGGTTTAAGAAATAATGCAATTCCTTTTTCTTCTCCACCAGATATAGTACTAATCCAATGTTCATTTAAATCTTTATGAGAATAAACAATAAGTCCTTTACCAGGATCTGCTATACAAAATTTTTCATTCTTTTTTATTTTATACAACACAACAAAATGATTTTGATTCCAATGCAAAATACAAGGAAGTTTTGCTTGCGACAACTGTTCAACTGTAACTCTACTACAAATAGTATCAAATCCTATTTTTTTTGAAGCTTCACTAATTCCAAGCAAGGAAACTCCTTCTGTAGTTGCAAAACAATACTGTGAGAGATATTCTATCGAATATGATTTTTTATAAAACTCACATATCATTTTTAAACATGCAATACCACATTGCATACTGTCATGCTGAATTTGTAGTGGGAATTTTGTCATTTTACTCTTTTGTTACATTCTGTTTAACTCCTCTGCTGCAGCATCAGTTCCTTTGTATTTTGAACGTGTTGCATTAAAACGATATCGTAGGTTTATTTGGATATTTTGAGTGTCATAATATTGCGAAGTGTGAAAACTACAAGCTGGTGATATTGCAGAATAGTTATCTTTATATGTTCGAAGAATATCATTGAACAATATATCTACAGTTAAATTTCTCCATTGTTTTACTACATATAAAGAAATGCGTCCTTTCTCTGAAAGTTTTAACCCCTCTTCACTGCAACCTTTTGTCTGATAGAGTGTATAAAAATATATATACCAATTGCGAGGAAGAATAAAAATATGATTAAAATTAAAAGTTATAAGTGGCTTATTCTGTTTATATATTCTATTATATTGTTCAAATTTATAATTACTCATTAGCAAATCAACAGTTAATTGTGGTTTCCAAAATCCGATTTTCTTTGAATATGAAGCTTCTGCCTGAAATAAATTTACTTTGGGGTAATTGTCATAACTACATAATAGAACTGTCTGTTCAACATCATAAAATTTATAAGTATAGTATAATGGATTCTTCATCAAAATATAATCAGCAGACACCATTAGCCCTTTATAAAGAATTGATAGTTGCATATCATGTATTGTTGATGGCTTTAGTAATGGATTTCCTCCTCTATATAGATTACGAGATATATATTGCAAATTTCCATCTAAAGCATTATACTGTGGTTTTTGTGATTTTATAGAATAGCTAATGTTAGCATCCACATTTCCTATAGGACGAGATACTGAAAGGCTTGGATAAACATCCTTATATATTTTACTTTGCTCATCAATATACTTATTGTTTTTATAATAATCGTATTTATACAATTCATAACGTAATCCAGCATCAAATTTCCATTTTTCCAATGATAACTGATAATTTGCATAAAGAGCCCATTTGTTTTCTTTGATCTTCTGACAATCAACTAATTGTATTCCACCTTCACTATTATAATCATTAGTTCGATGAATATAATTATATGTTGTTCCTGCTTCAAAAATACTATTACCTTTTTGATACCTGAATTTTAAATCGGAAGCAACCAGAGTATTCCCTAAACGATTATTAGTAGTAGCATTTTGTTCTCCATGCATTTCAGAGTTTCCATTAATAAATTGGAACTGTTTTTCTTTAGAAAAGTAAATATCATTATTAAAATTTATATCTACAGAGCCAATATGTCCAGAATAATATGCATTTACTCTATGAGCAGGGGAAGATATTCCGTTTTGTGACTTATAAAATTGATTATCAATCATTTCTATATTATTATCAATTATTGTGTTATCACTATTACCGTTAAGATCATTATAAACATATGAATAATAAGCACCTATACTTTGACGTTGCGTAAAGTAGTAATCAAAGCCAACTTTTCCTGTATACCGATTTCTATAAATATATTTTTTTTGAAAACTATTTAAGGTAAAAGGGCTGTTAGATATTATATCATAACTACTATTTTCTGTCTCATAATCATTTGCTTTTAAATAGTTAAAATATGCGAATACATCAAATTTATTTGAGCGATAATTTGTTTGAAAAGTTTCTCCAAATCTTGTACTATGAGCTAATTGAAAATATGATTTAAAATCTACACTAACCCCGTCACCTTTCTTTCGTACTGTCCGTATTTTTACTACTGCCTGTGATGATGCAGAATATGCTGCCCCAGGATTCCTGATAATCTCAACTGTAGAAATATCAGATGATTTAAGCCTTTCTAACTCAGTCATATCTGTCAAAATACGACCATTTAGGTAAACAAGAGGTTTGCCTTTTCCCAAAACATATAAGCCCTCGCTGTTGTATTGTAACCCTGGTATAAATTCTAACATTTTGCTAACATCTTCCAAATGACTCAATAATGTATTTTTTACTGACACTACCAACCTATTGCCTTTCATTTCATAACTTGGAGCAGTAACAGATACTTCAGATAGTATATTAGTTTGGGGTATTAATTGGATTTCTCCCAAGCTATCTTTTTGACATACAATATTAAGTGTTTCGTAACCAATATAAGATATCCTTAATCGGTACTCTCCATATTTTTTGTGAGATGTTTTAAAATGAAAATTACCAGAAGTAGAAGTTACTGTACCATCGATAAAAACTGAATCTTCAGTTAAAAGAACAATATTTGCGTAACTTATTGGCTGTTCTTTTTCATCTACAATTCTACCATTAATAGTTTGTGCAACTACATTTATAAAAGAAAATAGCAGAAAAATTACAGTTATATAATATTTCATACTTGCCTTGATTTATAATATTCGTATAATTGATCACATAGACCTTTCTCATCAAAAGAACATAGATTATAGTTGGTACCTATTTCTCTATTATCTATTCTACGTCTATTACATCCACCCTCACAAATAGGGAATAACTTACAATTTAAGCAATTGGAATCACCGTATTTATCAGAGCCTACTACATATTTTGCGATTAAATTATTATTTCTTATTCCGCCAGAAACATTACCAATACAAAAATCATCCATTCCTATATCATTCCAACATTTATACAAATTACCTTTTGGATCTATTATATAACTATGTTCAGCAGTCGCAGAGCATCTGCCAATCTGTAATTTAGGAATAATATTTCCTCCTTTAAAATGATACTTTTTCTGAAGCAGTAAATTAAACTCAGCTTTTTCTCGAGGAGTACAACAATCCACCTTACAGTTATCATTAGCTAAAACGAATGCTGGAGCTATATAAACGTTTTTGCCTTTCCAGTGAAGGGCGAGTTGATTATATAATTCTCCATATTCATTTTTATTGCCATTATGTATATTTGTTCGAACTACAATTTTACATGTTGGAATTATTTCAGCAAGCATATCTATGTTTTGCATAATTGTATCGTAAGTTGGTTCTCCTGATTTTAGGATTCTTGATTTATTATGTGTATCAGGATTACCATCAATAGTTATCTGGGCAAGATTTAAATTTCGTTCTTTAAAAAAACTGCATATTTCAGGTGTCAATAAGTACCCATTTGTCACTATAGCATGTTCAGTTATTTTTAACGACGTTTTTAATGCTATTTTCGAATAAAGGGATTTTATCGTTTTAAATCCTATTAATGGCTCTCCACCTTCCCAGCAAATTTCAAGTTTGTCACATACAGTTTCATACGATTTGATAAAACGAATTATATTATCTTCCACTTCTTCAGACATTATAGAAACAGGTAAATTAGCTTCATAACAATATGGACAAGCAAAATTGCAAGCTAACGTTGGTGCAACAACCAAAGATAAAGTTCTTCCACTAAAACTCTCAAACCGTTTTCTATACTCCATTTTAACACAAACGTCACGCGCTGAACGTTCGTCATCGGTATCTATAAAATTCTTGCTTTTAAGGAAATCAAATAAGTCCTTAGACAAACTAACGACATTTTCTTTTCCTGCAATAACTTTTAATATGTCTTTATAATCTTTTTCGTCAATTTTAAAAAGAGATTGTGTACTTGTATTATATATAAAGAACAAACCATCCCTTTCAAAAATTATAGCAAATCTTGATATTTTCATGATGAACAATTTTATTTTAAAAAAAGAAGATGTACTATAAAAATGTACATCTTCTTACTAAACAATACTACATTCAATCCATTACTTCTACAGAGGACTGATCATCAGTTCCAATGGAACAATGAGCTATAAGGCCACCACCACATTGAATTTTAGCAACTTCAATTCCACCTCTAAGAGCTTCCATTTCTTCATCCAATAACTTAGACTCAGAAATGATTTCTTCAAACTTCTGAACGTCTTTTTTCATATTATTCAGTATTAAATAGTTATGCACAAGTATATCTTGTGCATAAGGGAGTCCTTTTAGAATCCCTCATTACAAATGTAATACTTTTTTTTGGAAAAATACAATTATTTAGAAAAAAAACGAGCAATACTCTTATATAAAATCTTTCCTTATAGAAAAAAATTAAAAAACAGTTTTCTTAATTAAATTAATTTATTCTGTTTCTGTTAAGTTATTGATTAAATGATAAAATAATTCTATGAATATCACAAATATTCCCTATGAAATCCTTTACGTAAAATTAAACTATACTTTTTTATCAGAATTTATCGTACTCATCCTTATCAGTACCGCTTTCAATATGCCGATCAATAATCTCTCCCAGTTCATCGAAGCAAACTTCATCACTAATGCATCTGATTCCTTCCTCATTCTGAAGATACACTTCATAATAATCTGAACCGTTCAGACAAATCAAGACATACCCCTGAAAGAGACGTCCGTTGACACAGAACTTCAGCCCAGGCAAATCCTTATATACCGTTGCCATAAATTCATGAATTCCCCATGACATAAGGATTGCTGTGTCGGTCATTGATACTAGCTGTTCGCGGATTGTTCCGGCTATACGCATAACATAATCTTTATCCATAATGCTAAAGTATTTAATGATTACATACTAATTATTCAAACCACTCACGATTATCCTTCTTCAGCTCTTCGATAAACTGCTCCTCGGGTAAAGCAAGAGTTTCCGCATCCGTGAAGAAAAAAATCTCGTCATAAATATATTCGGCTTCCTTATTGGCAAAGCCTTCATTTTCATCTTCAAAACTACCGGGTTGGATGACATCCAATAAAGCGGTAGGTGCGATAATAAGTTCTTCGCCATCGTTGGCTTGAACTATACGACATACATAAGTATTGCCGCCCCAATAATATTCCTTTGTTTTCATAATTCAATTATTTAAGAGGTATATTACGTCCATATTTATTAAGGTATTCCATCATGCATTTTGCTTCCTCATGCGAAGCCATATTACGGTCATCGTAGTAACGGGTATCATCTGCCATAACCTTAATGCATTCCTTGATCAGTCTGTACAGGCTCTGTTGCAGCGTGGGGTGCATTGTAGGAATTGCAGCTGCAAAGCGTTTCGGATTGAAAGAAAAACTGTTTACCGCCATTTCCAAATCCTTGGCAAGGCGGAATTCTTTAGATTCCTGAATGTTTTTGTCCATAGTTGATTCTATTATTAAATTTGAAAACTCGTTTATTTTTTCCCTTAGTTCGGCTTCCTTATTACCGGAGCCGCTTCGGGTTTTATGGTGCGAGAAATGTCTGCCGTAAAAGCCTATTCCGACGTTTTTTCTTGGTAAAATACTCTTGTCCGGCAAGGAAGATTTTCCCAAGAA
>ULRU01022358.1_pt1 | contig 13807 bp, 8 predicted proteins | sample 1955831 | NCBI WGS metagenome assembly ULRU01 (sample SAMEA4835693, study PRJEB28245) | human gut metagenome | biome: gut microbiome; material: fecal sample | place: Denmark | collected 2008 | reverse complement strand
CCCCCAGCCAATAAGAATAGCAGGAGGATCAAAAGTTGGATTACCGCCGGACGGGTAGCATATATTCCTTTTATTCTCATAATGATTCATTCAAAGGGTAAATAATTGCCGCCAAATATAAACAAAAGAATAAAAACAGATCAAAATTTGCACGATTAAAAGAATAAGTCTAATTTTGCGACCTAAAATTCGATACGACTATTAATTAAATAAATCATTCAGAATGAACGTTTCGCTTAAAAACAATGATGCCGTAAGCGGTATCGTGAAATTAGAAATAGTGAAAGCTGACTATGCTGATCAGGTAGACAAGAGCCTGCGTAGCCTTCGTCAGAAAGCCAATGTACCGGGTTTCCGTAAGGGCATGGTTCCTATGGGCATGGTTAAAAAAATGTACGGAAAGCACGTGCTGGTAGAGGAGATAAACAAATTAGTTTCTGAGAATCTGTTCAAGTATATCCGTGAGAACGATTTGCATATCTTAGGCGAGCCGATGCCTAACGAGACTGAGCAAAAGCCGTTGGATTTCGATAAGGAAGAGGATTTCGAATTCTGTTTTGACGTGGCTTTGGCTCCGGAGATCAATATCGAGTTGAGCAAGAACGATAAACTTCCGTTCTATCAAGTCGCTATCGATGAAGAAATGCTAAATAACCAAGTAAACGCTTATCGCTCAAACTTCGGTTCTTACGACAAGGTAGACGAGGTTGAGGAAAAAGATATGGTAAAAGGTACGGTAGCCGAGCTTGAGAATGGTGCCCCGAAAGAAGGTGGTATCGTTGTGGAGGACGCTGTCTTGATGCCTATGTATATCAAGGATGAGGAAGAAAAAGCTAAGTTTATCGGTGCTAAAGTAAATGCCGTAGTGGTATTCAACCCGAATAAGGCTTACGAGGGTGCTGAGGCAGAGATCGCTTCTTTCTTGAAGATCGATAAGGAGAAAGTGGCTGAGACTACAGGCGACTTCAGCTTCGAGATCAAGGAGATCACCCGTCATAAAGACGCTGAGATGAACCAAGAGTTGTTCGACAAGGTATTTGGCGAGAACGTGGTTACTAGCGAGGAAGAGTTCAAGAACAAGATCAAGGAAGCTTTGGCTGAGCAATTCGCTCCTCAGAGTGACTTCAAGTTCTTGACAGACACTCGTGATATGTTGGTTGAGAGAGCTGGCGAGTTGAATTTCGCTGACGATTTATTGAAACGCTGGTTGCTTGCCGCTAACGAGAAGAATACGAAAGAGAAGATCGACGAGGACTTCCCTCAGATCCTTCAGGATTTGAAATATCAGTTGATCAAGGAGAACTTGGTTAAGAAGAACGGCTTGAAGGTTGAGGACGCTGACATCGAGAATTTCGCTAAACGTGTGGCTAAGGCTCAGTTCGCTCAATACGGCATGTTGTCTGTACCTGAGGATGTACTTGACAACTACGCTAAAGACATGTTGAAAAATAAGCAAACACTTCAGAACATCATCGACCGTGCGGTTGAGGAGAAATTGGCTGCTTGGTTGAAAGAGCAAGTGGAACTTGATGTTAAGGAGGTAACTGCTGACGAGTTCAACAAACTTTTTGAATAAAAAGATCTTTACTCGGCCTCTTAGGAGGTTGTTTTATATCAAAAAAGGGATTTCTCTCTAAAAATATCTTAGCGGATAGCGAAATAAATTGTTTCTTTCAGAAATTTATTTATAACTTTGTTTTTCCGTTAAGTCACAGAGGGGAATCCCTTTTTACGTCTTCTCGGTAAATAAAAGATAGGAGAAAATATGGAAGATTTTAGAAAGTATGCTACAAAGCATTTAGGTATGAGTGGTACGGCTCTGGATAGTTATATGAACATCTCCAGTAGCTATATCTCCCCGACAATTATAGAGGAACGACAGCTGAATGTCGCTCAAATGGATGTCTTCTCTCGGTTGATGATGGACCGTATTATTTTCTTGGGCACGCAAGTGGATGATTATACCGCTAACGTGATTCAAGCGCAGTTGTTGTATCTGGATTCCAGTGATCCCGGAAAGGACATCTCTATTTATATCAATTCGCCGGGTGGCTCTGTATATGCGGGCTACGGCATTTACGACACGATGCAGTTTATCTCCAGCGACGTATCTACGATTTGTACGGGTATGGCCGCCTCTATGGCGTCTGTCTTATTGGTGGCGGGAACCAAGGGAAAACGTTTCGGCTTGAAGCACTCCCGTGTAATGATCCATCAACCGCTTGGCGGCGTACAAGGACAGGCTTCAGACATCGAGATTACCGCTCGCGAGATCTTGAAGGTTAAGAAAGAACTGTACACCATAATCTCGGATCATTCAGGTAGACCCTATGAGGAGATCGAGCGCGATGGCGACCGTGATTTCTGGATGACCGCGGAGGAAGCGAAAAAGTATGGCATGATCGACGATGTTTTAACACGTAAATAACAAAAACAACAATAAGAAACTATGGCCAAAACAACAGGCGATACATGTACGTTTTGCGGCAGGAGTAGCCGTGATGTTAATTTGCTTATCAATGGGATCTCTGGTTGTATTTGCGATGATTGTGCCCGGCAGGCGTATGAGATCGTAAAGGAGCAGACAGGAGGTAAGAAAACTTCTTTTGGTTTGAAGCAGAAAGATCTGCCTAAACCGGAAGATATCAAGACTTTCTTGGATCAGTACGTGATCGGGCAGGATGACGCGAAGCGTTATCTGTCGGTATCGGTATACAACCATTACAAGCGTTTACTTCAAAAGGTTACCGCCGACGATGTGGAGATAGAGAAATCTAATATTATCATGGTGGGCGCTACCGGTACGGGCAAGACTTTGTTAGCCCGTACGATCGCTAAGTTATTGCATGTCCCGTTCGCTATCGTGGACGCTACGGTACTTACCGAGGCAGGTTACGTGGGGGAGGATATCGAGAGTATCTTGACCCGGCTATTGCAAGCGGCGGATTATGATGTGGAGGCGGCCCAACGGGGTATCGTCTTCATCGATGAGATCGATAAGATCGCACGTAAGAGCGATAATCCGTCTATCACTCGGGATGTCAGCGGTGAGGGTGTACAGCAAGGTTTGCTGAAACTTCTAGAAGGATCGATCGTGAATGTGCCTCCTCAGGGGGGACGTAAGCATCCGGAGCAAAAGATGATCGCGGTGGATACGAAGAATATCCTGTTCGTTTGCGGTGGTGCTTTCGATGGAATCGAAAAGAAGATCGCTCAACGCTTAAATACCCGTGTGGTCGGTTATTCGGCTAGTTTGGGTACGGCTACCGTAGACCGGAATAATTTACTGAAATACATCACCCCGACTGATTTGAAGTCGTTTGGCTTGATCCCGGAGATTATCGGTCGTTTACCTATCCTCACGTATCTGAATCCGCTGGATCGTGATACGCTTCGTAACATCTTGACCGAGCCGAAGAACTCCATTATCAAGCAATATGTCAAATTGTTCGAGATGGATGGCATTAAGCTGACGTTCGATGAGAAAGTCTATGAGTTTATCGTGGATAAGGCGCTTGAGTTTAAGCTGGGTGCCCGTGGGTTACGTTCAATCGTAGAAGCCGTGATGATGGACGCTATGTACAGTATGCCATCTCAAAAAGTAAAGGAACTCCATGTAACGTTGGAGTATGCGAAAGAGAAATTTGAAAAATCGGACGTGAACCGTTTACAGGTCGCGTAAACGTAGGCGGTTTACTATAAATAATACGAAGTATGGCAAAGAAGGATCATTTAACAGAAGAGCTAAATCGGCACTTTGGCTTCGGTACCTTTAAGGGGAACCAGAAGGCTATTATTGAGAACGTGCTGGCCGGGAAGGATACTTTTGTATTAATGCCGACGGGGGGAGGTAAATCTCTTTGTTATCAATTACCATCCATACTAATGGAAGGAACTGCGATCGTGATATCTCCGTTGATCGCTTTGATGAAGAATCAGGTGGACGCGATGCGGAATTTCAGTGAGGAAGATGGGGTCGCCCATTTTATCAATTCCTCTTTGAATAAGTCGGCTATCGACCAGGTGAAATCGGATATATTATCAGGACGTACCAAGTTGCTGTATGTAGCACCGGAGTCCTTGACCAAGGAAGAGAACGTGGATTTTCTGCGTCAGGTAAAGATCTCTTTCTATGCGGTGGACGAGGCGCATTGTATCTCGGAATGGGGACATGATTTCCGTCCGGAATATCGAAGAATCCGTCCGATCATCAATGAGATCGGTAAACGTCCGTTAATCGCTCTGACCGCTACCGCCACACCTAAGGTGCAGCACGATATCCAGAAGAATCTGGGTATGATAGACGCTACAGTCTTTAAATCATCCTTCAACCGCTCTAATTTGTATTATGAGGTTCGTCCGAAAGGAACGAATATAGACCGCGAGATCATTAAGTATATTAAAGCCAACGAGGGTAAATCGGGTATCGTATATTGTTTGAGCCGTAAAAAGGTGGAGGAATTTGCCGACATCTTGAAAGCCAACGGGATAAAGGCGTTGCCTTACCATGCGGGAATGGATTCGCAAGTACGTTCCGCCAATCAGGATGCCTTCCTGATGGAACAGGCGGATGTGATCGTGGCTACGATCGCTTTCGGTATGGGTATCGACAAGCCGGATGTCCGTTATGTGATTCATTACGATATCCCGAAGAGCCTAGAAGGTTATTACCAGGAAACCGGTCGTGCCGGTAGGGATGGCGGAGAAGGCCAATGTATCGCTTTCTATGCTTATAAGGACTTGCAAAAATTGGAGAAATTCATGCAAGGAAAGCCCGTGGCCGAACAGGAAATCGGCAAACAGTTGCTTTTAGAGACTGCGGCCTATGCCGAGACTTCCGTCTGCCGGAGAAAAGTGCTATTGCATTATTTCGGTGAGGAATACCTGGAAGATAATTGTGGTAATTGTGATAATTGTTTGAACCCAAAGAAGCAGGTGGAAGCGAAGGAATTGTTAAGTGCGGTACTGGAGGTTATCAGTACGTTGAAAGAAAAGTTTAAGGCAGATTATATCGTAAATATTTTGGTAGGTAACGAAACCTCCGAAATCCAAAATTACAAGCACAATGAATTAGAGGTCTTCGGTTCCGGACAGGACGAGGATGATAAAACTTGGAACGCCGTTATTCGCCAGGCTTTAATCGCTGGCTATTTAGCGAAGGATATTGAGAATTATGGTTTGCTGAAAATCACGGAAAAAGGTAAGGAGTTCATGAAGAAGCCGGTATCGTTCAAGATTACCGAGGACAATGAATTCGAGGAAGAGGAAGAGGAAGTTCCGGTTCGTGGGGGAGCCTCTTGTGCGGTAGACCCGGTTCTTTATTCCATGATGAAGGATTTGCGTAAGAAATTATCCAAGCGGTTGGAAGTTCCGCCTTTCGTGATTTTCCAAGATCCCTCTTTGGAGGCTATGGCTACTACTTATCCGATCACGTTGGACGAGTTGCAGAATATCCCGGGAGTGGGCGCTGGTAAGGCGAAACGTTATGGCAAGGAGTTCATTGAGTTGATCAAGAAACATGTAGAGGAGAACGAGATTGAGCGTCCGGAGGATTTGCGCGTACGTACGGTCGCTAATAAGTCCAAGTTGAAGGTCTCAATCATTCAGCGGATCGACCGCAAGGTGGCGCTGGACGAGATCGCGTTGACTAACGGACTTGAGTTCACCGAGCTTTTGGATGAGATCGAGGCGATCGTATATTCCGGTACACGTATCAATATCGATTATTTCTTGAATGATGTGATGGATGAGGATCATATCGAGGATATTTACGAGTATTTCAAGGACTCGGAGACCGACGGTCTGGAAGACGCCATCGAGGAATTAGGCGGTGACTATACGGAAGAGGAGATTCGCTTGGTCCGTATCAAGTTCTTGTCTGAAATGGCAAACTAATGGAAGGGTGGCCCGGTTCCACTCTAAAGAAAAAACAAATAAAGAAGCTTATTGTTCCTTCCGAAAGAGATTTATTTTTCCTTCGGAAGGAATTTTGTTTTCGTTCGGATGAAAGTTTATTTTCTTCTGAATCGAATTTTTAATTTCTCCCGTATCGATTTATTGCGTGAAAAGTCGTATATTTGCACGCAATAATTTTTAAAGCATAAGTTCTATGTCATTTATTGCAGACAGGGTCGTTATGGATGGGTTAACGTTTGACGATGTATTGTTAATCCCAGCTTATTCGGAAGTTCTTCCTCGTAATGTCGATCTCACGACAAAGTTTTCACGTAATATCACATTGAATATACCGATGGTATCGGCCGCTATGGATACGGTTACCGAGGCCAAGTTGGCTATCGCTATCGCCCGTGAGGGAGGTATTGGTGTGATTCATAAAAACATGACGATCGCCGAGCAGGCAAAGCAGGTCCAGACCGTTAAACGTGCGGAGAATGGAATGATCTATGATCCGGTGACTATCACGAAGGGCAAACGTGTGGCGGATGCCTTGGCAATGATGGCTGAATATAAGATTGGCGGTATTCCCGTGGTGGATGAAGGCGGGTATTTGGTTGGTATCGTGACGAACCGTGACTTGCGTTTCGAAAAGGATATGAACCGCTCTATCGATGAGGTGATGACGAAAGAGAATTTGGTCGTAACCGGACAATCTACGGATATGGAGGCCGCCGCTCAGATCCTTCAGGAACATAAGATCGAGAAGTTACCGGTGGTTGATAGCCATAATAAGTTGATCGGCTTGATTACCTATAAAGATATAACGAAAGCGAAAGATAAACCGAAGGCTTGCAAGGATTCGAAAGGTCGTTTGCGTGTAGCTGCCGGTGTAGGCGTTACGTTCAATACCTTCGAGCGTGTAGCCGCTTTGGTGGATGCCGGGGTGGATGCTTTGGTGATCGACACGGCACATGGTCACTCAAAAGGTGTGGTGGATGTCTTGAAACAGATTAAGGCGCAATATCCGCATATTGATTGTGTGGTCGGTAATATCGCTACGGGCGAGGCTGCTAAATATTTAGTGGAAGCCGGGGCGGACGCCGTGAAGGTAGGTATCGGTCCGGGTTCGATTTGTACAACTCGTGTGATCGCTGGTGTGGGTGTTCCCCAGTTGTCGGCTATTTACGATGTGGCGAAGGCGTTGGAAGGAACTGGTGTGCCTTTGATCGCTGACGGTGGCTTGCGTTACTCCGGTGATATCGTGAAGGCGATCGCCGCTGGTGGATCTTCCGTGATGATGGGATCTCTGTTGGCGGGTGTAGAGGAGTCGCCGGGCGATACGATTATCTTCAATGGCCGAAAGTTTAAGTCTTACCGTGGAATGGGGTCGTTGGAAGCTATGCAAAAGGGGTCCAAGGATCGGTATTTCCAAGATGTGGAGGACGACGTGAAGAAGCTGGTTCCGGAGGGAATCGCTGCCCGTGTTCCGTTTAAGGGTTCTTTGTATGAGGTCATTTACCAAATGGTAGGTGGTTTACGTGCGGGAATGGGTTATTGCGGGGCTCATAATATCGAGGAGTTGCATAAAGCTCGTTTTACTCGAATCACCAATGCAGGTGTGCAAGAGAGCCATCCGCATGACGTAGCGATCACGCAAGAGGCTCCGAATTATAGCCGCGGTGAATAGTAATACAAGTTTTACGTTTTATAAAAAACACTAATTTAATGGGATAGCATACTTTTCTTGTCGGCTCTCCGTTAGATTAGTGTTATTTTTGTAATGTATATTCGTGCTATGGTAAAAGAATTTTTGATGAAAAAGTTACTTATTTCATTAGGGGTATTCGCTTGTGTGACAGTTAACGCTCAAACCGCATCCGATTCGGTCGTTATGATGGTCGCTGGAAAACAAGTGCCTTTATCTGAATTTATTTTTATCGCAGAGAAGAATGGAGAGGTGGATTTATCGAATACAAAGTCCGTCAAAAACTATGTCGAGCTATTTAAAAATTTTAAGCTAAAAGTAGCGGAGGCGGAATCTTTAGGGATCGACCAGACATCCTCATTCAAAAGTGAGCTGGATGGATACCGGGCTCAGTTGATCGATAGCTATATGTCGGATAAGGAGGGTGAGAAAGCGGCTGCCCGTGCGGTATATGACCGGGGGGATCACTCGGTAGAGTTGACCCACATCTTATTCCGTTTGCCGGAGAAGACGGTCTCCAAAGATACGGTAGCTGTATATCAAGAAGCCATGCGAGTATACGAACGTCTCCAGAAAGGAGAAGATATGGAAACAGTCGGAAAAGCTTTGGCCGAGAAGGACAAGGAGCATGTCGCTTGCGAATATGTACGTTGCTTGCTCCCGATGCAATCCCTGAAAGTGTTCGAGGATGCCGCCTATTCTTTGCCGATTGGCGTGGTGTCTGAACCTGTTCGCACGAAATTAGGATTTCATTTAATAAAAGTCCATAGCCGCAAACCTAATCCGGGACGGGTACGTGTCGCTCATATCTTGATCGCATTCCCGAAAGATTCCGCTATTCAGGACTCATCGGCTTTTCTGGCAAAAGCGCAAGCTATCTATAAGCAAGTACAAGAGGGTGCGGATTTCGGTGAGTTGGCGAAAGAGTATTCGGGGGATGCGGCTTCCGCTAAAAAAGGGGGGGTATTACCTTGGTTCGGGATCGGCGAGATGGTCCAGCCTTTTGAGCAAGCCGCTTTTGCGTTGAGCAAGCCGGGTGATTTATCCGGGGTGGTGGAAACTCGTTTTGGTTACCATATCATTAAGTTGATCGATAAGAAAGGACGCCCTTCGTTTGAGGAAGAGGAAAAAGCCTTGTCGAGACGTATGGGGCAGGGTGAACGTAACTTCGAGTTATATAAAGCTTTCGACGATCGTATGAAGAAAGAATACGGATACGTTTTCTATCCGGAAGCCTATGCGGAGCTGCAAGCGTTATGTAATGATTGTTTCCCCACGGACGAGGCGTTTTATGAGAAAGCGAAGGATATGAACAAGACGCTTATGCAATTGGATGGAAAGGATTTCCCGCAAGCGGAGTTCGCTTATTATATCCAACGTTGCCCGTTCTCGACAAAAACGTATGCGGGTGATTTTATGCAAGAGGTCTATGATTTGTTTATCCGCGATATCGTAACGACCGCCGAGCGTAAGAATCTGGAGACAAAACATCCGGAGATCCCTCATTTGATGCAGGAGTACCGGGATGGGATTCTGTTGTTTGAGGTCAGCAACCGGGAGATCTGGAGCAAACCCTCCGCCCAGCAGAAGGTGTTGGAAGCGAAGTGGATCGCGGATTTGAATAAAAAATATCCGGTGACTGTCAACTGGAAATTATTGAAGAAACTAAAGAAATAAAATAAAGATAGATATGAGGATAGTCTTCATGTTCCTAGCGTTCGTTGTGTTGTTGGGTGCCTGTAAAGGTTCTCAGCCAGCTGATACTACGGATGTCTTGGTTAGCGTGAAAGGACGTACCCTAAATCGTTCGGAGGTGAATAAGCTAATACCCCGGGGGATTTCCTCCGCAGATAGTCTGTTGCTGGCCGAGAGCTTTACCAAGAAATGGGTAAAGGATGTATTGGTGTACGATGTGGCTTTGCGTAACTTGGGGGATGAGAAAGAGGAGGTCGATAAATTGGTAGAGGAGTACAGGCGTTCCTTGGTTCGTTACCGTTATCAGGAACGATTGGTGGAGGAGAAGCTGAAAACTGATATCCGGGAAAGTGATAAATTAAACTATTACGAGGAAAACCAGAAAAAGTTTATCTTGGATAAAGGCTTGATCAAGGGATTATTCTTGAAAATCCCGGTTGATGCCCCGGGACTTACCGACGTCAAAAAGTGGTACAAATCCACAGATGTGGCCTCTTTAGAAAAAATTGAGAAATATAGTGTGCAAAATGCCACGATTTATGAGTACTTTTACGACAAATGGGTTGATTTCGATGAGGTAATGGATAATATACCGATCTATGTGTCGAATCCGAATGCGTTTCTGAAGGCGAATAAGTATGTTGAGGTGGCGGATAGCAGTTATTGTTATCTGTTGAATATCAAGGAATATTTGCCTTCCGGCAGTGTGGAGCCATATGATTATGCCAGTCCGCACGTCACGGAAATGCTGGTCAACCAACGAAAAGTTGAATTCTTGAAAAAATTTGAAGACGAGTTATATAACGATGCGATCCGGAGCGGTGACGTGGAATTCCATTCCGAGCCGTGATCTCTAATTTTATAAATGGGTAGACATGATGAAAAAGATTTTAAGTGTATTCTTTCTTGCCTGTTGTTCTTGCATTGTAATGGCGCAAGACAATGTGATCGATGAAATTGTGTGGGTGGTAGGAGATGACGCTATTTTACGTTCGGATATTGAGACGCAGCGTTTGTATAATCAAAACGAGGGGGTCCGTTTGGATGGCGACCCGTATTGCGTGATCCCGGAGCAGATGGCGATACAGAAACTATATCTGAATCAAGCAAAGATCGATAGTATCACCGTGAACGAGAACCAAGTGATCCAGAGCGTGGATCAATGGATGAACATGGCTGTGAACCAAATCGGGTCTCGCGAGAAATTGGAGGAATATTTCGGTAAGAAATTTTCCCAGATCAAGGATGAGCGTAAGGAGATGGTGCGGGAGCAGCAGGTAGTGCAACAGATGCAGCATCAATTGATCGGCGAGATCAAGCTGACACCTTCCGAGGTGCGTAAATATTTCAGCCAGTTGTCTCAGGATAGCCTGCCGAACATCCCTACGACAGTAGAGGTGCAAATCGTTACCTTGGAACCGAAGATTCCGTTTGAGGAAACAGACGCTATCAAGGCCCGCTTACGTGATTTCACGGAGCAGGTTAATTCCGGTAAGATGGAATTCTCCACGTTGGCTCGTTTGTACTCGGAAGATCCGGGTTCGGCGTCTCGAGGTGGTGAGCTGGGTTTCATGAGCAAGACACAGCTGTTGCCGGAGTTCGCGAACGTCGCGTTCAACTTGAAAGACCCGAAACGTGTCTCCCAGATCGTACAGACGGAGTATGGTTACCATATCATCCAATTGATCGAGAAGCGTGGAGACCGTATCAACTGCCGCCATATCTTATTGAAACCGAAGGTTTCCGATAAGGAGTTGGCGGATGCTACCACTCGTCTGGATTCATTGTACAATGATTTGCAGGCGAATAAGTTCACGTTTGAGGAAGCCGCTACATTCGTCTCTTACGACAAGGATACACGTAATAATAAGGGTTTGATGGTAAACCAAGATTACGAGAGCAGCAATATGGGAACCCCTAAGTTCGAGATGCAAGAACTTCCGCAGGAAATCGGTAAGGTGGTATATGACATGAAAGTCGGAGAGATCTCCAAGCCTTTTACCATGTTGACGAACAAGCAGAAAGAGGTAGTAGCTATTGTTAAGCTGAAAGCTCGGACGGAAGGACATAAGGCGAATTTGGCCGATGACTTCCAAGCTTTGAAAGCGATCGTAGAGGCTAAGAAACGTGAGGAATTATTGAACGACTGGATCACGAAGAAACAAAAATCAACCTACGTGCGTATTAGTGACGGTTGGAGGAATTGTGATTTCAAATATCCGGGTTGGATTAAGGAATGAGACTAATTAACAGGTTATTTCTAGCGCTCTTATCGTGTGCTTTATCGGTTGGCGTATTCGCGCAAACGGAAGATAGCACGGTGGTAGCCGCCAAAGATAGTGTCGCTCCCAAGAAGACGAAGGTCTTTTTGGAGCATGCGAATACGCTTTCGTTCGATAAGGAGAGGAACGCCGAGGCTCAAGTACTGAATGGTGATGTTTGTTTTCGCCATGATAGTTCGTATATGTATTGCGATAGCGCATATTTCTTTGAGCAGACCAATTCCTTGGAAGCGTTTAGTAATGTCCGGATGGAACAAGGGGATACCTTGTTCGTGTATGGAAATTACCTGTTTTACGATGGAAATACCCAGATCGCTTATTTGCGGGAGAATGTCCGCATGGAGAATGGGCAGGTTACCTTGTTTACGGATAGCTTGAACTATGAGCGAATCCCGGGTATCGGATATTATTTCGACGGAGGTCTGATTGTCGATTCCTTGAATCAGCTCTCTTCTTTTTACGGGCAATATTCGCCTAGTACGAAATTGGCTATCTTCAATGATAGCGTCCGTCTGGAGAATGAGCAATTCACGTTGTATTCCGATACCTTGCATTATAATACGGACTCGAAGATCGCCACGATACTCGGACCATCCATTATCGTGTCGGATAGCGGCACGATCTATTCTTCCAGGGGTTGGTACGATACCGTGAATAATACCTCTTTGCTATTGGATCGTTCTCAGGTGGTTTCCGGCGACCGTATCTTGACGGGCGACTCTATCGCCTACAACCGGGAACTGGGTTTTGGGGAAGCGTTCGGTAATATGAGTCTGCAAGACACGGCGCAGCATGTCATGCTGGAAGGCCAATATGGCTTTTACAATGAGAAGACCGAGTATGCTTTCGCTACGGATAGCGCCCGTTTCTTGGAATTCAGCCAAGGGGATACATTGTTTCTGCATGGTGATACCTTGAAGATGACTACGGTGGACTCCCTTTACCGGGAAGTAAAAGCTTATTACGGCGTCCGTTTCTATCGGACGGATATGCAAGGTGTTTGCGATTCGATGCAGTTTAATACAAGAGACTCTATATTATATATGTATACGGACCCTATCGTTTGGAATGAACAGTATCAGATCTATGGGGATACGATCTTGATATTTATGAATGATAGCTCGATCGATTTCGCTCACGTGAAGCAATTCGCTTTCGCGATACAGCAAATCGATTCTACTGCGTTCAATCAATTAAAGGGAAATGACTTGAAGGCTTATTTCGAGGGACAGGTCGTGAATCAGATCGATGTGTCGGGCAACGCCGAATCGATTTTCTTCCCATTGGAGAAGGACGGTTCGATGGTCGGCATGAACGAGACCAAGAGCGGTTTCCTTACGATCTGGCTAAAAGACAATAAGTTGGATAAACTGAAGATCTGGCCGACTCCAACAGGTACGATGACCCCTATTCCTGATTTGAAGCCCGACCAGAAATACTTGAAAGACTTTTATTGGTTTGATTATATCCGTCCGAAAGATAAGGATGATATTTATCAGGTCGTGAAAAGAAAAGCTCAAGATGCTCCGAAAAGAAGCAATAAATTCGTACATTAGCGTCGTATTCATAATTAATAGGTAAAGCTATGGCACTTTTCTCGTTTTATAACATGCGTAAACCGCGTCAATATGATCATAAGCCTATTTATTGGGACCCCCATAAGGAAGCCTTGGAGGAACGTATAAGTAAGGTCAAACGTGAAATGGGTGTAGAGGAATCGTTGGAGGAATATAAGCCGCATATCAAGGGAACTTTTATTGAAGGCACCTCACATTTGAAGAGAAGCGTGGGGCGGGGCGAGGATTCCCGGGCTCGTAAGTATAAGAATGTGAAACTGGCGGTAGCCTTGGCTGTCTTGGCTGCTTTCTTTTGGTATTTGTTCTGGTAATGAGCGATATCATTCATTTACTTCCGGATCATATCGCCAATCAAATCGCGGCGGGAGAGGTGATTCAACGTCCGGCCTCTGTCGTTAAAGAGTTGGTCGAGAATGCGGTGGACGCTGGCGCTTCCAATATCCAAGTGAACATTAAGGATGCGGGTAAGACATTGATACAGGTGATCGATGACGGGAAAGGTATGTCCGAGACGGATGCTCGCATGGCTTTTGAGCGGCACGCTACTTCTAAGATTTCTACGGCCGAGGATTTATTCTCTTTGCATACGATGGGTTTCCGGGGTGAGGCATTGGCCTCTATCGCCGCTGTCGCCCATATAGAGTTGCGTA
>ULRU01033771.1_pt1 | contig 13836 bp, 9 predicted proteins | sample 1955831 | NCBI WGS metagenome assembly ULRU01 (sample SAMEA4835693, study PRJEB28245) | human gut metagenome | biome: gut microbiome; material: fecal sample | place: Denmark | collected 2008 | reverse complement strand
TTTTATCACTGTTGTTGAATTTACAGAGATTTTTTCGCAGGTCCAGAGCTGCAGCTTATTTGGAAAAATCAGCCCAAAATTTCTTCGGACATGGAGAATAAAATCATCTCAATGTTACGCAAAAGGTGTGTCAACTGCTGACATTGAAGAGCATATCCGCAATATTTAGGTCTGAGCGTGTCAGAAAGAACTTATGGCTGATTTAAAATGTGTTTATCCCGCTGTTGATGTGCCTTCTGCGCATGATGCCATTGACGAATTTGCATCAATATGGGACAAGAAGTATCCAAAGATTTCAAAGTCATGGTATGAAAATCGGGCGAATCTAAGCACTTACTTCAAGTTTCTGCAGGAACTGAGAAAGCTGACTTACACTACCAATGCGATTGAGGGAATTAACAGTAAGCTGCGAAAGGTCACCAAAACAAAGTCGTTATTTCCAACCGATGAGAGACTGTTCAAAATGCTGTATCTTGCACAGAATACTTTTATGAAAATATGCAGATAAGACCGACGGTGGTTTCGACGATCTCATCAAATAGATTTGCTCTTTAATTTTGATATGCCATTCCGCAGCTATACAGAATTTAGAATCAGGTCATTTTTTGTCAAACTTGTATATAACACAATCTTAAAGTTTTGCATTTTTACAATGATAATATGTTCCGATTGCCCGGTCATCATATTCGTCAGTATATTTCAAGGTCGGCAAATCGCAGATGTAATAGTCCGCAAGTGAATTGTTGTGTATGGTAAGCTTTATGCCGTAATCGGTTTTGTATGCCGACTCTATAATTACAGTTTCCTCAGCCGCCTGGTACATTCTTTTCAGATATTTTTCCGAGTGCATATAATTATATATCAGCACAACCAAAATCACAGCCGCCCCAAGCAGTGCAGAATAAATTATCACGTTCTTTCCATACTTTTTGAAAAAATATTTCGCACCTGTTGACTTGCAGACTTTTTCTGTAATCCGCTCCCGTTCGGCAGCTGTCAGCCTGTAGGCATGTATTTTTTTTGACTTTATAAATCCCATTTGGTTTGCCTTTGAAATCATATATTGGTATGCCGCAGCTCTGCCTTTCAGTTTCCCGAAAATCACAGCCTTGCGAAGTAAAATGCACATTCTGTCCAACGCCTGCGGTCTGTCGCTGTCACTTTCCATAAGGCTTGAAAACAGCTCGTTTCCACCGTAATCAAGAAACTGCAAAAGGTTTTCACGCTTGTCCATTCTTATCACCCGACTTTGCAAGTACGTCTTCAAGCTTTGCTCCGAATTTTTCGTAAACCGTGTATGCAAGACTTTCAATAGGCGGCTTTGCGGCTTTCATCTTGTACATACGCTTGCCCTCACTGTCTGTGCAGGATACCAGACTTCCCACCTTTGTGGGATAGTTTTTGTTGTTTATCCGCTGAATTTCATTATAAAGTTCTGTTAGATGAGTGACATAAAATCCCCTTACCCCCACTGCCGCTATAATTTCAAGATGAATTTTTGCAATGTTTAAGCACTCAACTGGCGTGGTTGACTGAATGGATTCGTTGAGAATAACAAGACTTCTGTCGGTCATATATTCGCAGATTTTTTTCAGCTCCTTGATTTCCGTGGTAAATCGGCTTGAATTTATTCCGACAGCTTCTTCCTTTGGAAAATGGGTGAATATGTAATCGGCAGGGGAAATCTCTGCACTTTCCGCAGGAACGTACAATCCCATTTGTGCCATTAAATGACATACTCCCACCGCTCTTGCGAAAGTGGTTTTTCCGCCGTTGTTTGCTCCCGTCACCATATAAAACCGTGCGTAATCTGACATATCAATATCGTTTGCAACAATTTTTTCGGTCAGAATTTCCTGCGGATTTTGCGTAACAAGCTGCCTGTAGAAGTTGAGGTCAAAGACGTTTTTCAGCCTTGTAACACGCTTCTCAGAGGGGAGAAATTTCGGTCGGCACATTTTCATTCCCCTTGCCCTAACACTTGATATAAACTGTGCCGCTCCGCCATAGAAGTCAAGCTGTGATTCCAGCTCCGAAAGGTCTGAAAAAACCGAGGAACGATAGCTTTTAAGTGCTGCGGCAATCCGCAGGGCGAACTCCTTTGTGTATTTGCTCAGTTCACGGAAAAGGGCAGTGTCTATATCAATGGGAGTGTGCCTTGTTGCCGAGTTGAAATGCTCCTCGCCAATAAACTGCTCTCTGCCTGCAAAACTTTTGAACACAAGCTTTTCAAGAATATTTCCCTTGGGATAAATTTTGTCATATCCGATTTCAAGCAGTCCTGCACTGTCGGGATTCATAGCCGAATCAAAATTAACACCGATTTTTACGCTCCGTATGGTTTTTGAAAAGGTATCTTTCAGCTGTGAAATGCTGTATGCTATTTCGAAAATGTTCTCGCTTTTTGGCAGTTTTTCAAAAAACTGTGCAAGCCTTTTTACCGCTACCGACTTAATTGCGTGATTATACTTTGCAAAGAACCTGTTGATGTTTTCAATGCAGCCGAGAAATTCTTCAAGGCTGTCCATATGGGTCTTAATCTGCATAAACGAGTTGACACAATCAACATCTGAAAAGTCAATTCTGTTTCCTGCGAGTTCATTTATCAGCTGTCGAAATCTGCCGTTAAGTTCGGGGACATTCATAAAGTCCTCAAGACAATCCAGCCTGTAATCAAGGGTTTCAATGTCATCTGTAAACTCTTTCATTTTAGATGTTGCGACAGCAAAATTCATAGGTGCAATAAGTTTTGCTATGTTATCCGTTTCAAGATTGACCATAAAATCCTGCGGATAATTTTCATATTTTTTCTGCCGCTTTTTTGCATACTCCTCAGCCTCCGCCGACGGATAGAACAGATCTACATAATCGGTAATTTTCATTGTTTTCACTCCACAATTTATTTTGCTATAACAATATTCCCGTCACTAATCTCAATAACCCTGCCGCATTGCTCCGCAATCTTCGGGTCGTGGGTAACTATAACAATCGTCCTGCCCTGTTTGTTCAGGGACTTTAAAAGCTCCATAATCTCAGCGGAAGTCTTTGTGTCCAGCGCTCCCGTCGGTTCATCTGTAAACTGTACCCCTATCCCATTATGCCTTGAAAATAGGGGCTTTAACGGTATGTACATTTGTGTACTGTGTACACTTCTCTTCAGAAAAAGGCAGGGCTCTTATACCCTACCTTGATCTCCCTTAAATACTATGAAAAATTTTCTTTTATCCTTTGATTGCTTTTATCCAACACACAAAAGTACTCTTTTTCTTTTTTGTTTCCGTAACAGAATCATAGACTTCTTTTTCTTGTAATTTGTAACTTGTAATGTACGATACTTCTTGTAATCGTTTAGCAAGCCTTTGGCTTTCTTCGTTATTAGGTAATTCAACGCTATGTTTTTTACTTCTATCGCAAAATCCTGAATACCATTGTGAAAGTTCTGAAAAACAATTTTCAAAATCAGCCGCTTCTAAAATCGAAAGGCATTTAAACATCAACGTCTTTTTCCCTTTTTCATCTACATATTCCCAGGCTGCTGTAAATATCGATTTGTTAATCGTCACATTTGAATCAACTAAGTTTTCAGCAATTTTTGCAGTCATATAATTTTCTCCAAAAGCATCCAACAGAACTTCTGCATTAGAAAAGTCGAGAATAGGCGAAAGCAATAGTGTTTCTAATAATGTTTCTCCCATTGGAATCTTTTCCATTACTTCCATATATTCCGCTTGATTATACAAAATAAAATCTGGACATAAATCAGGATAGGCATCTTTAATTTCACCATATTTATTAACATCAAAAGGAATATATTTTTTCTTAATCAAAATTCCAACTTTCTGTCTCTCAACCTTCTCTATTGGAATATCAAATTCTAATTCCAACTGAGGTAATAGTTTTTCAAAAGCAGAATCATCAATTGTACTTGTAATAAGTTCTTCGGCAAACACTTCATTTAAACACTGATTCTCTAAAAATGTAAGTTGATCACTATTTGTTTCAATGTATTGAAGTAGTTCTGGCGTAATCTTATATCTGTCCCAATAACATTTGATATTCTCCCATTTCAGACTTACTTTTCCTTTATCCAATAACTCATCCCAAAGAATTTTCACGTCCTTATCAAAATCAGAATCGAACTTTCCACAACATTCAGAAATATCATCTACGCAAAATTCTTCATGATTCACTAATTCCAAACAGATTTCGGTCTCTTCTGGAGCATTTTCCAACATTCTTTCTAACAAATCCATAATCTGTTCAACATCTTCCTTAGTATTATTAGGTGCTAATATAATTTCCTTCACATACTGTTTCAAATTTTCTTGTATGTATTTAATTAATGGTTCATATCCTAGTGAAATAATTGTTGTATAATTTCGAGTATCTAAACCAGAAAGCATTGTATCATTTTCAAATTCCACAATCCTACGTATCATCGTATCATTTAACTCATAGCACTGATTTTCAAAAACATATCTCAAAATTTCCTCCGAAACATTTGCAATAGAAACATTCGTAAAAACAATTCCAAGTGTTTCAATTAAGGAAATCACCTTTTGATCTTGAATAGATGATAGCTGCTGTAATATATCTGGATTTTCCTCTATAAAACCACTCATCTCATTATTGTCATTTAAAACAAATAAGCGTTCTGTATCCACGTTATCAATAAGTAACTGTAAATAAAAAATTTTCCTTTCGTATGTTATCGATATATCCTGGACAATATCATTCCACATATCAGGCCAACGTATTGCTAATAATTGAATCAATCTCTCTTTATATTGAGTTTGCTCAATAAATTCATCTATAAACTCCCAGCTTTCCACTGTTCTATCAGATAATTGATCGATTAATATCATACATTTTTCATTCTCATTCTCTTCAGACAATAAAAATTCCAAAAGAATAAAATTGAAAATACTTTTTTGTTCGAATTCATACGGTTGTAAACGCTGTATAACCATTCCAACTTTTGTCAAATTATAATTATATGGTAGCTTTTCCATATTTTTTACTGCCAGTATATAATTCATATCTTCTTTTGTAATGCTTGTCCCCTTAAAATAATTGATATAGTTTGCGTATTTTTCATCAATGTATCCTCTTCGAAGCATAAATACGAGCAATTTATTTTCAGCAACTTTTTCAGATAGTACATTATGGACTCCAAATTTTTCTATCAGCTTTTTAAGTGACCAGCCTGAAAGTTCATGTACATTCTTCTTCAAATCTTCAATTTCACTCTTTATTGAACTAACACCTTTTTCTTGGATAAATTGAAAATTTTTTATTCTTTCATAATATAGTTGAAAAACTTCTTGAAAATCACTCACAGATTTTTCCGACTGGAAACAACTCCATGTATAATACTCAATTTCAACATCTTTTAATTCCGCAAGTTTCGATAATTCAAACGAATCCTCCATTATTTTACTTACTGAACATTTATCCCAATAGCTTTTATTAATACTATATGGAATGCCTTGCCAATTCACCATAGCACCAAGCATAGCTGTTTTAAGTTCTTTTATGTGTTCTAAACAGTCATCATGATATTTTTCTAATTCCTGTGTAAGTTCATCAACTTCATTATGCCATTTCATACATTGTCCAGAGATATATCTTTGCTTATCCTCAAAAGCTTGTTTCACAACTCCTCTCTCCATTTGAATTTCTGCAAACTCCCGTGGATACAAATTTTTAAAAATAATCAATGCCATCATTGTTTCATCTGACAATTTCAGTTCCTGATCAGTACGAATCGTTTCCTTATAGATGACAAACTCATTGTATATATTCTGAAGAATTCGCATATCTTCAACATATGGAGATACGTCTAATATAAATTCCTGTGAGATTTCATGAACAATCCCTTTCTTTTCAGATTCCTCAAGTTTTTGTAAAAAGATTTCCCCTGAATTCGTAGAATTTATAATTGGGATTACAGGAATAATAAATTCAAAGAACTTTGTTCTGTCTGTGTCCGTAAATATATCATCTCTAATAGCATAAACAAAAACGATGCGCCCCTTAATCCCATCGTAATTATTCAATAATGTATTCAATTCCCGAAGATGGATAAAAATAGATGGATCTTCTAAACGATCTAGATCTTCAAAAAACACAATTCTATACTTTGTCTCTTCAAAAAAATATACAATTTCATCCATATTTTTATTAAATACAGTTTCCGCTGCAGTTTCAGAATTTTTCACAACTGTCTCTGTTGGCAATTTTACTTCATTTACTTTAAAACGAAACAGCACCAAACGATATGTTCGGGCAATAATTGCCAATATTCCCACACAAAAAGCAAGGAAAATAATATCCGAAACCATTCCTTTTAATCCAAATTTTCCACCTGCCTCTTCTATTTTTTCGATTATCATTTGAAAAGTATCTGGAAAAAATATAAATTCCATCACTCCCAAAATTAAAAATATCAAAACCAAATATCCCCAGACACGTTTCCAATTAATTTTGTGCAGCTTCCGATATCTGCTCTGCGGTATCTTTTTATAATTGACTTTATAAAATAATTGCTTCAAAATTCCTAATTCTATTTCATCTTGTCCCAATGAAATTTTCTTAGGATTCCCGTTCTCATCAGTTTCATTTTCAACAAAAGTTGCCATTGAAACACGAAGAGATTTATTTCTAATCATTCTATGTTTTTTCAAATATGTATCAATGATACTACTCTTTCCTGCACCATATGGACCTGCCAGTGCAATATTTTTAACTTTCTTTTTCTTTATCGCCCAATGTAATGCTTTTAAATATTCAGCTCCATTTTCAATATCATCAATGGGCGCCAAGTCTGTAAATTCATTTTTCTTTTTCTCTTGTATTCTTTTATTTATTACTTCACGAAATTTTTCCAAAAGTACTATCGTAGAAATCCCTCCCTCAAATTTAACTTATAGCACTATTGTATCATGAAATATCTAAATAACAAAATGGAAAGTCTTACTTCTCTTTCCATTTTGCTTTATCCCCACAACTACCAGCAGGCACGTTCTTCACGCCCCTGCCAGCCGCTGATTATTTTCTTCATTAAAAATTCTTGATCAAATTCAAATCTCTTTTATTCAATGCTTTTCGCATTGCTTCATTTTCTTTCCGTAATGTCTCATTTTCTCTTTTTAGTTTTGCCACCTGCTGTTCTAATTGCAGGATACGGTTGTCCATTGCCATATCTAAAATCTTTCTTCTCTTATCTACCATGCCAGCCTGCAGCTGCAAGGCACGATCTACTGCCTTTCGCACTTCCGGGTTCTTATAAAAAAATCCTCTGGACAGTCCGGTCTTTTGCATCAGTTTGGGAACGGTCACTTTATCCTCTTCTTCAATCATCTCCTGAATTGCCAATTTTGCCCGCTGGATTTTTTCCACACTCTGCTTATGATTGACCTCCAGCATCTTATCATATTTGCTCATACTCTTTCCCCCATCCTGCCAGGTTCGCCCGGATCATCCGGCTCATCTCTGCTCTGATTTCTCTTGTTTCATCTGCGATGATCTGAAGACTCATCTTTCGATAAAATTTCACATTCTTTACCGATGTATGCCCCAGTAGTTTTGCGATAGTCCAATCATCCAGATGCATCTCTGTCAAGCGGATTCCATACACATGGCGGAACATATGCGTTCCAAAGCCGAATAATTCGCCGTTATCATCCCGCAGGTCTTTTTTCTGAATAATGTCCATCACTCTATTTTGAACGGTATTGTACTGCAAAGGTTTCCGGGTATTTTTCTCATCTACAAAAATGTAAATCGTATCCCCATACATTTTCTCAGTGTACTCAATTGCTTTTTCGATCAGCAGTTCCAATTCTGCACTGATGGGTTTCACAAATGTGTTTGTTTTCATCTGTCTGATCTGAATCATGGGATGCCCATTCTGGCGATACAAGCAGTCCCTCTGAAGAGTTAACGTATCGGAGATTCTTGTCCCTAACATTTGGTGAATGACCATGAGTCGCTCAATCTGTTCATCCAGTTCTGCAAGCACTGCATTAAAACGAATAAGCTCACTGTCTGAATAAGATTTCAATTTAGGCTGTACCTGTTTTGGAAAATCACTGGTCAGGAATAAACTTTCCAGATGTGGATATCCATATAACTTCCCGATGGTTTCCAATATCCCTCGGAGTCTTGTCAGATCCATGCGGTAATTGTTCACGCCCTCTGCTTCTGTTGCAAGGTATGTCAGATATTCTTCCAACAGTTCCCGATCCAATTCTTCTGCGGAATGAATGTCGGGATATTTTTCTTTCAAATATTTGGATAACCTCCGGATGGCTGTCATTTCTTTGCTGATCGTTGCAATCGCTTCATGATGTAAATGCTCATAAACTGCTTTTTTCGTTTCTTCTCGCAAATCCGTTTGAATAATCGTTGTGAAATTCAAAGTCTGATAATTTTTAATTAGGTTCTTTTTATAAGGAATGTCCAGATTCTCTAATTTCCAGATATCTTTCTCAATTTCATCCTGTTCCTCTTCCTCTTTTGTAAATTGATATGCCTTCCGCGCATAAGTGATGAGGCTTGATGGAATTATCTTTTCTTTCCCATATACGCTGACTTTCTGCATTGTCAATTTCTGTCCATGTTCCAGGAGCCAGCTTCGGATTTTTAACAGCCATTGTTCCCACTCCAGTTCATGCAGGCTGTCTGCCTGGATGCGCTGATCCTTTACCATTCTGCAAAATCTCTGATAGATTACTCGTTCCTGTATCATCGTTCCCAATGCACATTGTCTACTTCGATTCTCAATAAATGAACGAAATTCTTTTTGAAGTCCTTTTGTTGGAAGCAGACCAAAATCAAAACAATGGGATTCTTTTACATTCTTTTTCTGTTTTTCATCTGCTCTGGCATAGCAGTTCAAATCTGTTAGATATAATTTTTCATCCATGGAACTCTCCTTTCATCAGTTCCGCCGCAAAGCTGTGGGTTTCTTCCTGGAAGTATGCTTCACTGGCTTTTTCCAGTTTCTTTGGCATATAGTCCACATACTGTCTGGTCATTTCTTCATATTCATGCCCCAGATAATCCCGCACTGCCTGGAGGGAAATTCCGCTATCATAATACAGCGTAGCCAGATTATGGCGGTAATCATGGGATTTGAAAATATATTCCCCGTTTGCAATCTGATATTTCTCACAGTATTTCAGCATCTGATACCGGAAGGTTCCATAACGGAAAGCGCCTCCTGTCTGATTCTGAAACAGATATTCTTCCGGTCCAATCTGATATTTCTTTTTATACACCTGTACCAGTTTGTACAATGCTTCCGGAATGGGAATCCGCTTATAAGTTTTCATTTTTACCTGATAGACCTTCAGCCAGTAATCTCCATCCTTTTCTTCATAACCATCACCTGTCAGGGTACACACTTCGCTTCCCCGGATTCCGGTACACCATAGATGAAGGAACATCAGTCGAAGATGTTCTGGGAATTCTGCCAGCTTAGACAAAATTTCCGTATATACTCCTTCTGGTACGCTGCGGTCATTGTGGACATGCACTTCTTTCTGAAGATAATATTCATACCGGAAGGGAATCTTTTTCAGATATCTTTTTACTACGAGGAAGTTGTAAAACTGCAGGATCATAAAAATTCTTCCATTTGCTGTTTTTTCACGAGTATCCTGTCTTTGAATAGATTCCAGATATCTCTGAATTTTCTCTGCCTCCACTTCATAGATTGGCTTTTCTTCTCCATTAAAATATACCAGAAATGTACGAAGTTCCAGTAGCTTGATTCGGATGGTGCTGATACATAAATCTGTGATTCCAAACAGATACCGCAAATATTTTTGCAAAATCTTTTGATTCTCCAAATTTGTCACTTCTTTAAAAGACACCAGCTCTACAGGTTTGCTGGGGTTTATCCGTTCTTTAGAAAAATGGAAGCGTTCTAAAAACCACACATTCGCATTCCAATTGATTTCCGGAGCCTGTAAAAACAGAATTTTTCTGCTCATCCGCAAAATACCAAACACAGCATTTTTCTTTTTTTCACCCAAATCTTCCGAGAGTTTCAAAGCAAACTTCTGTTCTTCCTCCAGCGTCATGGTTTCAATGTCAGACACTTGATTCACTACACAAAATTGATATAATCTTTGCAGTACCAGCAATTTTTCTTTTCGTGTCCAGCCTTCATAGGTATGGATCACCTCTTTCAATACCGTAAAAATCTGCATTTTCAACTTTCTCGGACACTCCAGAGTAAAATTCCATACCAGTTCCTTCCCATCTTTACTCGTCAGAAAGGATTCTGCAACTTCCACATCCGGATAATGGGTTAAGCACAACCACTGATCACGATACTCTGTAGTATATTTTCTCTGTCCTGCCAGCGTTTTTAGTTCTTCCTTCATCCGATGGAGGAAAATTCTGTCGAATCCCCGAAGGCAGGTAATCGGTACATGAACGGTTTCGTTTCTTTCCAGATACCCTTCATACCGGACTCTTAGAGCTGCATTCATCTCCGAAATATCAGTAATTCCCTCTTCTATCAGGAACTTCTTTACCCGGTTTCGTATTTTCCCATTTACCTCTGTACAGGCATCCACCTGCTCACAGATTTTTTGTTCCAGTGCTTCCCGCTTTTTCTGATCTTCATATACATATAATTGATAAGCGGGCATGTCCTTCACCTCCTACAGGAGTTTCTCCACATCATAAAGTACGGAATGTTTTGCATAATATTGGTCGCTGGCTTCCATAAGCTGGTCATCTACAATGTTCAGATATTTGATGGTCGTGTCGGTGTGTTTATGTCCATACGCCTCACTGATCATTTCCAGCGGCCATCCGGCATCCCGTCTCATATTCCCGAAATATCTCCGCAACATATGGGGTGTCGTATGGATACCCGTTTTTTTCTCCATCCGTTCCAACATTCGGTAGACCGCATCCACCTGCAATGCTTTCCCTTTCGTCTCCCCTTCGATGTTTACAAACAACATCTGCTGATGCTGCAGAAGTTCCCGGTATTTTGACAGATAAAACAGTAAAAACTGAAAGGTGGCATCACTAATCTTAGCTTTTCTGTAGGCGGCATTCTTTGCCCTTGCCCTGTTCTCATTGTCATCCCGGAAAAATACCCGGATAGTATGTCGCTCATAATCAATATCCCTGGTATAATTCACACCTAGAATCTCACCGATCCGGTATCCTGTCTCTGCCAGCAGCATGATAAGAAGCTGATCCCTGCAATTGGTACACTGCTTCAAAAGTTCTAAAATCTCATTATGCTCTGCCGGACGGACATTTCGTTCTTCCTCTTTCAGATATCCATTGAATGACCGGAACCGCAGTTTTCTTTTCACGCCGATAGAATCATGGGTGGTAAAGCTGTCATAATATAACACCTTCAGTCTTTCCATATCTGCTTCCAGTTCTAAAAAGCAGAAAAACCTGAACACGTCTTTTAAATACGCATTACAGGTTTTATTGCTTGGCAGTTTCTCTTTCTTGTCATTCAAATGATTTCCAGCTTTCAACCAGTGGAGAAATCCCACATAATGTTCATATTGTTCCTGGAATTCCTGTTCCGCCACTTGGGACAGTTCCAATTCTGTTTCATTCAGATATTCCAAGTAAAACCGAATGGATTTTGCCCTTCTGCCAACAGTATTCGGGGAACGGTTTGCTCTGATCAAATGCGTCAGATATTTTGACGGAAGCAGCACCATCTGCCAGCTCTGGTGATCCCGGATCAAGAAATACTCCTTTTTCCCTTCCCAGATATGTTCCACTGCATATCGTGCCATTTTGCTCACCGTCCTTTCCTCTAACGCTATACACAGTATATCCACTTCATGCCAAAATAGCTATTCATCAATACCAACAATCCCTCCAAAACCACCTCAAAAACTGTACTAAACTTTTCCTGTAAAAATGTCCAAAAATGAAGCACAAGCAACAAGGCTGGAAAGGGGATTTTTCCTGTTATAGATAATATTCCACGCCTTTCCGGCTGCGGATAAAATCCTGCACCTCTCTCAATTCTTCAGCCATCTGACAGGGTGGAAGGGCACACATCACATCTTCATGATACTTTCCGCCTTTTACAGCCCGAAAATCTAAAATAGAAACCACACAGGTATCTGTTTCTGTCCGGATGGCACGTCCAAACCCTTGCCGCAGTTTCTTCTGCATATCCGGCACAATGATCGCCTGGATATAATCTTCCAATGATTCATAGGTTTCTTTCTCCGCCTCGCTGATAGGATCTGGCACTGCAAAAGGCAGCTTCACAATAATCAGCGAAGATACCATATCCCCCGGAAAGTCCACCCCTTCCCAACAGGAGCCGGCTGCAAACAGCACCGCATTCTCCATCGTCTTAAACCGCAGGATCTCTTCCTGGGAATGTCTCCATACTTCTACCATCGGAAAGGGAATCCCATCCCTTAATATCTGGTACACGCTTCCCATCAATGTATAGGAAGTGAACAAGACCAGCGTATGCCCGTAAGTAGAACAGATCAGGGAATGGATCTGGCCTGCCACCATCTCAACTTCTTCCCTGCTTCCCCTTTTACACTTCCGCAAAGTTTTTGGAAGATATAACAGACAGTTTTCTTCATACGCAAACGGGGATTCTGCCACATAAGACTGTACATCTGTACGTCCTTCCAGTCCGGTCATCTGCAAAGTACGTGCAAATCCTTTTCCTGCTTTCAAAGTTCCACTGGTCAAAATAACAGACAGTGCCTGCTCCCGATCCCAAAGCATTTCCCGCAAGAGCTGTGGAATCTCCCGGCTGGCTGCGCATAAGACCGGAATCTTTTCTTTATCCATACGCAGATGGAGTACATACTTAGAATTTTTCTGTAAAAAACACTCCAGTACTTCTTTTGCCTCCTGAAGCCTGTTTAACACCCACTTTGGCACTACTCCTTTTAGCTGTTCCATCATTCTTTCAATCATCTGGATTCCCTCCCATAAACAAAATTCGCATTCTCCGGTCAACTGAAAATTTTCCTTTATACCATGGGAAAACATGTGACTTTCCCTGATAATCGTAAAAATACTATACATCCCGGTTTTTAAAGTTCGGGCTTCCACATTTTGATGTTCCCGTTCCAGATAATAAGCAATCTCCCGGATATCATCCATACATAAATTCTTCCCAAACATCTGCCTAGCCGCCTCCGGAAGTTTATGCGCTTCATCCACTACCAAAGCCCGGTAATCCGCCAGCAATGGTTTATACTCTTCCCTCCGGTGGAATGCATCTGCCAGTAAATAATTGTGATTACAAATCTGAAGGAACACATCCTGTTTCTTGGATTCTTCCAGATACCTCTGATAGCGGCACATCTGTCTGCCTGGACATTCCCTTGGACAGAACTTCGGCACACACACCAACCTTCTGTCAAACCCACTCAAATCCTTTACGATATCCATATCATAATGTTTCCGCAGAGACAGCAGTGCTTCTCTTTGGACTGCGTTCTTCTGCTTGTAACGGATAGCCTCGATTCTTTGTTCCAGCCTGTTATCACAGACAAAATGTTCTTTTCCTTTCCGTACCACTGCCCGAAGTGGTGTCTGAATAATGCCCTGTTCTACCAAAACTCTTGATAAAAACGGAACATATTCGGACAAGATCGCTTTTTGCAAGGCAATGCTGGAAGTGGATACTACCACCGGATGCTGTTTTGGCAGGCTGTTTCGTTCCATTAGTATGGAATATTTCCGCATCAACACACAAGCTACCAGATAGGCATACGTCTTGCCAATTCCTACCCCTGCGTCACACAGCGCAATTCTTTCTCCCAGCAAGGTATCTAACATTTCATGGCA
>ULRU01057490.1_pt1 | contig 15211 bp, 8 predicted proteins | sample 1955831 | NCBI WGS metagenome assembly ULRU01 (sample SAMEA4835693, study PRJEB28245) | human gut metagenome | biome: gut microbiome; material: fecal sample | place: Denmark | collected 2008 | reverse complement strand
TTACCGATTCGATTAGCGGAGAAGCTATTCCGTTTGTCACCATAGGGATAGAGAACAACGAGGGAAAAGTATTGAGCCGAATCGCTTCGGACGAACTAGGGAAGTTTATGATCACAGCTTCGGCGGGTCAAAATTACCGTCTGGTCGTCTCATCGGTTGGCTACGGAACAAAATACGTCGATATATCACTTTCGGAAAATGAAAAAAATAAAGATTTAGGAACCATAAAACTTACAGAAAGTTCAGAGTTATCCGAGGTAACAGTCGTCGCTCAAAAACCTTTAATAAAAAGCGACATCGATAAAATCACTTACGATATGGAAGCCGATCCAGACGCCGCCAGCAATAATGCACTGGATATGCTGAGGAAGGTTCCCATGATTACAGTCGATGCCGAAGAAAATATACGATTGAACGGACAAAGCAACTATAAAGTATTGGTCAATGGGAAAAGTTCGGCAGTAATGTCGGGAGACAATGTCAAAGAAGTTCTCAAAAGTATGCCGGCCAATACGATTAAAAATATCGAAGTTATCACAAATCCCTCTTCCAAATACGAGGCCGAAGGTGTAGGCGGTATCATCAACATCATCACAGTTTCCCGCCGGGAAACCAACGGTATCGTAGGTAGTGTAGGTGCAAATGCCGACACCTATGGAGGCTTCGGGGGAAACGTCTATCTCTCTTCCCAAATCGGGAAATTCGCTTTCTCCGGCAGATACTCCGGAAGCCGTTATACCAACGGCGACGGAGGTCACTCGAAAGCTTTTATGGAGACGTTTGCCAACGATGAATTTTACCGCTCCGAAGTATATGGTTCTTCCAAATATCGGGAAGCCGGACATAACATGTCCATCGAAGCCAGTTATGAAATAGACACGCTTAACCTCATCAGTTTCTCGGCATGGGGCTGGTTGGGAAACAACAAATCGACAAATGACTTGAATCAAACCTATTTCAATCGCGCCAATGATATCAGCAGTCAATATCGTTCGTTAGGAAGTTCCAGCAGCGACTACGGTTCTGTATCGGGTACTCTCGACTACCAACGCTCTTTCGCAAAAAAAGACCGCACGCTAACAGCCTCGTATCAATTCGAGTACAATCCCAACAACTCGGACTACACGACCGAAAATCAGGGGATTCTTCATTCAGAAAGCTACATCGAAAAAAGTAAAAACAAAGCTCACGGAACCGAACAAACCATACAGATAGACTATTTCGACCCCTTGACCGATATGCATCAAATCGAGGGCGGTGTAAAATACATCATGCGTTGTAACGTAAGCGACGGCGATAGAGATAAAAGCATTTGGGACGAAACAACCGAAGATTGGAAACAAACACCGCTCCCGGTCAACGATCTCAACTATACACAACATATCTTAGGTGTCTATGCCGGATATGTACTAAAAGTTAAGAAATGGAGCGGTAAAGTAGGAGCCCGATTAGAATCGACTTGGAACGATGGCCGCACTACAAATTACGACGTCACGGAAACACCCCAAAAAACAAAGTTCGATAACAATTTTTTCAACATTGTACCTTACGTCACCCTATCGTGGCAACCCCGAGATATGCAAACATTCAAATTATCCTATACTCAAAGGCTTAGTAGGCCCGGAATTTGGCAGCTAAATCCGTTCAAAGACAGTTCGACCCCCATGCAACTGGTATATGGTAACCCTAATTTGGAATCGGAAATATCACATACATTCTCCTTAGGATACACATTGTTTACGGCAAAAGGACTAAACTTAGCCACCGAACTGAATGGACGCATACAAAACAATGGGATAGAGCAGACTATCTTCATGGACGAAGACGGTGTGGCCAACGTAACTTACGACAATATCGGAAAAGCCAGAGAATGTAACTTGAACGTATTTTTTTCGGGAAATATCATTCCTACCCTCAGCCTCTACACCAACCTCTCCGGGGGATATGGAGATTATAGCTCCAAATCGGCAGGATATTCCAACAAAGGTTGGAATTACAACGGATACCTCGGCGCACGTTGGAACGCATGGAAAGACGGTGCAATAAGTGCCAACGTCGGCTACTACTCCGGATTTCGCATGCTGGTAGGAACATCTGCACCAATGGCATTTTGCGGGTTCAGTGTCAGCCAATCATTTTTTGAAAAGAAACTTCAACTGAACCTTTCGGTAAGCGATCCCTTTTCAAAAGAACGCAAATTTACCATGCACATTAAAAACGATGCATATCGTATCGATAACTACAACTACAATCCTTGTCAATACGTACGCTTAGGAGTCACCTATCGTTTCGGGCAAATGAAAGAATCAGTTAAGAAAGCTCGACGCAGTATCACCAACGACGATGTAAAAAGCGAAAGCAGTGGTGGGGCCAGTGGTATGGGAGGCGGAGCCAATATTCAATAGACTCTTTTGACTTCCTGATTTAAATAAACGAAAAAAGCCCCGGACTCGTGAGAATCCGGGGCTTTTTATCTTATTATCAACAAGCGATAAGTTGATAGTTATACCAACTGCTTCTTATATGTTCTCAATTCTTGCTTAATTCGATATATTCTCACCTTCACCGTCCCCAAAGGCATTTGTAAACGGTCGGCTATTTCGTCATAACGATATCCTTGCAAGTATAAACCAAAAAGGATACGATTATCAATAGACAACAAATCCATAATACGTTGAACATCGATTGTAGAAAAAGAATCTTCACCTTCTATTCCACCTTGCATATCATCGGTATCCGGTATCTCAAAATCGGTAGGAAGAGATTCTTGCCGAGACGAATGGCGACGACAATTCAAGAAAAGATATACGCATAATAGTATATAACCAACTTTTAATACTTCCGGAATCATCATACATCGCTTTATTGCTCAACGCTTTAAGCGATGTTTCTTGCAATAGGTCTTTCGCCTCGTCTTCATTATGAGTCAGACTTTTGGCAAAGCCTAACAGAGCATTTTGCAGTTTTACCACATGCTGCTCAAAATCTTCTTGAATCATTATTATATCTGAAAATTAAAAAATAATTTAGTAAAGATAAGGATTAATTTTTATAATAAAAAATTTAAACTGCCTTTCTTTACTAATACGCTCGAAAGCGAGGTTACTTAGGAGCCTTCTTATATAGCACGATCGCTATTACCGTATAGATGATATTGGGTATCCACATCGCCAACATAGGTGAAGTAGCCCCCGATACCGCAAAGGTAGAGGTCACAGTCGAGAATAATATATATGAGAAACTTAACAGCAAACCTATACCGATATTGATACCCATACCCCCTTTTACCTTCCGGGAAGACAACGACATACCGATAGCTGTCAAGATAAATGCCGCGGCAGCCATAGCGAAACGCCGCTCATATTCTATCTCAAAATTTTTTATATTGGCGACCCCTCTCTCTTTTTGACGGATAATATAACGCCGTAGTTCGGGAGTAGTCATCACTTCGCTATCGTTCTGCGAAATCAAGAAATCCGAAGGTTCTATGGGTACAATCGTATCGAGCGTCGACCCTTTTATCAATTCCTCCCGCATACCGTTGAAATTACGAATCACATAATTGTTAACCCGCCAGTGATAAGCCGAATCGTAATGAATGGTTTGAGCAGTCAATCGGGATTGAAGAACTTTCTTGTCGAACTTCTCCAAAGAAAAACGATAGCCGGTTTTGTTACTGTTGTCATAGCGCGATATATAGGCTATTACCCCCGGCTCTACCTGCAACTGAATATTACTGGCATAATCTACCCGCTTATTTTTGACATACGTATTCATATACTCGATACGAGTCACATTGGCCGGTGGTATTACATAGCAACTCAAATAGAGATTCAATGCAGCGATAATGGCTGCCGAAACCATATAAGGCACAAACAATCGCTTGAAACTGATACCGCTCGACAACATGGCTATAACCTCGGAGTTGTCGGCCAGCTTGGAGGTAAAAAATATAACAGCGATAAAAGTAAACAGAGGACTAAACAGATTGGCAAAATAGGGAAGAAAATTGAAAAAATAGTCGAATATCGTCGCCGACAAAGGTGCTTTCAAAAATGAATCCAACTTCTCGTTAATATCGAACATGACCGTGATAGCGAGAATCAAAGCTATCGCGAAAAAGTAAGTTCCCAAGAACTTCTTGATAATATAGATATCTATTTTTTTCAATATCTTCATCTCGTCCCTCTTTACAATCGTGTAGTCACCCGGCATATCATCTCGTCTTTCCACGACTTAAATGTACCGGCTAAAATTTGACAACGTGCCTCCTGAGTAAGCCAAACATAAAATGCCAGATTATGTATCGAGGCTATCTGCATGGCCAGTATTTCTTCACTAATGAATAAATGGCGCAAATAGGCTTTACTGCAACATGTATCGACATAAGAAGTTCCCTCCGGGTCAAGAGGAGAAAAATCATCGGCCCACTTTTTATTCCGCATATTCATGATACCGTTACGGGTAAACAGCATACCATTACGCCCATTGCGAGTAGGCATCACACAGTCGAACATATCGACACCCCGCTCTATACCTTCCAATATATTGGCCGGTGTCCCCACTCCCATTAGATAACGTGGTTTATCCTGAGGCAAGACCTCGTTGACAACCTCTATCATCTCATACATTTTTTCCGTAGGTTCACCCACCGCCAATCCGCCGATGGCATTACCGTCAGCTCCCAAATCGGCGACATGCTTCGCAGCCTCTATACGCAAATCGGGATAGACACAGCCTTGTACAATCGGGAAAAAAGTTTGCTTATAACCATACAAACCCTCCGTTTCGCAAAAGTGTTTCCACCCCCGGTCGAGCCAACGGCGTGTCAAGGCCAATGATTTCTTGGCATAGTCGTAATCGGCATCGCCCGGAGTACACTCGTCGAGCGCCATCATAATATCCGCTCCGATAATACGTTGGGTATCTACCACATTTTCGGGAGTAAAAAGATGTTTCGAGCCATCGATATGCGAACGAAAGTGAGCCCCCTCTTCTGTCAGTTTCCGACGGTCGGACAAAGAAAAAACCTGAAACCCCCCGCTATCGGTAAGAATAGGACGTTCCCAACCGTTAAACCGGTGCAGTCCACCGGCCTGACGTAATATATCCAATCCCGGACGTAAATACAGATGATAGGTATTCCCCAAGATTATTTGTGCCTTAATATCGTCCCTCAACTCGCGCTGATGCACGGCCTTGACCGAGGCCACCGTTCCCACAGGCATAAATATAGGGGTCTGTATCTTCCCATGATCGGTCGTTATCACTCCGGCCCTAGCATGGGTACACTCATCGGTATGTACCAGTTCAAAATCCATTGTCCGTCCTTTTTACTCGAAAAAATAACACAAATGAAAAAACAGAAAAACTGATTGACAACATTTGCTCGAAAAAACTCAAAACAGTTTCTTTACTTTATTCGGGAACAAAGATAATGCAAGGCGAATATAGAACAAAATTTATTTTAGCTCTGTTGGGTCATGCCTGTCTTGGACTGTCGTCAAAAAATGCGAACTGCTGTCAGAAGCAAATGATGGACAAAATCAAATAAACTTGATTTTCACTAAAAACGACAAGACACACCGACAAACATAAAAAACATTAAAAAGAATTACTTCGATATCTTTATCCTACGGAGTATTTACAAATACGTTTATATAATATTATATCGGTTAATTTCTTTTTAAACATCGAGTAGTTTATCAAATAGAAGATATATTTGCAGCTGTTATGCTGACGCCTCGAACGATAATAGTTTTTTTATGTTGGACATGCGGGCTGTCTTTTTTCTGCCACACCGCATATGCCCAATCTTCCACGCCTCCTCCCATGCGGCCGGGCAATGGGTCGGAATTGGAAATAAAAGGAGGTGAATTGTCGTGGCCCCGTACCGAACAGCTACCCTCTTCTACACCCAACGATCGGTTCATGCAGAAAAAGCTGAACGAGCACCTCGAATCTGCATCTTTAAACATCATGCGTCCCTCAACCATGTTTCCCGAAAATCCATCGGAATTCATGTTAAACGTAATTTTACTGCACGCAGTGAAAGACAGCATAGCCAGCCTTCACGACGAAACAATCGCGCGAATGGTCGATATGTTTGTATTACGTAACTTGTTACGGCCTCTCTCCAATGACAAACCCGCTCCTGTCAACAGCTGGTCGATGAGTGCACCCAACACCATGCCCTTCGGTATAGGCGTCTCTTATGTGGGACTCCTCGACCCTGTCGAAATATACCGTAACTGGCAACGCAAGAAAAGAGCCCTACGCACCAAAATGGTTTTAATGACCCTTTTCGGGAACACTACCCGCCCGCTCACCAAACATGAGACTGATTCAATAAAACGAAGCATCGAATGGAAACGTAATGTCCCGGTAAGTACGATTGCCAATCCCGTTCAGATATCCACCTTACTGAAAAACGATACCATCGTCGAACCTTCCAAGCCGAAATTTACAGCACCGCTCTTTGGAAAAGAGCGTCCCCAAATGGCTATCGATACCATCTCCGCAGCATCTTCACCGAAAATAAACGAGACCCGATAGCCTCTGTTCCTCCGAACTTTCTATGCTGCATCCGTGTTGTAAAAAATAAACAAGTCATTTTGTCAGAAACAAAAAGAATTATAAATGAACTTCTTATAGATCCGAACCTTTCCAACGTATCGGAAATATAGACATTATGTCATATTAACAGATTGATTTTCAGACAATATTTCATTAAAACACGGCTGGCATTTCTTTTGACTATATCCCAATGTAAAAACAAAAAAAAGATAAAATAGAAAGGAGAATAAATATATGAATTTCGACAATTTCACAATCAAATCGCAGGAGGCTATCCAAAAGGCTGTGGAGATTGTTCGTAATCACAACGAACAATCCATAGAACCGGTACACCTTCTAAAAGGTATCTTGCAAGTAGGCGAAAGCCTCACCTCATACCTTTTTCAAAAATTGGGAGTCAACGCAGGATTGCTAAACAACCAAGTCGACAGAGAAATAGAATCGCTTCCGAAAGTGAACGGAGGTGAGCCCTATCTGAGTCGGGAAGCTAACGATGCTCTACAAAAAGCAATCGACTATTCCAATAAACTCGGAGACCAGTTCGTGGCATTGGAAGCCATGCTCATGGGATTATTCCTCGTGAAAAGTCCGGCCTCTGCATTCATGAAAGATGCAGGCATAACCGAAAAAGAACTGGGCGCAGCTATCGACGAATTGCGAAAAGGGAAGAAAGTAACCGCAGCTTCGGCCGAAGACACCTACAATGCGTTGAGCAAATATGCAATCAATTTGAACGAACGTGCCCGTAACGGGAAACTCGACCCTGTTATCGGACGAGACGAAGAAATCAGACGTGTATTACAAATTCTGAGTCGTCGAACCAAAAATAATCCTATCTTGATAGGTGAACCGGGTACGGGTAAAACAGCCATAGCCGAAGGACTGGCGCATCGTATCGTACGCGGAGACGTTCCCGAAAACCTGAAAAGCAAACAAATCTTTTCTCTCGACATGGGAGCTTTGGTTGCCGGAGCCAAATACAAAGGAGAATTTGAAGAAAGGCTGAAATCGGTAGTCAACGAAGTCATTCAAAGCGAGGGAGAAATTATCCTCTTTATCGACGAGATACACACGTTGGTGGGAGCCGGTAAAGGCGACGGAGCAATGGATGCTGCCAATATTCTGAAACCGGCTTTGGCAAGAGGAGAATTGAGGTCTATCGGCGCTACTACGCTCGACGAATACCAAAAATATTTTGAAAAGGACAAAGCTCTCGAACGTAGGTTCCAAATCGTCATGGTCGATGAACCCGACGAAATGAGCTCTATCTCGATTTTGAGAGGTCTGAAAGAGCGGTATGAAAATCACCATAAAGTGAGGATTAAAGACGATGCTATCATAGCAGCCGTACAATTATCCGAACGATATATAACAGACCGATTCCTACCCGATAAAGCCATAGACTTGATGGACGAAGCGGCAGCAAAACTGCGCATAGAAGTAGATTCGGTTCCAGAGGCTTTGGACGAAATATCCCGACGAATCAAACAATTGGAAATCGAACGCGAAGCTATCAAACGTGAAAACGATACCGAAAAGCTGCAACAGTTAGCCAAAGAAATTGCCGACCTGAAAGAAGAGGAAACTAAATTCAGAGCCAAATGGCAATCGGAAAAAGAACTGGTTAACCGCATACAGCAAAATAAAATCGACATCGAGAACTTACGTTTCGAAGCCGATAAAGCCGAACGAGAGGGCGATTATGGTAAAGTAGCCGAAATACGGTATGCCAAAATCAAACAAAAAGAAGACGAAATCCATGCCACGCAACAAAAGCTACACGAGTTGCAAGGTGACAAAGCTATGATTAAAGAGGAAGTCGATGCCGAGGACATCGCCGACGTCGTATCTCGCTGGACAGGCATTCCGGTAAACAAAATGATGCAAAGCGAAAAAGACAAACTGCTCCACCTCGAAGAGGAACTGCACAAACGAGTTGTAGGTCAGAACGAGGCCATCACGGCCATTGCCGACGCCGTTCGTCGGAGTCGTGCCGGATTGAATGATCCTCGTAGGCCTATCGGGTCGTTCATCTTCCTCGGTACGACCGGTGTGGGTAAAACCGAGTTAGCGAAAGCTCTTGCCGAATATCTGTTTGACGACGAGAACATGATGACTCGTATCGACATGAGTGAATATCAAGAGAAATTCAGTGCCACTCGTCTCATCGGTTCCCCTCCGGGATACGTTGGATACGACGAAGGTGGCCAACTGACCGAAGCAATCAGGCGTAAACCTTATTCGGTGGTTTTGTTCGACGAAATAGAAAAGGCTCACCCCGACATCTTCAACATTCTGTTGCAGGTACTCGATGACGGACGATTGACCGATAACAAAGGCCGATTGGTTAATTTCAAAAACACCATTATCATCATGACTTCGAATATGGGTTCCGCCTTGATACGCGAAAATTTTGAAAAGATGACCTCTGCCAACAAAACCGAAGTCATCGAAAAGACAAAAGAAGCGGTCTTGAATATGTTGAAACAAACCATACGTCCCGAATTTCTCAACCGTATAGACGAAACGATTATGTTCACCCCGTTGAGCGAGAAAGAAATCGAAGAGATTGTGTCGTTACAAATCGACAACATCAAAAAGATGTTGGAGAAAAACGGTGTCACCCTCGAAATTACACCCAAAGCACTGGGCTTGATTGCAACCGAAGGCTACGACCCTGAGTTTGGAGCACGTCCGGTAAAACGAGTGATACACCGGCTTATCTTGAACCAGTTGTCGAAAGACCTGCTGGCCCAGAAAGTAGACCGATCGAAGCCTATCATAGTCGATACCGAAAATGACCAAATCGTATTTCGTAACTGAAACGAGATAAAAAGCAAGGAGGTGCGTCGTAATGCACGATGCACCTCCTTTTTTTCTACCGAAAACCTATTTATTCTCTGTTCTCTATTATTTTTCTACATTCTTTTCACTCCTCGGCAAGGGATTAAAATCGGGAAACTGGCGACCCAGTTTCATATCTTTCCCCATAAATGGAGTCCCAAATCTTTCACGCCAAGAATCGCGGGCTGCTCGTTTTTCCAATCGTGCCACTTTCTGTTCCAAATACTGAATATACTGATCTTTGGTCAGAATAGATTTAAATGTGGAATCCCGACGAACCTTAGCCGCTTTCATCGATTCTCGATTCGATTTCTCAAATTCCTTCTTTTTCTCTCGAATCGCTTTTACTTCCGTATCGAACGTCTTATCGGCTTCTTTTAATTGAGAAAGCTGTTTTTCGCTAAGATTCAAATCTTTCACCATTTGTTCACAAGGGAATTCACATTTCTCTTTCCGTTCGTTCTTTACTTTATTACCGGCAAATGAACTCATCGATAAAACGAGAACAAGAGCGAACGATACTATTGCCTTTTTCATAAATTTTCTCCTTTCATTAAAAAGTTTTCTTCAATTTATTTATTCGCGAATCTGTTTATAAGACTCTGTTTTTGTCCAAAGGTTTAACCACACGTTCTGCGAAATGTTTAAATTTAGCACTTTTAACAAAATGGAGAATTGTTATTCCCGAATTAAGTCTTTCAACTTAATAGCTTGGAAAGTCATGTGAGCCACGCTACTCTCATATAAAATACCCACTGTCTCACGATCGATCATGGTCAGACAGGTATATCCCCACCCCTCATCTTCGTCCAACATCACTTGATTTTCTGGCAACCACGTCAGGCCTTTATCTAAACTGGCTTTAATCGTAATATGGTTGCGCCCCTTCTTCGTGTTGGGATTCGAGAAAAGAAGGATATCCCTACCCAATACATTATCTTCGGCACGAACATGAATCAGACTCGCCATACACACGGGTTCTTGCAAAGCTTTTCGGGACGACTCATGCTCGGTCCATGTTTTTCCCAAATCCTCGGTTATGGCTACGGCTCGGCTTCCTCCCCGGTTATCCCGCATATTCAACATCAACACTCCCGGCTCTATCTCCACGACCTGAGCCTCTGTCGTATTTGTCCGTGCCAGATTATGTATATTCCAAGTTTTACCCCGGTCCTTACTATACATAATACCAGCATTCGGAATACGAGTCGAATCTATGAACTGAATGGGAAATACCAACGTGCCGTCCTGCATGGTAATACCTCGCCCCGGCCCTTGAAGTAGGAAATACCAAGAAGGATCTTTCACCTGCCCGGTTATATTAATCGGCTTCGACCAAGTTTTGCCGTCATCGGTACTCTTCGTCATCACGAGTTGAGCCGTATAGCTCTTTTCCATTCCCGGCTGTGAACTCCACCATGCCCGTTGATTCCCCATACCGTGTGTCCACGCCGCGACAATCCACACTGTATTTGTCTTTGTATCGACCAAGATAGAAGGGTCTCCTACCCCATTTTGGGCAGCCGGCAAGCCTCCGGTCTCTCCGAAAGAAAGCGGCAATCTCATTTTCTCCCATGTACTCCCGCCATCGGTACTACGACTCAATCCAACATCTACATGTTCTTGCAGATCCACGCTACTGTTATAACGCACATCATACACACCCAACAATGTACCTTTATTCGTAGTGACCAATCCGGGAATACGAAACGCCGAAGCACCGTCGTTACCAGCATGACGAACACCTACTCCCATGCGGTGTACAATACCGTCGGGCGACATTTTTTTACAAATAGCCTCTTTCCCGTCTATTGTCACAGAACTCAAATCGGCCGTCACCTTAGATAAAAGAGATGTGCCGGGTCTCACCTGCAAACTCACCCAAAAGAAATTAACTCCCGGAAATAATTTGTAATTACATTCCAAAACCACCGACTCAGACACATTCGATTCCTCGGCACATTTTATCGAATAAGAAGGATATGCCGACAATGTCTTACCGGGACTGAAACTCGAAATATAACTAACCGGAGCAAATCGATTCTTATCCTCTTCTTGACGGGCTTCTGTTCCACCATAATAGAGCTTTACAGATTGAATATCGTCGAGATTTTTACACCTCGACAAGTCTACTGTTACTCCATCAAGCATTCGGCTGTCTCGTGCATCGAATCGAAGATAAAATAATAGATTATCCTGCCGTTCTATCAAAATGGGGACTTGTGCCTCTTTTATAAAAACCGTATCCGAAGCTCTTACTACCGACCAATATCCAATTAACAAGGAAAAAAGAAAAAGTCTCTTCATGACATATCTAATTAAATTTGCGGAATAAAGATAACAGTTTTTTACTTATTACTCCAAAAACCAGCCGATTTTCATACTTCTCATAAACGGCTCTATCTTTCCGTTTCTTTCCTTGCAAAAACGGTTCAAAACAAGTATATTTGTATCAACAGAAACAAGTAATTTATGTTACAACCTCTGGCAGAAAGACTAAGGCCCAAAAACTTAGACGAATACATCGGACAGGAACATCTGGTAGGACCGGGAGCCGTACTGCGGCGTATGATCGATGCGGGTAAAATTTCGTCTTTCATTCTTTGGGGGCCTCCGGGTGTCGGAAAAACAACTCTGGCTCACATCATATCGCAACAATTACAAGCACCATTCTTCACATTGAGTGCCGTACAATCCGGCGTAAAAGAAGTTCGCGAAGTAATAGATCGATGCAAAGCCAATATTTTTTCCAAAGTACGTCCCATACTGTTCATCGATGAAATCCACCGGTTCAGCAAATCACAGCAAGACTCTCTCCTCGGCGCGGTCGAATACGGTACGGTGACGCTCATCGGAGCAACGACCGAGAATCCCTCTTTCGAAGTAATACGTCCCCTGCTCTCCCGTTGTCAGGTATATGTCCTCAAATCACTCGAAGTAAAGCACTTGCAGCTACTGCTCGACAGAGCTATACATTCCGATACTTATCTGAAAGAACGCGATATAGAAGTAAAAGAGACCGATGCTCTATTTCGTTATTCAGGAGGGGATGCCCGAAAGCTGCTAAACATCATCGATCTCGTATCCCAAGCGGTCGGAGAGAACGAAAAAATAATCATCGACGATGCGATTGTAACGGAACGGTTACAACAAAATCCTGCCGCCTACGACAAAAACGGCGAAATGCACTACGATATCATATCGGCATTTATCAAATCCATACGTGGCAGCGATCCGGATGCCGCAATCTATTGGCTTGCCCGCATGGTCGAAGGAGGTGAAGACCCCGCTTTCATCGCACGACGATTGGTTATATTGGCTTCCGAAGATGTAGGACTGGCAAACCCCAATGCCCTGCTTTTAGCCAACGCTTGCTTCGATGCTGTACAAAATATAGGGTGGCCGGAGAGTCGCATTATCATGGCCGAAACGACAATCTATCTGGCTAGTTCACCCAAAAGCAATTCGGCCTACATGGCGATAAATCAAGCACTAGAAACGGTAAAAACAACAGGAAACCTTCCTGTTCCGCTACATCTTAGGAATGCACCGACACAATTGATGAAAGAGTTGGAGTATGGAAAAAATTACAAATATGCACACGATTATACGGGTAACTTCGTCAATCAGCAATATTTACCAAACGAGTTGAAAGACAATAATTGGTGGAAGCCTCAGGATAACGTTGCGGAGAACAAGCTGAAAGATCATCTAAATAAGCTATGGAAAGACCGATACAAATAATCTGTCGAAATGCTATCTCGGGCTAACAAATAGCCGTCATTTTGTAAATTTTTGTAACAAAATATTTCAAAGCGCATAAAAACTAAGAAAAAAAGAATTACTTTTGTAATCTATCAAAACCAAATTATACCAAACTACTAAACAAAGATCGTTATGAAGAAGCACAATTTCTATGCAGGCCCTTCTATTCTGAGCGAATACACCATTAAAAACACAGCGGATGCCGTACTTAATTTCGCAGATACAGGTCTGTCTCTGTTGGAAATATCACATCGCAGCAAAGAATTTACAGCGGTTATCGAAGAAGCTAAAACCCTAGTAAAAGAGTTGCTCGAAGTCCCTGCCGGATATGATGTCCTATTTTTAGGTGGAGGGGCCAGCATGCAATTCTGTATGGTTCCATATAATTTGTTGAACCGTAAAGCTGCTTACCTCGAAACCGGAACATGGGCTGTAAATGCAATCAAAGAAGCTAAATTGTTCGGAGAAGTAGATGTTGTCGCTTCTTCGAAAGAAGCCAACTTCTCTTATATCCCCAAAGGATATACTATCCCCGATGATGTTGATTATTTCCACTTTACCTCCAACAACACGATATACGGAACAGAAATGCGATTTGACCCAGACGTAAATGTACCTCTTGTAGCCGATATGTCTTCCGATATTTTCTCCCGACCTATCGACGTTTCCAAATATAACGTCATCTACGCCGGAGCTCAAAAAAATTTAGCCCCTGCCGGAGTTACTATCGTGATTGTCAAAGAAGATGCACTCGGACATGTAGACCGGGCTATCCCCACCATGCTCGACTATCGCACCCACATCAAAAAAGGATCGATGTTCAATACGCCTCCCTGTCTCCCCATCTACTCGGCATTGCAGACCTTGAAATATTATAAGGAGATGGGAGGTATCAAAGAGATGGAAAAGCGTGATTTGGAAAAAGCAGCTATCCTCTACGATGCTATCGATTCCAGTAAAATTTTCGTCGGAACAGCAGCTCACGAAGATCGCTCCATCATGAATGTCTGCTTCGTTATGAAAGAAGAATATAAAGACCTCGAAAGTGAATTTATCGAATTTGCTTCCTCACAAGGCATGGTAGGTATTAAAGGACACCGTTCGGTAGGTGGATTCAGAGCTTCCATTTATAACGCTATGCCTAAATCGAGTGTCGAAGCCCTCGTAGCTACCATGAAAGAATTTGAGAAGAAACACTAATATAGAAAAACCATGAAAGTATTAGTTGCTACTGAAAAGCCGTTTGCTGCCGTTGCAGTAAATGGAATCAAAGAAGTTCTCGACAACGCAGGTGTCGAAATGGTTCTTTTGGAAAAATACCCCGATAAAGCCGCTCTACTAAAAGCAGTCGAAGATGTTGAAGGCCTCATTGTGCGCAGCGATATCGTCGATGCCGAAGTTTTTGACACCGCCCCAAAATTAAAAATCGTAGTACGTGCCGGAGCGGGTTATGACAATATCGACCTCAACGCGGCTACTGCCAAAGGAGTATGTGTAATGAACACCCCCGGACAAAACTCCAACGCTGTGGCCGAGCTCGTGTTCGGTATGACTATCTTAATGATACGAAATCATTTCAATGGAACATCGGGTACGGAATTGAAAGGGAAAAAACTAGGAATCCATGCCTACGGACAAGTAGGTCGTAATGTGGCCCGTATCGCCAAAGGATTCGACATGGAAGTTTATGCATTCGATCCTTATTGCCCCGACGATGTGATGAAAAAAGACGGTGTAACGCCTGTCGCATCGGCCGAAGAGCTTTATAAAACATGTCAATTCGTATCGCTGCATATCCCGGCTACGGCCGAAACGAAGCAATCGATCAACTACTCGTTGCTTTCGCTTATGCCCAAAGGAGCTCTTCTCATCAACACGGCTCGTAAAGAGGTGATATATGAAGAAGATCTGGCACGCATACTCGAAGAACGTACCGATTTTCACTATGTAGCCGATGTTGCACCGACTATTGCCGACACTTTAAAAGAGAAATTCGGCAACCGAGTATTCTTCACTCCGAAAAAAA
>ULRU01048682.1_pt1 | contig 15664 bp, 6 predicted proteins | sample 1955831 | NCBI WGS metagenome assembly ULRU01 (sample SAMEA4835693, study PRJEB28245) | human gut metagenome | biome: gut microbiome; material: fecal sample | place: Denmark | collected 2008 | reverse complement strand
CCTATTATTCGGGAACGCTTGCAGTTGGACGATAATTTGAAAATACCTCGTGCCAGTTTAAGGGAGATGCTTTTTTTCATCTTGCAGGATATTGACGAGGCTTATCCGGCTTTGCTCGATAATGCTTTGCAGAATCTGAGGGGGCGTGTTCATAAGGGAGTAGCGTTGGCGTTAAAGTCTAAGGTATTGCTTTATGCAGCTAGTCCGTTGTTTAATACCAACGAGCCTTATATGGATTTTGGGACGAATAATAATCTCATTTGTTTGAACGAACCTAAAAATATGGTGTGGTGGGAGCGTGCTGCCGCAGTTGCCGATTCTTGCATTCGCTGGGCGGAAACGAATGGTTGTTATTTGATTACCGATCAGGGAGTGGATGCCAATTATCAATATAGTTGGGAGGTGTATGATAATCCCGAGATTATTTTAGCCGAGAAGGCCGCTCAGGGTATGGGTTGTTGGAATCGTCCGTGGTCGGGTATTATTCCGGGCTCGATTATTGCCGGTAGTTCGGGTACAAACGGGACGACGCCTTTGTTGAACTTTGTGCGTAAGTATGAAGATCGTGATGGTAATAAGGTCGAATGGAACGGTGGCGATGATTTACAAGCGAAGTTGGCAAATTTGGATAGACGTTTTGCACAGACTATCGCATATAATTTATCTTGGTGGAATTCACAGACGCCCGAGGTTCAGCTTTGGGAAGCCAATGAAGAACTGGGCGTTGCGGCCGGCAAGCATATCAAGGATTGTTATGGAGGATTTTGGTTGCATAAGTTAGTCTCTCCGTCTATCATGCGTCCCGATAACCAAGAGCCTGTTCCCAATTCTACACTTTTCCAATTGAACGAAATTTATTTGAATTTTGCCGAGGCTATGAATGAGGCTTATGGACCGGACGATAAACATGGTTATAAATATTCGGCAAGAGAGGCTATAAATATTATTCGCGAGCGTTCGGGACAACCGGCTATTTTGTCGGGTAGTGGAATCTATTCCGATTTTAGGGAATTGGTTCGTAATGAACGAGCTATTGAATTAGCGTTCGATAACCATCGTTTTTGGGATGTGCGTCGTTGGATGATTGCCGAGCAAGAAGGAGTGATGAGTGGAGCTATGTATGGCATTAAGATTTATTGGATTAATTCGAGTCCGCAAGAGTTCCGCTATACGCCCTATTTGTATGAGAACCGTACATTTACGAAAAAAATGTATTTGCACCCGTTTTCTACGAACGAGGTTAATAAGGGATATTTGATACAGAATCCAGGTTATTAATTCAGATGTACTATGATCAACATGAAGATAAAGAAAGATTGCCTCATGAAGCATAAAATATTTTTGCTGGTTCAAGGTTTGTTGTTTACTGGGCTTTTATCTGCTCAGGTGGTTCATACCGATTCGACGTTTTCTGAGAAAATGGTTCCGATTGCTTATGGAGAGCGGGCAGAATGGGAAATGACAGGTGCGATATCTTCTGTAAAGGGAGATGAAATGTCGAAGTCGTTTACCACGAATGTTGCAAATACTTTATATGCGAGACTTCCGGGACTTACAGTGGGTCAACAGAGTGGAGAGCCCGGGAACGATGCCCCTACGTTGCATGCTCGCGGTATAAGCACGTTTGGAACAGGGCGGGACGTTACTATTATAATTGACGGTTTCCCTTCTACGTTGGAATTATTTCAACAGTTGACGCCTCAGGAAATAGAGTCGGTTAATTTGTTAAAGGATGCTGCCTCTGCGGCGATATATGGGAATAAGGCTGCCAATGGTGTATTGCTTGTAAAGACAAAGAGAGGTGTGAATGCACCTTTGGAACTGAAACTGGGCATTCGCTTCGGTATGCAGCAGGCCATGAGGTTACCGGATTTTTTAGGATCGTATGACTATGCCCAGTTATACAATGAAGCTATGGTTAACGATTTAGGTCCGGGCTCTGAGGTGTATTCTCCTGCCGATTTGGAGGCTTATAAGAATGGAACGGATAAATATAGGTATCCGAATGTGAATTGGTATAATCAACTGCTTCGAACTCTTTCGCCGATTGCCGACTATGATTTGTCGGCAAGAGGTGGTTCCGATGTCGTACGATACTTCGTTTTATTGAATGTCGCGACGAATAAGGGATTATATAAGGGTACAGAAAAAGAGTCGGATTATACGAAGGACTTTTCGTATACGCGATATAATTTCAGGACGAATGTCGATGTGAAATTGTCGAAACGCATCTCTTCGGAATTTACTTTGGGGGGAAGTGTAGAGGATCGTGTGAATCCTGGGCGAGTAAGGAATGACGTAAGCGGTGAATATAGTACGAATGTATTCAATTTGATGGCAAAACTTCCGCCCAATGCGTTTCCGATTTATCATGAAAATGGCCAAATAGGAGGTAATTCTGCCTATTATAATCCGTGGGCAGAGATTACAGAAACAGGATATTATTCTACGAATAAGCGATCTGCACAATTGTCCGCTAAGTTAATAGGCGATTTGGGTATGATTACCCCGGGGTTGAGTATTTCGGGAGCGGTCGGTTTCAATACGATATATAAATCGTATACCATAGCATCTAGGGATTATGCCCGATATGATATGTCCGGACAACAGTTTGGTGAAACCTCTTCTATGTCTATAAGCGAAAGTGCGTATAATCAATGGCGGAATTTTGTCGTTCATGGTTTTGTGAACTATGATAGGGTTTTCGGAGAGCATCATGTGGATGCTATGTTGATGGGTGGTTATGAGGAATATAACGTATCATCTACCGATTTATCGTATAAGGATATCGTTTCGGGTGGTCGCTTGACTTATTCTTACGATAAGCGGTACGTTGCAGAGTTTTCCTTTGCTTACTCGGGCAACGATAATTATGCACGCGGAAAACGTTTTGGATTTTTTCCGGCCGGATCGTTGGGGTATGTGATTTCTAATGAAGAGTTCCTAAAAGGTAACAAAATAGTAGATTACCTTAAATTGAGGGCTTCGTATGGACTCACAGGGAATAAAGATAACGGATCTACAAGATTCCCGTATAATCAGTATTATACAGGTGGAAACTATTATCTCGGTCAGTCGAATGCTGCATCGTATTATTACGTTCAGAATTATTATGCCAATCCAGATGCTACGTGGGAAAAAGACAGAAAATTTAATATCGGTATCGATGCCGTTCTTTTCGATAGATTAAGTATTACGGCCGATTATTTCAAAGAAAAGCGATATGATATTTTGACGATGCCGTATGATGTACTTCCTAGTTTTGTGGGATTCAAGCGTCCTGAACTGAATATAGGGCGGGTGAGTAACCAAGGATTCGAGGCCATGGTGCGTTATACCGGAAAAGAAACCAAAGATTTGACTTGGTTTGTGGAAGCAAGTGCTTGGTTTGCAAGAAATAAAATATTGTATAATGCCGAGGCTCCTCAAAATTATGTTTATCGGTATAGAACCGGGCATAGGGTTGATCAACCGTTTTTGTTAGAAGCACTGGGGTTCTTTAACGACCAAAACGAAATAGATAGTTCGCCGAAGCAGACTTTTGCAGCGGTTCAACCGGGCGATTTGAAGTATGCCGATTTAAATAACGATAAAAGAATCGATTCGGAAGATTTTAAAGCCATAGGTTATACCGATGTCCCTGAGTGTACTTTGGGTTTGCATGCGGGATTGACATATAAGGGTTTTGATTTCGATGTTTTATTTCAAGGAGCTTTGAATCGGTCGGTTTATTGGAGCGGCTCATATTTCGAAGCCTTCCAGAATGATGGACAGATTTCTTCTATTGCACTGAATAGGTGGACAGAGGATACAAAATCGACAGCTACTTATCCTCGGCTTTCGGCCTCCAATAATCTGAACAATTATCAGTCTTCTTCTTTTTGGCAGAAGAACGGTGATTTTTTGAAACTTCGTTCTTTGGAGATAGGGTATACAATTCCGAAGAATTTGACTCGAAAGATAAAAATTGAAGGAGTAAGAGTTTTCATGAATGGGACTAACTTGTTCTCGTTAGACCATATGGACGGATTTACCGATCCGGAGACTATGACCGGTTATCCGGCAATGAGGACGGTGAGTTTAGGACTTAGTGTTCAACTTTAATATTAAAATTAAGTATTATGAAACCATATAAGATTCCGGTTATTGTCGGGCTATTGTTTTCGGTAGTTTTCTATTCGTGTGACGATCTCCTCGATCCTAAGGCGGAGACTAATTTAACAGAAGAGTTTGCTAATGTTTCGTATAATAATACATTGGCTCGATCGATAGGTCTTTATTCTTATTTGCCAGACGGCCTTTCTTATCTGGACGGTGCAATGATGGCGGCTGCGAGCGACGAGGCTGAATATACTTTGGAAACAGCTTCTATTCATGGTTTTAACGTAGGTAGCTGGAATGCCAATAATAATCCAGACGGATCGGCGTGGGAACGTAACTTTGAAGGAATATTTGCTGCGAATTTATTTTTGAAAGAATCTGACGAGGTCGATTTGGATTATTTGAAATATGACCCTACAAAACAGCAAGATTATCAGAATCGATTGAATAATATTCATCGATGGAAATATGAGGCTCGTTTTTTGAGAGCTTACTATTATTTCGAATTGGTGAAACGGTATGGCGGTGTTCCTATTATAACGGAACCGCTGGGTTTGAAATCCGATTTGTCGACTTTTTCGAGAGATTCCTTATCTGCTTGTATAAGGTTTATTGTCAGTGAGTGCGACTCGGCTGCGGCAGTTTTACAGGCTCCCGATAGAATGACCGACGTTGCCAATAATTTGGGTCGTGCAACGAAAGGAGCTGCTATGGGGTTGAAGTGTAGAGCTTTACTTTATGCGGCTAGCGATTTGTTTAATAAGCCAGAGGAGTGGGCTCCCGGTTATACTCATAAAGAATATATTTCCATGCAAGACGGGAAGAGCCAGCAAGAACGTTGGGAGGAGGCCGCTGCGGCTTGTAACGATTTTATTACGACTTTGGGAAATAAATATCCGATGGACGAGTATCGTTTAATACGGGATTATCAGAATGGTGAGATAATATTCGACAGACGATACGGTTCGACCAATACTTTTGAAAAGAATAATTATCCGGTTGGATATAATTTGGGACAGAGCGGGAATACGCCTTCACAGAATTTGGTGGATGCTTATGAGATGATTGACGGTACTCCGTTTGATTGGAATAATCCGGAGCATAAGTCCAATCCTTATGCCAATAGAGACCCTCGGTTAGCGATGTCGATTTTGACGAATAACGTGGAATTCAAGGATCGTACGATCGAAGCATGGACCGGCGGTCGAGATGGAAAGGGTGTTATTCATGCCACGCGTACCGGCTATTATATTTATAAATTCATAGATCCTAATTTAGATTTGTTGCAGAACCGTACGAGTGTGCATCATTGGGTAATAATGAGATACGCCGAAATCTTATTGAGTTATGCAAAAGCCATGAATGAGGCTTATGGGCCTACGGGTAATGTCGGTTATCGGTTAAATGCCGTCAGGGCTTTGAATCAAGTGAGGAATCGAGTCGGTGTTGAAATGCCGGCTGTACCTACGGCTATATCGAAAGAGGAGTTGAGAGAAAAGATTCGGAACGAACGTCGGGTGGAATTGGCTTTCGAGGATCATCGTTTTTGGGATGTGCGTCGTTGGATGATTGCGCCAGAGACATTGGGCACACCGCTTCGGGGCGTGGAAATAACGAAAATTTCAGATGAAGAGTTCGAATATAAACCCATTGAGGTGGAAAAAAGAACATTCGAGCCGAAAATGTATTTATATCCGATTCCTCAGGCCGATCTTAATACGACCGGTTGGGTACAGAATCCACTTTGGTAAAGAGATAATAACTAATAAACACGAAATAAGATGAAATCAATGATAAAAAATCGTCTTTTACTTGTGACTGCAATTTGCTTTTTGTTTGCGGGTACATCATGTCAATACGATGAAATTGTAGATATTCCTTATCCCGAATCTTTGGTTTATTTACCGATAGCTGTTAATGGGAGTATTTCACCTGACGGTATCTATACGATTGAAGAAGGAGCATCGACGGCGTGGGTTTCTCCTACGCCGGGACAACCGATGAAATATACAGTGAGGAACGCCGATAATGCCTTTGTCATTCCGTTGGGTATTTATCGTTCGGGTACGGGGAAAACTATTAAAGGCTCTGTAAATGTTTCGGTAATGTTGAATGCGGATACGGTTCAAACCTTGATAGATAATGGTGTTTTGACCGATGTGGAAGTTTTGCCTTCTGAATATGTCCTTCAAATACCACAAAATATCCAAATACCCGATGGGAAAAACGAAACGACTTTTGATGTTTCCGTGGCATTGGATTTTTTGAGAAAAGATGCTCCTAAAAAGTATGCTATGGGTATTGTGATTTCTGATGAGAATAATCGTGTGAATAAACAGCTGAATACAGGCATTATATTGATTGATACGAAAATAACGATACCAGTAGCTACATTTACTACACAACTCGACGGTAGCTCATTCGATACGTTCGTATTTACCAATTCTTCTCTTTATTGGGATTTCTTTTCGGGAGAGGAGCCTTTCTCTTGGGATTTTGGAGATGGGTCGGCGATTTCGCATGAAATTAATCCGAAACATCAATATGGAGCTGTTGGCGATTATAATGTAACATTGACGGTAAGGGGGATTACAGGCGAGACGGTTACGGTAACCAATACGGTTTCTGTGAAAAGTAATTAAACAGATAATTTAATTTTTATACGATGAAAAAGATATGTAGTAGTATTTTTAGGGTGTTGGTTATTCCGTATGTAATGTGCGGATTTGTTGCCGCCCAAAACAGTTACACGTTGAATGGGCTTTCGGAGTTAAAGGAGTTTACGGCCGGTTCGGTGGAAGAGACTGTTGAGAATTTGACTTTGATTGAACCGGAGGGAAGCGAGATGATTCCAGAGTCAGAGATTTTGAAATTGACCGATAGAGTAAAGAAAATTACGGGAACGTTGACGATGGAAGGTCTTTCTCAATTGACTACTACAACAGGGTTGATAGATGTGATCGATTGTAGTGAAGCCGGTTTTGTGTTTAGGGATTGCCCTGTATTGAGCGATATGGATGCATTTGCCGATGAAGATAAGTTCTCGGTTATTCATGGCGATTTTATTATAGAAAATTGTCCCCAAGTCATGACGGGTGCGGCTACGGCACATCTTGATAAATCTTTTTCGAAGATACGTGAGGTACAGGGCGATTTGAAGTTGACCAATATAACCACTGCAATGAATAAACCACAAAAGATATTCCCTTATTTGGAAAAAGTAGAAGGTGATTTTGTGGTCGATGGGTGTAGTCGTCTTTATTATTTCACCAATGGGGATAATACAGAGAACATGCCTTTGACTTATATCGGAGGAGATTTGGTGCTGACGAATAATCGGTCTTTGCAGCGATTGAACGGTTTTGGTTCTTTAAAACATTTAGGGGGTAATGTTTCTATTTTAGATAACGGTGCGATACCAGAAGAGCCCTCTGATGACAATGTTATCGGATTTTGTAAAATCAAATATTATGAAATGGCTGGTATATTGAACGAAGAAGCCACGGTACAGTTGGGGCGGTCGACCAGCCTGATTGATTTTAATAGTTTGTCACCGTGTCCTTACGAGGTGGTTGAAGATATAAGTGGAACGTTCAAAGCTGTGCCGGCCAATCGGTTTCTCAATTCCATTGGCATGAATACATCGATAAACAGTAGGGGTGAAAATGTGAATACCACCGAGGAGATTATGCGATATTTGGGTGCTCGGTGGATTCGTACGAGTGTGGGGGGCAGTGTGAGCTCGCTTACTAATCTGCCGGAGACTTCGTTACCGGGAGCCGGCACGTCGATAGCTTCGTATAAACAATTGTATGATAATGCCGGTATTCGGTTCAGTGCAGGACTGGGAGCCGGGGGACAGGAACGGAATATTCCCAATTTAATAAATAATGTCAAGCGAATTATCGATGCGACTTCTCCGGACGCAATTATTGCGATCGAAGGGAACAACGAGCCTAATAATAGAAATTGGTATGTAATTTTTGAAGGAGAAGTCGGCGGAGGGAATAAAGAAGGAAAAAATAATTGGAAGCCGGTGGCTCGTATGCAGAAGAAGTTGTATGAAGATGTGAAAGCCGATCCCGTGTTGGGGAAAGACGGGTATAATTATCCGGTTTGGAGCCTTACGTATGGTGGAGCTTCGGGAGAAAATGTCGGGTTACAGTATCTCAAAGTTCCAGAGGACGATATGGCAGTTCCCGAGGAATTCAGAGGAGTAACTTTTGCCGATGTCGCTAATTTACACAACTATTTTAATCATCCGAGTTTCAAGTTTCCACAAAATAATCAGACATGGAGAGCCGCTGAGCCGAGTACGAATGTGCCACCGGGTTGCGATGTGCTGTATCGGCATTTCGGTGTGACGTGGTTAAATAAATACAAAGGGTATTTGACCGATGAGGAGTTAGAGGCGTTACCCCGTGTCACAACTGAAACTGGGTCTACGATAAGCGATGCTGTGACGGAAGAGATGCAGGGATTATTATATATGTCGCTTTATCTTGCGCAATTCGCTCAGGGATTTGATTACACGGCCATGTATTTGCTGACCGACCGACGAGATGAATCGGGAAACCAAAGTTTCGGTTTTTACGATAAGTTTTATAATCCGAGACAATCGGCTCATTATCTTCATAATTTAACGACTATTCTAAAAGATGATAAAGATATTGACGAACCGGGTGAATTAACTTATTCTATTACAGGCCGCACGATAACTGTTCATGATTTATTACTCCAAAAGAATAACGGGACCTTTGAATTGGTCATCTGGGGAGAGAAGTATGAAGGTGGTAGCGATCGGATAACTGTCGGTTTTGATCAAACTTATGACGAGGTATGGGTTTATAATCCGACTAAGGGGACTACTCCCGAAATGGTATTGAACAATGTGAATTCAATAGAGTTGGATATCTCTAATCATCCTTATATTATTGAAATAGGGGAACATCCAGAATCTTCTGTGGAGGATATGAAAAACGATGATTTCCAGATTCGTGCATTCCCGAATCCTGTAATTAGGAATTTAACGATTTATTCCGATACGGAAATAGGAAAAGTTTCCTTGTTCGATATGATGGGCAATTGTGTCTATACGGGCAGAGTATATGACAAAGTTTACACTGTTGATATGGATAACTTGCCTGCGGGTGCTTATATACTGAGTGTTCTCGATGAGTCGGGCAACTGTATAAAAAAGCAGAAAGTGATAAAGTCTTAATCTTGTCGGGTTGAATTGCTAATTTTTTAGATATCTTATATTATGAGAAATTTATTGTGGATATTATCAGGAGTTTTGTTGGTTACTGCATGTAATAATATTTCTTCATCTGATGGAAATGAAGACGTGCTTTCCTTTGTTAATCCGTTTATAGGAAATGCCGATAATGGACATACTTTTCCCGGAGCATGTGTGCCATTTGGGTTTATACAAGCAAGTCCAGAAACAGGGAACGATGAGTGGAAATACTGTTCGGGATTTAATATTGCAGACGATTCTATCATGGGATTTGCCCAAAATCATTTGAATGGAACCGGTTGTCCCGATTTGGGAGATGTATTGATATTCCCTTTTAGCGGAGATGTGAAAAATGGCATATATAAAAGTGCATATGATAAAGCGACTCAAACGGCATCACCCGCATATTATAAGGTGAAATTGACCGATTCGGATATAGATGTCGAGGTGACAGCGACACAGCGTACCGCTTATTATGTATGTACTTATAATTCTGATGCGCCCGCACGAATGTTGTTGGATATGCAAAGTGGAGTCGTGTATAATCAGGACCATTTGAAAACACATGTTTTGTATGCCGACATGAATATGCCTGATAATTGGACTATAACCGGACATCAAGAAGTTAAAAATTGGATACGACGCCATTTCTTTTATGTGGTAAAGTTCGATAAGCCTTATACCGTGAAGGAGATATTGCCAGCTCGTGAAGGGGAGAAAGCCAAACGAATGATTTTGGAGTTTGATTTAGAACCGGGAGAATCGGTACAGATAAAAGTCGCTCTTTCAACAGTTGGTATCGAGGGGGCTCAAAGTGCTTTGTTAACTGAGAGTCCCGATTGGGATTTCGAAGCGGTTAAAAAAGAGAGTCAGGATTTATGGAGGGAATTGTTGTCGAAAGTTTCTGTGTCAGGAACGAAAGAGCAAAAAACAAATTTTTATACATCGTTATATCATCTGTATATTCAGCCTAACGATATTGCCGATATAGATGGAAAGTATAGAGGTGTTAATGACAGTGTGTTCGTTTCTAAATCAGGCACATATTATTCGACGTTTTCTTTGTGGGATACCTATCGGGCTGCACACCCTCTTTATACGATTTTGATCCCCAAACGAGTACCCGGAATGATAAATAGTTTGTTGGATTATCAGAAGGTACAAGGGCATTTGCCGGTTTGGACGTTATGGGATAAAGAGACATATTGCATGATAGCCAATCATGCGGTTCCTGTCGTTGTCGATGCCTATTTAAAAGGGTTTAAAGGATTTAGTCCAGAAGATGCCTATAATGCGATTAAGGCTTCGTTGACGGTGAGTCATAAAAAATCGGATTGGGAAACTTATGATAAATATGGTTATTATCCATTTGATATAACTACGGTAGAATCGGTATCCCGGACATTAGAGTCCGCCTACGATGATTATTGTGCTGCGCAAATGGCAAAAGCAATGGGTAAGGATAAGGATTATGAGTTTTTTATGAAACGAGCCAGTGCATATAAATCGCTGTTTGATCCCGGCACGAAGTTGATGAGAGGAAAGGACTCGAAAGGAAAATGGCGTTCTCCGTTTAATCCGTTTTTGTTGTCTCATGCAGCCAGCTGCGGTGGGGATTATACCGAAGGTAACGCATGGCAATATACTTGGCATGTGCAACACGATGTGGCGGGTTTAATTGATTTAATGGGTGGAAAGGAATCTTTTGCTATGAAATTGGACTCGTTGTTTATGTTGGATACGATAGCCGAGAATACAGGCTTTGTCTCGGACGTCAGTGGATTTATTGGGCAGTATGCACATGGGAATGAGCCGAGTCATCATGTCGTTTATTTGTATAATTATGTGGATCAACCGTGGAAAACCCAAGAGTTGATACCAGAGATATTCGAACGATTCTATAAACCGAAACCCGATGGTTTGTGTGGAAACGACGATTGTGGACAGATGTCGGCATGGTATATTTTTTCTTCGATGGGATTTTATCCGGTAGATCCGATTAGTGGAGAGTATGTTTTAGGTGCTCCACAAATGGATAAAATATCCATTCAGTTGACGGAAGACAGAGCATTTGTCGTAGAGGCGGAGAATCTTTCCAGAAAGAATAAATATGTCAAATCGGTCGAATTGAATGGAAAGCCGGTGAGAGGGTTGACGATCAAGCATGAGGATATAATGAGTGGAGGTCATTTGGTATTTACAATGACCGATGAACCGATGAAAAGAGTGTTGAAGTAATATAATGATGTTGCCGTATGAGAAGAATAATTGGATTTGTCACGATGTTTTTTTTAGCTGTGACAGTAGTTTTCGGAAAATCTCAGGAGAATGTTATAGATATTACGTTTAATAAGTTAGGTGCTGTTTATCATAAAAACGAGTCTGGGAATGCGGTTTGTAAGGTCATAAAAGCAAATAACGATATTACCTATGAGGTTGTGGTCGAGATAGTGGATATCGATAAAAAACCGATTGGTTATAAGAAAACGTACACGTTGTCGAGTCCTTTCGAACGGTATTATTACGTTCCGTTTCAGTTCTCGGAATTGGGCTATTATTATTTGAGCGTAAGTTTCTTACACGAAGATAAAGTCATATTCTCGAAACAGGAAGGTTTTGGCGTGATACCCGATGTGACCCTTACGGAGAAAGATTACGATTCTCCGTTTGGTGTAGGAGCTCATTATGCTCGTTATGGCGACTGGCGGGTGGCCGAAATTCAGCAAGCATTGGGCATTGCTTGGGTCAGAGATGTTGCGAGATGGAAAGATTTTATCGGTACTGCGAGAAATACGCCCGATCCTTTTATCGATTATTTAGACTGTCACAATATTTGTTGGTTGCCTATTTTAGACTATGTGGATGCCAATCATGGCTGGCAAGATGAAAATGGTATCTGGCGTTGGGACGAAGATGTGACGAATATCAAAAAATATGTCGAGATGAATAGGAATCGTATTCTTGTTTATGAGTCGCAAAACGAGCCTAGTAATTTTGCAGGGTGGAATAAACGATGGCCCCATCCGCAAGGACAGAAATGGCGTCCGCAGGGTTGGGGTGTCCCTTTTACCGATCTGGTGAAACAGATGCATGATTCTATTAAAGCGGTAAACGGGGATATAAAATTGATTTGGCCCGGAGAAGAAGAGTGGATCGAATATTTCGACGACAATCGGGAAGATGTCGCCAGTCATATCGATTTTACAGCGATACACCCATATATATTGTGGAGGAAATATCCCGAAACATCTCCATTCTATGATGGTTTTTATAAAATGCAGAAAGAGATGCTTAAAAAACGGAATATCCCGACCGAGATTTGGGTAACCGAAACCGGGTGGACAACTTATCTTCCCGATAGTATACATCGTCATTTCCCACCTGTAACGGAATATCAACAGGCCCAGTATTTGGTACGTAATTATTTGGTACAGCTTTATTTTGGGGCGGGAAAAATGTTTTGGTATGAATTGGTGGAAGAGCCTTTCGGCGTTCATCATCCAGAGTCGGGATTCGGTATACTTCGATATAATACTATGTTGACTGTTAAGCCGGCAGCGGTAGCATTCGCCAATATGGTTAATAACTATCGATATTTGAAACCGATAGGAAAGTACTTAGCAAAAGATCGTAAAACTTATGGTTTTATTTACGAGAATGAAAAAGAGAGCGGAGCCCCTGTACTGAGTATTTGGAGAGAGGCTGATGAAAAAGAGGAACTTATCCCGGTAAAGTATACGAAGTCATTGACTGGAGTTGATATATTTGGTCGTACCATAGAGATACCCATCATTGATGGTATGGCACATTTACCGTTATCCATGTCTGTTTTGACTGTGAGTGGATTCGATATGGACGATTTGAAAAACTTGTATGAACCCAAAGAGCAATATTGAAATGAAAAAGGTACTGTTGAAAATTTTGTTTATATTCTTTCCGATTATCCTGTTTGCCCAAAACAATTATTACGATGTGGTCGTGGTAGGCGGAACTCCGGGGGGAATTATGTCTGCTATCGCAGCATCGAGAGAAGGGAAAGAAGTGGTGGTTTTAGAACGTTCGGCACATATTGGAGGGCTTCCCGCTAATGGATTGGGGGCTACCGATATTGCGACGCGGGGAGCTACTACCGGTTTGTTCCGAGAGTTTGTGAATCATGTACTGGATTATTATATAGAAAAATACGGGAAAGACTCCGAGCAGGTGAAGGTTTGTAGCGATGGGTATCATTTTGAGCCTCATGTAGCGGCTTTGGTTTTTGAAAAGATGCTTGAACCGGAGAGAAAGAATATTACTGTCTTGACCATGCGCCAATTCGATTCCGAAACGAAGAATGTTGCGATGGACGGTGCTGAGATTCAATGTATCAGAATATACAACAGGGATACCAAGAAATGGGAACAGTATAGTGGTAAAGTGTTTATAGATGCGACTTATGAAGGTGATTTAGGAGCAGCGGCAGGAGTTCCGTATTCGATAGGCCGCGAAGGTAAGGACGAATATAATGAAATAGGAGCAGGGCGTCTTTATAAATTGTGGCTGGGCCCTGAATTAGAAGGAACGACTAATGAAGGCGATGGAAATATTCAGGCATATAATTATCGCCTTTGTTTAACGAATGATCCATCTAATCGTATTTTGCCAGAGAAGCCTAAGAGATATAATCGTAAGGAATACCTTTCTTTGGTAGAGGACGTTTATACAGGTACATTCTCCGGAGTAGAGATGTTGAGTGTTACTCCTGAGATGCAGGTAGCTAACCGAAGACATATCGAAAATGGAGGAACTACACAAATACCGGGTGATCCTTGGGGAATAGCGAAAATTACGAATATGGTTGATTTACCTAACGGAAAAACGGATGCAAATAACCAGCATTTAGCTCTAATCTCGACAGATTTACCCGAAGAAAATTGGCAATGGCCCGAAGAAAATTGGCAATGGCGAGATAGATTTGCTCAAAGATTGAAAGAGTATACGTTAGGATTATTGTGGTTTGCCCAAAATGATGAAGCACTTCCGAAAGCTTTTCGAGATAATGTTAGAGAATGGGGACTGGCAAAAGACGAGTATATCGATAATGGCAATTTCCCGAGACAAGTTTATGTGAGAGAGGGGCGTCGTTTACATGGAGAACATTTTTTTACAGCGAATGATGCTTATCCCGTGGCGAAAGGGAAACGTCCCCCTTTGTATAGCAATAGCATTACTGCTAGTCATTATGCTCTTGATTCACATGCTGTTCATAAACGGGAGAAAGGTAAGATTGCTTTGGACGGATTCTTTAACTATCAAGCGTCGGTCTATACGGTTCCTTTTGGCGTGATTCTGCCGAAAAAAGTCAATAATTTGTTGATTCCAGTACCTGCTTCTGCTACTCATGTAGGCTTTTCTACTTTGCGTATGGAGCCTTGTTGGATGGCATTGGGACAGGCTGCGGGTATAGCTGCCGCTCTTGCGATTGAGCAGAATAAATCGGTGAAAGAGCTCGATATAGAGGATATTCAAGCGGAGTTGCTAAAAGAAAAAACTACCTTAATGTATTTTAAGGATATAACCGTCGATAGTCCAGATTTCGAGATGGTTCAATATATGGGACTTCGAGGGTTTATAACCGATTGGGTCGCCGATTTGGACGGACCTATGGATAGGGATACGGCTAAGTCTTGGAGTACGATGTCAGGTATAACGATAGAAAAATTTGAAGGGAAATCTCGTCGAGATATTCTTCAAGCCGTTTATGATTTGATCAGATAAATTTATACGGTATTATGGGGTATAAAAGTTTCTGTTGTTTGCTTTTGCTTTTAACGGGTAATGTTTCGCTTCGGGCGCAAGGTATAGATGATATTTCTCCTATGGCGATTTACAATATCGGGTTAGTGGGTTGCGATTCCATCGGTGTAAATGTTTTGAAGACTTTTATATCGACCGGTGAAGCTAGATGCGTGGCCGTATTCGACGAAAAGACTACTTTGGCAGAGAGCACGGAAAGAGAAATTACATCGATTCAAGATAAGGCTCCTTTATTATATAATGATTATTGCAAAATGCTAGACCGGAGAGATTTGGATATTGTGCTTATCGCTGTATCGAAAGAGGAACAAGACAAGTTCTTTTTGAAGGCTTGTGAGTATGATAAAAATATTTATATCGAGATATCCCAGTGTTTATCGCCGGAAGAGATACAGCCTCTTGTCGATGCAACACATAGAATGTCTGGTGTAGTACAGGTCGGGTGTAGCTCGTTGGGGGTAAACAATATGATTGCTCGTATAAAAGATTTTTTGTCTTTTTTGAGCGGGTTGAAAGATAAAACTTCAT
>ULRU01063716.1_pt1 | contig 16056 bp, 8 predicted proteins | sample 1955831 | NCBI WGS metagenome assembly ULRU01 (sample SAMEA4835693, study PRJEB28245) | human gut metagenome | biome: gut microbiome; material: fecal sample | place: Denmark | collected 2008 | reverse complement strand
TATTTCTTTCGACTCTTCATAGTCTACAAACCTATTTCCATACGCACAAAGAATCGGGTAGTATTTTTTAAATATACTATCAAAAGCAATCATCTCCCCTCTCCTTAGTGCCATCAATAAGTACGCATCTTCATTGCTGTATTCCATGGCTGCAATGATAATGCTTATATTTTAAATAAGCGTAAAATAACACAGTTATTAACCATAAAGTTTATTAATGTTAATTATTTAAATAACCTTAGTAGTTTTATTTTCCCGCTTGTCTCTTTAATAAATTTATCATGGAAATGCATCATTCAACTATAGAAGACTTGCTGATCAGCTATTATGATGGTAAAGCAACAGCAGACGAAATTCAGGAAATAGAAGCCTGGATCAAATTGTCAGATGAAAATAAAAAGAAGGCCATGGACATTTACACACTTCTTCTTATGACTGACACGCAACAGGTTACTGAAAAAATGGATATGGATGAGGAGCTATCAAAAGTGAAGGGACGGATGCAAGAGAATAAGTATCATATTTCCTGGTGGGGTTGGATACAACGTGCAGCTGTTGCCTTACTCATACCGATGGCTATTACTATTTTGGTTTTGCTTAACCAACCCCAATCTACCGCCCCCGTCCATGCCCAGATATTCGAAGTCCAGACACAACCCGGAATGATAACTTCTTTCAGATTACCAGACAGCACTTTAGTGTACTTAAACTCCGGCTCAGTCTTAAAGTATCCTTCCATTTTCACCGGTAACATTCGTGAAGTGAGTCTGAATGGCGAAGCGTATTTTGAAGTTGCGAAAGACCCTGAACATAAATTCATTGTTTCGACTCCCCAAAAATCTAAAGTGGAAGTTTTGGGTACACACTTTAACCTGGAAGCATTTGATGAGATGGATGAGGTGATTACCACTTTGGTAGAGGGAAAGGTCGAATTTGTTTATGAGAAAGACGGACAGGGAAGTAAAATACTAATGCGTCCCGGACAAAAAGTGATTTATAATAATAAGGACGGACAGATTCTGTCATACAACACCAATGGCGAATCGGAGCTTGCCTGGATGGACCAAAAGATTATTTTTGATAAAACTCCATTTAAGGCAGCATTGCATATACTGAAGAAACGCTATAATGTAGATTTTATTGTAAACACTTCGAAATTTGACAAATATACATTTACCGGAGCGTTTACAGAACAATATATAGAAGAGATTCTGGAGAATTTTAAAATATCCTCACACATACGCTGGCGTAATGTGAAACTGACAAATAATCAAAGTGAAGAAAGGAGGCAGATTGAAATATATTAAAGCCTTTCATGTTTAACCAATAAAATTATAATACGTATGAGAAACTTCCAACCGCCTTAAAAAAAAGCATACAGGCAGATGTTCCCGCATCCAGCCTGTATGAGAAAGCCTTTAACCTGTTTGAATACAAACAGAGAAAATTATTTCTTAACTTTAATTCATGCAAATATATGAAGAAAAACAATTATGTCCAACAATTGTGGGCGGATAATCCCGTTTTTATTGTTTGGAAAAAAATTCCTTTGTCTATGAAACTGCTCTTTGTTTTCTGTTTTTGTTTTGTTGGGCTTCTATGTGCTAACGACAGCTACGCCCAACGTACTATGATCTCTGTGAAAGCACAAAACTTGACTGTGAAAGAAGTTCTGTCACAAATTGAGGCACAATCTGATTTTAGCTTTTTCTACAATGACCATCATATTGATGTAGACCGCCGGGTATCGGTAGTTACCGAACAGAGCAATATATTTACCTTATTGAATGAAGTGTTTAAAAACACCAATGTCAAATATGCCGTACGTAATAAAAAAATAATATTATCTACGAAAATAGGGGAAGCGCCTGCCGCGAAACAAACCGTGCAGATAAAGGGAAAAGTGACGGATATGTTTGGCGATCCGGTCATTGGCGCTACCGTAATGGAAGATGGCACCCAGAATGGTACAATTACAGACCTGGATGGGAATTTCATATTGAATACAGCATCTGCCAATGTGACGATTACGGTTTCTTACGTAGGCTATATGTCCCAGACCGTGAAGGCACAGCCCGGCAAAAGTCTGTCAGTCATCCTGAAAGAGGATACCAAGACACTGGACGAAATCGTTGTCGTAGGTTTTGGTACACAGAAGAAAGTCAACCTGACCGGTTCGGTATCTACGGTAAATGCCGAGGATTTACTGTCACGTCCGGTTTCTAATGTAAGCCAAGCATTACAAGGATTAGTTCCGGGAATGAATTTTTCTTATGCTTCGGATGGCAACGGTGGTGAAATTGGTGCAGACATGAAAGTGAATATCCGTGGAGCCGGTACGATCGGTGACGGTTCCAATGCATCTCCGCTGATTCTGATCGACGGCATGGAAGGAAACATGAATATGCTGAATCCCAATGATATTGAAAGTATTTCGGTGTTGAAGGATGCGGCTGCCTCTTCCATCTATGGTTCCCGTGCGCCATTCGGCGTAGTGTTGATAACGACTAAAAAAGGAAAAGCGGGGAAAGTCAACATTAATTATAATAATAGTTTCCGCTGGTCAGAAGCCATTAATCTGCCGGATGTAGCAGATGCCTACACTTATGCCATGTACTTCAACAAAATGCAGTTGAATGATGGTAAAACAGCGGTACAGTTTGACGATACCCGTCTTCAGGCTATCAAAGATTACGCATCAGGCACAATTACCACTACTACCCAACCGAACAGAAATACTCCCACTATCTGGGACTGGATCGGTAATACGAATACAGACTGGTATGACGTAGTTTTCGGAGGTACGGCATTCTCGCAGGAGCATTCTCTCAGCGTCAGCGGAGGAACAGAAAAAATACAGTATTATTTCTCCGGCAACTATATGGGACAGGAAGGAATGATGGCTATCCGCCGTGATAAATTACAGCGTTATTCGGTGAGCAGCAAGATTAACGCACAGCTTTATCCGTGGCTGAACATGAATTACAGCATGAAATATATGCGGAAAGATTATAGCAAGCCTACCGCGATGACTGATAATACCTTATATCAGAATATAGCCAAACGCTGGCCGATGGAACCAACTGTAGACCCCAACGGTTATCCGATGGGTAACACGATTATCCGGCCGATTCTCTATGGAGGCGACAACAATTCGCAGACTGACTGGCTATACCAACAGTTCCAGGTGGTGATAGAACCGATCAAAGACTGGAAAATCTTCGGAGAAATCAATTATAAAGTGATAGATGCCTTCACCCATACGGATTATTTAAAGGTGCCGCAGATGAATGTAGCCGGAGAGCCTTATTCCGGTGATACATGGAAAACGTCGAAAGTTACCGAAGGCGCCGAACGTACCAATTATTTCAATGCCAACGTCTACAGTGAATATTACAGATCATTTGCCGACGCACACCATCTGAAAGCAATGGTCGGTTTTCAGGCCGAAGTAAATAAATGGCGGCAGTTGCAGGCGTCCAAGCTGGACTTGATCTCAGAATCCGTGCCCAGTATTAATGCCGCTACGGGTGAATCGACTATCGATAAGTCCAAACTGACACATTGGGCAACAGCCGGTTTCTTCGGCCGACTCAATTATGATTATAAAGAACGGTATCTGCTGGAAGTCAATCTCCGGTATGACGGTACTTCACGTTTTGCAAAAGACAAACGCTGGAATTTGTTCCCTTCCTTCTCTGCCGGCTGGAACGTAGCCCGTGAGGCATTCATGGAACCTACCAGCCATATCATTAATACGTTAAAGATCCGCGGTTCCTGGGGAGAACTGGGCAATCAGAATACGGAAAACCTATATCCGTATATCCAGTTAATGAAGTTTGTCGCCCAAGATCCCGACTCCCACTGGCTGATTAACAACAGCCGTCCCAACACAGCGAATGCACCGGATTTGATTTCAGCGCTATTAGGGTGGGAAACCATGCGGTCATGGAACATCGGTTTTGACCTGGGTATGCTGAACAATCGTCTGACCGTAAGTTTTGACTGGTTCAACCGGAAGACTATCAATATGGTAGGACCAGCTCCCGAACTTCCTGTAACTTTAGGGGCAAATGTACCCAAAATGAACAATGCGGATATGCAGTCTACCGGTTTTGAATTGGATCTAGGATGGCGGGACCGCATTAAAGATTTTGACTACGGAGTGCACCTGTTGCTTTCGGACGACCGTCAGAAAATCCTCAAATACCCAAACACGACCGGTAAAATAAACACGTGGTATGTCGGTAAATATAATGGAGATATATGGGGATTCGAAACCATTGGCATAGCCAAAAGCCAGGAAGAAATGGATGCTCATCTTGCTTCACTGCCCAACGGCGGACAAGATGCATTAGGAGTCAAATGGGGCGCAGGTGACATCATGTATCGGGACCTGAATGGTGATGGCAAGATTTCCGATGGAGCTACGCTTAATGACCCAGGTGACAAAAAAGTGATTGGCAATACTTCCCCACGATTCCGTTTTGGTCTGGATCTAAATGCATCCTGGAAGGGCATTGATGTACGCTTATTCTTCCAAGGAGTGGCAAAACGCGATGCCTGGTTGAACGACAACATGTTCTGGGGAGCTACAGGAGGGATCTGGCAATCGGCCTGCTTTACTTCTCATCTTGATTTCTTCCGCGAAGAAGGGGATGATTTCTGGAGCGCTAACAAGGACGCTTATTTCCCGCGTATCTTGGTTGATAACTTCGCAAAAAATCAAAAGACGCAAACCCGCTATCTTCAGAATGCCGCCTATGTACGGTTGAAGAATTTGCAGATCGGGTATACCATCCCCGCCTATATCACACGCAAAATAGGTGTTTCCAACCTGAGAGTCTTCTTCTCGGGAGAAAACTTATTCACCCTTACGGGATTGCCCGGAGGATTCGACCCGGAGACAATTAATACCGGTTATGGAGCAAAAGACGGATCGAACAGTTCAGGAAAGACTTATCCGCTGTCCCGTACTTTTTCCACAGGATTTAGTGTTAACTTTTAATTGATGACGTATGAAAAAGATAATTAAATATTTATTTTTGCTGACAGGGGGAAGCTTTATACTCGCTTCTTGCAATGATTTTCTGGACAGGGAACCTTTGGACAGTGTGACTCCGGACAACTTTTTCTTTACTGAAAATGACTTGGCCGCCTATGCCGTAAAGCATTACAACTTCACAACGCATGAAGGATTTAATGCCGGAATCTGGAGAAATGACAATGCGACTGATAATCAGGCTGCCACCGACTATGATAAGAAATGGATTCCCGGTCAATGGAAAGTTCCGGAAGCATACGATAATCCTGCAAGTAATGATCCATGGTATTTCTCTGCCATTCGTGAAGCTAATTACTTCCTCGAAACAGTAGTACCCCGCTTCGAAAAGGGAGAGATAGAAGGTTCGGAAACAAACATAAAACATTATATAGGTGAAATGTATTTCCTGCGCGCCAAGAATTACTTGTCAAAACTGGAGACCTTCGGCGACTTCCCGATTATAAAGAATACGTTGCCGGATGAAAGTGTATCTCTGATTCAGGCAAGTAAACGGGAACCCCGCCATAAAGTGGCACGTTTTATCCTGGAAGACCTGGATCTGGCAATCGGCTTGCTGACCAATACTATATCCGGTGGAAAGAACCGAATTACCAAAAATGCAGCTCTGTTATTGAAATCCAGAGCAGCCCTGTACGAGGCTTCCTGGCTGACTTATCACAAAGGCACCGCTCTAGTACCGGGTGGTCCGGGATGGCCGGGAAAGGCAGAAGACATTGCGGACTTTAATATCGATACGGAAATCGCATTTTTTCTGAAGGAGGCCAAAGCGGCAGCCAAAGAAGTGATAGGCAATGCAGCCTTGGTACAGAATACAGCAAAAGACTGCATGGATGAAACAGTTAAAACAGACGAAGACAAATATAAAATGAGCAACCCCTATTTTGCTCAGTTCTCAGCGAACAGCCTGGAAGGATATTCAGAAATATTAATGTGGCGTGCGTATAATCTGCTTGACTATAAGATTGTGCACTCAGCTCCTTTCTATATTCGCGTAGGTGGAAATACCGGATTTACCCGGCAATATGTAGAAAGTTTCCTTTGCCGTGACGGTAAGCCGATCTATGCAACCGACCAGTATAAAGGTGACGAATCATTATTGAATGTACGCAAAAACAGAGATCTACGTCTACAACTATTCCTGATGACACCGGGTGAGACTCTCAGCCCGAATGTGATGAATGGTACTCCCGATTTGCTGCCGGAGGTTCTGCAACTTCTGGATATAACGGAAAAGAGATGCGTAACAGGCTATCAGGTACGTAAAGGATTGTCAGGAAACTGGTACCGGGATGGCAACACAGCGATTGAAGGGTGTCCGGTATACCGCGTAGCCGAGGCTTATCTCAATTACATCGAGGCTGACTGTATGGAGCATAATGGAACTTCCATTGGTTCGGAGGCAGCAGGATATTGGGGAGATCTCCGCGAAAGAGCCGGATTGCCAAGAGACTATACAGTGACCGTGAACAATACCGATCTGTCCAAAGAACTGGACTGGGCCGTATATTCGGCAGGTAAAACAGTCTCTCCTCTACTATACAACATCCGCCGTGAACGGCGTTGTGAGCTACTTGCAGAAGGTTTGCGCATGTTAGACTTAAAACGCTGGAGAGCGCTGGACCAGGTTAAGCAATTTGTAATCGAAGGAGTTAACTTATGGGAATCCGATTTAAAGGATAAATACATGCAGGACGGAAAAAATCTTCTGATACAGGAAGGAACGGAAGGACAGACCTCTAATGTATCAAGCTATGCTAATAGCGGTAAATATCTATGTCCTTACCGCGCTGTGAAGACAAACAATCTGATGTATGATGCAGGATACACATGGTGTGAAGCGCATTATCTGAATCCTATCGCTATCACGCACTTCAGAATTACGGCCTCAAATCCTAACGATCTGAATACTTCTATTATTTACCAGAATCCAGGATGGCCGATTCAAGCCAATGAAGGGCCGATAGGTATTAAATAAAATAGATAAAGCCATCTTGGATATGGTAAAAAAGTGTAGGACGAACCGGGCTAATGTTTAATAAAAAATAAAGCTCGGCGTCCTATGCTTCAAACTATCGGGAAATTTGTACCTTGCCCGAACGAAATTCTAATGCGAAACAAAACAGTCTGACATTAATATATAAAGATAGATCAATCAAGCAAATCTAAGAATTATGAAAAGTACTTCAACATGGTGGAAAATCTTACTCAGTGGTCTGTTATTGGCTGGGACACTGGTAGCTAACGCCGACACTTACCAGCCATCTTACTCCACAGCCGGCTTTTATCAGCTTTCCAACACAGGCCGCACAGTGTATAACATGAATCCTGCCTGGCGATTTTATAAAGGCAATATCAAAGGAGCGGAACAGCCGGGGGTCAATGACAAAGACTGGAACATCGTATCATTGCCCGACGGCATAGAATATCTCCCCACTGAAGCGAGCGGATGCATCAACTATCAGGGTGAAATCTGGTATCGCAAACACTTCACTCCCGAAGAGAGTTGGAAAGGGAAACAACAATTCCTCCACTTCGAAGCCATTATGGGAAAGTCAAAAATATGGGTGAACGGAAAGTTGCTGAAAGAGCATTTCGGTGGTTTTCTGCCTGTCATCGTAGATGTCACTTCCAGTCTGAAGTATGGAGAAGACAATGTAATCACTGTATGGGCAGACAACAGTGACGATCCCTCCTACCCTCCCGGCAAACCGCAAGATGCACTGGATTTTGCATACTTCGGAGGAATTTACCGGGATTGCTGGATGATAGTTCACAACAAGGTATTCATCACCGATCCGAATTATGAGAACGAGACAGCCGGAGGCGGATTGTTTGTCTCTTTCGACAAAGTTTCCGAGCAATCCGCACAGTTGAAACTGGATGCACATATACGCAACACTTCCAGAAAGTCCTTCGGTGGTAAAATACTCTATGAACTCTATGACCGCGACGGCAAACGTGTTCTCTCTAAGGAGGCCGGTTTGTCGGTAAGCAAGGGGCTTGCAAAACAAATTTCCTGCAAAGTGACTGTAGAAACACCTCATTTATGGTCACCCGACAGCCCCTACCTTTACAAACTACACATTTATATAAAGGATAAAGCCGGTAACACCATTGACGGATATTACCGCCGCATCGGTATTCGCAGCATTGAATTTAAAGGAAAAGACGGATTCTGGCTGAATGGCAAACCTTATCCCTATCCTCTGATGGGAGCCAACCGTCATCAGGATTTTGCAGTGATAGGCAACGCCTTACCCAACAGCCTTCATTGGCGGGACGCGAAGAAGTTGCGTGATGCCGGAATGCGTGTTATCCGCAACGCCCACTATCCGCAAGATCCGGCGTTTATGGATGCTTGTGATGAATTAGGACTGTTTGTTATTGTCAACACACCGGGATGGCAATTCTGGAATGATCAACCGATCTTTGCTCAAAGAGTGTATAGTGATATCCGCAATATGGTTCGCCGTGACCGCAACCACCCCAGTGTATGGATGTGGGAGCCGATTCTGAACGAAACATGGTATCCGGCGGATTTTGCTAAAAATGTAGTAGACATTCTCAATGAAGAATATCCGTATCCATATTGTTATGCCGGATGTGATGTAACAGCACGCGGACACGAATACTTCCCGATACACTTTACCCATCCGATGAACGGAGGTGGCGGAGCCTTTAATACCGAAAATCTGGATCCGAAAATCAGTTATTTCACCCGCGAATGGGGAGATAATGTGGATGACTGGAACTCTCACAACTCACCAAGCCGGGTCAATCGTGGCTGGGGAGAAGTACCGATGCTGATTCAGGCACAGGGATATGCCAAAAACGATTACCAACTCACCAGTTATGATGGACTATACAGAACTTCAAGACAACATATGGGCGGTTGCCTGTGGCACTCGTTCGATCACCAGAGAGGATATCATCCTGACCCGTTTTACGGAGGTATCATGGATGCCTTCCGACAACCTAAACTATCTTATTATATGTTCTGTTCCCAGCGTCCTGCCGAACCCAACAAAGAATTGATCGCAGATAATGGACCGATGATTTACATAGCCAATGCCATGACCCCATTCTCTCCGAAAGATGTAACGATATATAGCAACTGTGACGAAGTTCGCCTCACGTATTGCAAGGGAGGCAAAGAATATACTTATCATAAGCCGGCAAATGAAAGCGGAATGCCCTCACCCGTCATCACATTCAAGGATGTATTTGATGTCATGTATGATAAAAAGCTGTCACGCCAAAAGAAACAGGCAGATTCTTACCTTCTGGCAGAAGGATTAATGGACGGAAAAGTGGTTGCGACACATAAAGTAACACCCACACGCCGCCCGTCAAAACTGTTGCTTTGGGCAGATGACGAGAAAGTACAGATGAAAGCGGACGGATCGGACATCGTGACGATCATTGCAGCCATCGCAGATGAAAACGGAAACATCAAGCGTTTGAATAATTATGAAGTAAAGTTCGAAATCGAAGGCCAGGGCCAACTGGTTGCCAATGAAGAAACATTCACCAATCCACGTCCGGTACTTTGGGGAACTGCTCCGGTGCTGGTAAGGTCCACCACTACACCGGGAGAAATTAAAATCCGTGCATCAGTGGTATGGCAAGGCAAACATACGCCGGTTCCGGCAGAACTGATTATTCCTACTTTTCCATCAGAACATACGCTGGTAGCAGACAAAGATGAACTGACACAAGCACAATCCGCAAGCAAAGATGCCGGAAATAAAATAAATACCGCTCCATCCGATTGTGAGAAACGTGTACTTGAATTACAACAGGAACTGAACCGCCTGAAACTGAAAGAAGTCGAAAAACAACAGAGTGACTTTGAATAATGCGCATAGTTCTATCTATAAACAGAAAAAACACAAACTTATTAAAATACAGTTATGATAAATAGAATAGTATATACTTCATTTTTATTAGGAGCGAGTTTCGCCAGTACAGAAGCACAGGTAAGTACTCCTCCCAATATTGTATTGATTTTATGTGACGACATGGGATTCTCCGATCTGGGTTGCTACGGAAGTGAAATCCAGACTCCCAACATAGACCGTCTGGCAGAAAACGGGGTACGCTTCAGCCTGTTCAAAAATACAGGAAGAAGCTGCCCTAGCCGTGCTGCTTTGCTGACAGGACATTCTCAGCACGAAGCCGGCATGGGATGGATGACGGCAGTAGATGAACACCGCCCCGGATACAGAGGACAAATTACAAAAAACATCCCCACCATTGCCGAGGTGATGAAAGCGAATGGCTACAGCACATATATGAGCGGTAAATGGCACGTCACAGTGGACGGAGCTTTTGATACTCCCAATGGCAGCTATCCGGCCCAACGGGGATTTGACAAATATTACGGTTGCCTGAGCGGAGGAGGCAGTTATTATAAACCAACACCGGTATACAGCAATCTGACCCGAATCAAAGAATTCCCCGATGACTATTACTATACCACTGCCATCACCGATTCCGCCGTCAGTTTTGTCAAGCAACACCCTACAGACAAACCGATGTTTATGTACGTAGCTCATTATGCCCCTCACTTACCCCTCCAAGCTCCTGCCGATCGTGTAGAGAAATGCAGAGACCGATATAAAGTGGGATATGACATGTTGCGTAAACAACGTTTCGACAGGTTAAAGGAGCTGAAGTTCATTTCGGACGAAATGGATTATCCTGTCTACCAAAAAGAATTTGACGGAAAACGTCCCTCTTGGGAAACACTCACACCAAAGCAACAGGAGCAATGGATTACCGATATGGCAACCTATGCCGCCATGATCGAAATTGTGGATAGCGGAATCGGTGAACTGGTGGAAACCATCAAGGAGAAAGGGATGCTGGACAATACCGTATTTATCTTCTTAAGCGATAACGGTGCAACCAAAGAAGGCGGATACCTGGGCCAGCTTATGGCTGATTTGAGCAATACTCCTTATAGAAGCTATAAGTCACAATGTTTTCAGGGAGGCACAAGTACCCCTTTTATCTTATCTTATGGCGATGCCGAAAAAAACAAGATGAAAGGTCAGATTTGCAGGCAACCTGCCCACATTATAGACATACTGCCCACCTGCATGGATATTGCCACAGCTACTTATCCGTCAGAATTCAAAGAGAATTTGCCCGGCAAGAGCTTACTCCCTCCAATCCATGGAAAAAAGATAAAGCCCAGAGAATTATACTTTGAGCATCAAAGTTCCTGCGCCATTATTTCCAATCATTGGAAACTGGTACGCGGCAGCCGGAATGAACCATGGGAGCTAATCGACTTATCGGCAGATCCGTTCGAAACCAAGGATTTGTCCGCCCAATATCCGAAGCTAGTGAAAAAACTAGAGGCTAAATGGAATAAATGGGCGAAACAATGTAATGTCTTTCCACTCGAAAACAAACCTTGGACCGAAAGAATTAACTACTATCTGAAACAAAATCCGGATCAAAGCGGAATAGAATAAAATCCGGGAACAATAGCCTTCTTAATACTAGGTTTAGAAAAAAGACTGTTCCTTTTAGACGAACAGTCTTTTTTCTGTTTACAAGACATATTGTTTGTATATAGCTGTTTTTTTATTACTTTTGTGCTTTCAGCCCCAAAGAGCTGTAACACACTTAAATTCATGAAATATACTTTTATCTAATAATAAACACGCTACGACAATGAGAAAGAAACATTCGCTCCTATTTTGTGCCTTATTTACGATTTTTACGGGACATGCAGAAGATACGGATTATACCAAAGGACTTTCTATCTGGTTTGATTCTCCCAATACATTACAAGGAAAAGAAGTCTGGCATAGTTCCAAACAGGATGCCAGTTGGGAATCACAGTCATTGCCTATAGGTAATGGAAGTATCGGTGCTAATATTTTGGGTTCAGTAGAAGCAGAACGCATTACTTTTAATGAGAAAACACTCTGGCGTGGCGGCCCTAATACAGCCAAAGGAGCGGATTACTATTGGAATGTGAACAAACAGTCCGCCCATATCCTGGACGAAATACGTAAAGCGTTCGTAGAAGGAGACCAGAAAAAAGCGGAAAAACTGACACGCGAGAATTTCAACAGTGAAGTCCCTTATGAATTTTCCAGAGAAAAGCCTTTCCGATTTGGTAACTTCACTACAATGGGAGAATTCTATGTAGAAACAGGATTAAGCACAATAGGCATGAGCGACTACAAACGTATCTTATCACTGGATTCGGCAATGGCGGTGGTTCAGTTCAAAAAAGATGACGTAGCATATCAGCGTAACTATTTTATTTCTTATCCTGCCAATGTGATGGTGATGCGTTTCAGTGCCGACCAACCGGGCAAACAGAATCTCACTTTCAGATATGCACCCAACCCGGTATCTACCGGACAGTTCTCTACCGACGGTAATAATGGCCTTGTTTATACAGCCTCCCTTGACAATAACGGAATGAAATATGCAGTACGTATTCAGGCCACAGTAAACGGAGGAACCCTAAACAACGCAGACGGGCGGATTACTGTGAAGGAAGCAGACGAAGTTATATTTTATGTCACTGCGGATACCGATTATAAAATGAATTTCGCACCGGACTTCACCGATCCTAAAACATATGTCGGCGTTAACCCGCTTGAAACAACACAGCAATGGATGAAGGATGCCGTAGCCAAAGGATATGCCAACTTACTGAACGAACACTACAAAGACTACGCTTCTTTGTTCAACCGGGTGAAACTGGAGTTGAATCCTACAGTGAAAATAGCCAATCTGCCCACTGCCCAACGACTGAAAAACTATCGGAAAGGACAACCTGACTACTACTTGGAGAAACTCTATTACCAGTTCGGACGCTATCTGTTGATAGCCAGTTCCCGACCGGGAAATATGCCTGCCAATCTGCAAGGCATCTGGCATAACAACATAGACGGCCCTTGGCGTGTGGATTATCATAATAACATTAATATCCAAATGAACTACTGGCCGGCCTGCTCTACAAACCTGGATGAATGTATGCTTCCGTTAATCGATTTCATCCGTACCTTAGTGAAACCGGGAGAAAAGACCGCTCAGTCTTATTTTGGTGCAAGAGGATGGACAGCATCTATTTCCGCCAACATCTTTGGCTTTACTACCCCATTGGAAAGCCAGGATATGTCCTGGAACTTTAATCCGATGGCAGGTCCCTGGCTGGCAACTCACGTCTGGGAATATTATGACTATACCAAAGACCTGAAATTCCTGAAAGAAACAGGATATGAACTGATTAAGAGCAGTGCCAACTTTACTGTTGACTATCTCTGGCATAAACCGGACGGAACGTATACGGCTGCCCCCTCTACTTCACCGGAACACGGACCTGTCGATCAGGGAGCTACATTTGTGCATGCGGTTGTCCGTGAAATCCTGCTGGATGCCATCCAAGCGAGCAAAGAGTTGGGAATAGACAAAAAAGAACGCAAACAATGGGAACATGTGCTTGCCAATCTCGTTCCTTATAAAATAGGTCGTTATGGTCAGTTACTGGAATGGTCAACCGATATTGATGACCCGAAAGACGAACATCGTCATGTAAATCATCTCTTCGGTCTGCATCCCGGACATACCGTTTCTCCTATCACTACTCCCGAACTGGCAGAAGCCGCCAAAGTTGTATTAGTACATCGTGGTGACGGTGCTACCGGTTGGAGTATGGGATGGAAATTGAACCAATGGGCACGCCTGCAGGATGGAAATCACGCCTATACCCTCTTTGGTAATCTGTTGAAAAATGGAACAGTAGATAACCTTTGGGATACACACCCACCTTTTCAAATAGATGGAAACTTCGGCGGCACGGCAGGTATCACAGAAATGCTGTTGCAGAGTCACATGGGATTCATTCAATTGCTGCCAGCCTTGCCGGATGCCTGGAAAGACGGCTCGATCCACGGTGTATGCGCCAAAGGAAATTTCGAGATAGATATGATATGGAAAGACGGACTCTTGAAAGAAGCCACTCTTCTGTCCAAGGCGGGACAGAATTGTACCGTAAAATATGCCGGTAAAACAATCTCTTTCAAAACTGCGAAAGGACGTAGCTATCAACTTAAATATGACAAAGAGAATGGATTAACCCCAATCAGACAATAACACTGAATCTATTTCATTCAGATGAACACATTTACCCCCAATATCGACCATGAAAATTTATACTTGCCTTTGTTTGCTTTTCTTAGCCGGATATCTGGTTGCCCAGAATAATACTTCGGCTTTGTTGCCCATGCCCAATCAGATCACACCGGTAAAAGGGAAACCTTTTACCGTTCGTTCCGGAAAGACGGCTATCTATTTGAATCAGCCGGAATTGCAGTTTACAGCAAAGACGCTGCAAACGATATTACAAGACAGGATGCAGGTAAAGATTCCACTTGCCTCCGAATCCGGCCGTGCAGATATCCGTTTGCTGGTTGATCCTGCAATGGACGGAAAAGAGCATTATCGTATCGAAATAACTTCCAAAGGGATCACTATCAGCGGAGCTACCGCAGGAGCAGTCTATTATGGAGTCATGACGATGGATCAGCTTCTTTTAGGTGACGCGTGCGCCACTGCACACAAGGAGATTTCTCCTGTCTGCATTGATGATGCACCCCGCTTCTCTCATCGGGCATTGATGCTAGACCCTGCCCGTCATTTCCTTCCGGTAAATGATGTGAAGTTCTTCATTGACCAGATGGCACGTTACAAATACAACATACTCCAACTGCATTTGACAGACGACCAGGGATGGAGAGTCGAAATAAAAAAACATCCTAAATTGGTCGGCAAAGATTATTACACGCAAGAGCAACTTGCCGAAATCATTCAATATGCCGCCCAACGGAATATCGAGGTCATTCCCGAACTGGATATTCCCGGACATACAGTAGCTATACTAGCCGCCTATCCCGAATTGGGATGTACTCATACCGATACGCTGCCTAAGATAGTAGGTAAAACTACGGATTTAATGCTTTGCGCGAATAATGAGAAAGTGTATGCTGTCTATCAGGATATCATCAAAGAAATTTCTTCATTGTTCCCATCCGATTATATACATTTAGGAGGCGACGAAGCTGTGATAGAAAAGAACTGGAACCAATGTACCCGTTGCCAGGCCATGATGAAAGAACTAGGTTATCAGAAAGCTTCACAGCTCATGATTCCTTTTTTCAGCCGTATGCTTTCATTCGTTCAGGAGAACAATAAGACTCCTATACTTTGGTGCGAACTGGACAATATTTATCCGCCTGCCAACGACTATCTCTTTCCTTATCCCAAGAACGTAACTTTAGTAAGCTGGCGTGGAGGATTGACACCTACCTGTCTTGAACTTACCCGAAAGCACGGTAATCCGCTGATCATGGCACCAGGTGAGTACGCTTATCTGGATTATCCGCAACTGAAAGGAGATTTTCCCGAGTTCAACAATTGGGGTATGCCCGTTACTACTTTGGAAAAGTCGTATCAATTCGACCCGGGATATGGCGTGCCTGCCGAAGATCAGGCTCATATCACCGGAGTTATGGGAACTTTATGGGGAGAAGCGATACGGGACATTAACCGGGCAACCTATATGGCATATCCCCGCGCTTTCGCATTGGCAGAAGCCGGATGGACACAAATGAAATACCGTAATTGGGAATCATTCAAACAACGTCTGTCCCCCAACCTGACTAATCTGATGAAGAAAGGAGTTTCGGTACGTGTTCCTTTTGAGATAGTCGACAGGAAGTAAACACTTATAAAACCATTATTAAAAGTCTGTAATATCTTAAGGTAGTACAGACTTTTTAAATTTGATATGCAATAACTATAGTTATTCATTTTTGCACGGATTTGAATCATTTCTGCGCGCTTATAAATCTGATTCCCAACTACTGCAATCATTACAGCCGAATGCAATAAACATTTTCTCTATAAAAAATAAGACCCGCGGGTGCATAAATTAATTCGTCCGGCTATAGGCAATC
>ULRU01048789.1_pt1 | contig 17980 bp, 16 predicted proteins | sample 1955831 | NCBI WGS metagenome assembly ULRU01 (sample SAMEA4835693, study PRJEB28245) | human gut metagenome | biome: gut microbiome; material: fecal sample | place: Denmark | collected 2008 | reverse complement strand
AATTCGGGAATTTTAATTTCTCCGAAATGAAAAACGCTGGCTGCTAATGCAGCATCTGCTTTCCCTTTTGCAAATGTATCGCGGAAATGTTCCATGCATCCGGCGCCTCCAGATGCGATGACGGGAATTGTCAGTAAATCCGCCAGGGTGGAGAGGGCTTCGTTGGCATATCCGTTTTTCACTCCGTCATGGTTCATGCTCGTGAAAAGAATTTCTCCTGCCCCGCGGTTGTTCACCTCTTTAGCCCAGTCAAACAGGTACTTGTCGGTTTCAATCCGGCCGCCGTTCAGATAGCATTTCCACCCGGTTTCAGTCTGCTTGGCGTCAATGGCTACCACACAGACCTGTGAACCGAAATGTTTGGCAATCTTGTCTACCAAATCCGGATTGCGGATGGCTGATGAATTGATAGAAACTTTGTCAGCTCCTGCATTCAATAGCCGGTCTACGTCGCTCAGTTCGTTTATACCTCCTCCTACAGTAAAGGGGATATTGATATTGGCCGCTACCCGTTTTACCAAATCGGTAAAGGTTTTGCGCCCTTCATGGCTGGCAGTGATATCGAGAAAGACCAGTTCGTCAGCTCCCTGTTCACTGTAGGTACGCCCCAGTTCTACCGGATCACCTGCTTGACGTAAGTTTACGAAATTGGTTCCTTTTACGGTCTGCCCGTCTTTGATGTCCAGGCAAGGTATGATTCTTTTTGCTAACATGATTTGCTCTTACATGAAACGGTTTAAGTCTTTCAATGTAATTTTTCCCTCGTATAATGCCTTGCCGAAAACAACAGCCGGAACTTTGGCTATTTCCAGGTCGATAATGTCCTGTATACAGCTTACTCCTCCGCTGGCTATCAGATGCATATTCGGGAACTCCTTCAGGATTTGCTGGTATAGTTCCACGGAAGGCCCTTGCAACATTCCGTCACGGCTGATGTCGGTACATAACACCTTGAAAACCCCTTCTTTAGTATAATCTTTCAAAAAAGGGATCAACTGCTGCTGACTTTCTTCTTTCCAGCCATTGACAGAAATTTTATTCTCCTTTACATCAGCTCCCAGAATGATTTTCTCGTTTCCGTATTGTTCCAGCCATTTTTTGAAAAGCCCGGGATTTTTCACGGCTACGCTGCCCAGGGTTACCATTTGTGCGCCATTGTCGAAAGCGATGACTAGGTCCTCGTCTGTTTTTATCCCTCCTCCAAAATCAATGACCAGAGAAGTGCGGCTGGCGATTTGGTCCAGTACACGGTAATTCACAACATGGCGTGAAACTGCTCCATCCAGATCGACAATGTGCAGACGATGAATCCCATGGGCTTCAAATTCTTTGGCAACCTCAACCGGGTTTTCGTTATATACTTTCTGTGTGTTATAATCTCCTTGAGAAAGACGGACGCATTTGCCATCAATAATGTCGATGGCAGGAATTAACTCTATCATATCTATTTCTTCTTATGCATTGTTATATATAATGTAATGGTTCACAATTCTAAAAAGTTCCTCAGGATTCGTTCGCCCACGGCTCCGCTCTTTTCCGGATGGAACTGTGTCGCATAGAAATTATCTTTGTGCAAGGCCGAACTGTAGGGGAGGATATAATCTGTTTGTGCTGCCGTAAACTCGTTCAGAGGCACATAGAAGCTATGTACGAAGTATACAAATTCTTCTTTGGTGAATCCTTTGAACAGGTCGCTGCGTACATGAGTCAGGGTGTTCCATCCCATATGGGGTACTTTGTCTTCATGCCGGGTGGGGCTGAACAACTTTACATCAGTATCAAAGATGCCCAAGCAGTCGGCATTTCCTTCTTCGGAGTGCCGGCACATCAGCTGCATTCCCAGGCAGATACCTAGTACAGGTTGTTTTAAGTTTTTAATAACTTCATCCAACCGGTTTTTCCGGAGATGGCTCATGGTTGTTTCGGCTTCGCCCACACCGGGGAAGATAACTTTGTCGGCACTCATCAATACTTCCTTATCGGAAGTGATGGTTGCTTCTACTCCAAGGCGCTTCAGTGCATAGTCTACGGAGTAGATGTTTCCTGCATTATATTTTACGACAGCAATTTTCATCAGCTAAAGATAACTGTTTTATTTTTATAAGCCAATACTTTTCGTTCAATATGTTTCTGAACAGCACGAGAAAGGACTATTTTTTCCAAATCTTTACCTTTACTTACTAAATCCTGCACAGTGTCCTTGTGTGTGATGCGTACTACATCTTGCTCAATGATAGGACCGGCATCCAGTTCGGAGGTAACATAATGGCTGGTCGCACCAATGATTTTTACTCCTCGTTCAAACGCTGCATGATAAGGTTTTGCACCAACGAACGCAGGGAGGAAAGAGTGGTGTATGTTGATGATGCGGTTGGGATATGCTTCAATCATTTGTTCGGAAATCACTTGCATATAGCGTGCCAGTACAATGAAATTGATGTTATGTTTTTCCAACAGCTCCATTTCTGCTTTTTCCTGTTCCTTTTTGTTCTCTTTAGTAATAGGGAAGAGATAGAACGGTATACCGAAACGTTCTGCCACATGCTGAAGGTCGGGATGGTTACTTATAATCAGCGGAATTTCCACATTCCATTCTCCGGCCGTGTAGCGTGCCAGCATATCGAACAGGCAATGGGACAGTTTGGAAACAAATATGGCCATTTTGGGTTTTACATCCGAGAAATAAAGACGGAATTTCATTTCATATTTTTGGGCATACAAGGTTTCAAAATAATCTTCTATTTTATTTTTAGGAATAAAGAAATCCTTTATTTCCCATTCTATACGCATGAAAAATATATTTTCTACATGGTCCACATATTGGTCTAAGTAGACAATATTACCTTTGTTAATTGTAATAAAGTTTGTGACTTCTGCCAAAATGCCTGGTTGGTCTGGGCAGTGCAACAATAATTTTGCAGTTGTATTCATCTTTTTCCCTAATTTTCGATTTTAATCTATTGAGTGCACAAAAATAGCGAATTATTGCCAATAAGCTAAATTTTATAACAAGAAGTTTGTTGAAAAGATTAAAATAATAACAATATCGTAATTTTTAGGGTGGGGAGGTGAAGGGAGTTGGAAAATATTTTTTTTATGGTTTTTGCCAAAACGCTTGCAGATTTAAAAATAATGCGTACCTTTGCACCCGCAATCGAGAGAGAAAGCGTCGGAAGAGAGACTATCAAAATTATTGGTGCGTTAGTTCAGTTGGTTAGAATACATGCCTGTCACGCATGGGGTCACGGGTTCGAGTCCCGTACGCACCGCAAGTCTTTTTCCGATTTATCAAAATTACTGGTGCGTTAGTTCAGTTGGTTAGAATACATGCCTGTCACGCATGGGGTCACGGGTTCGAGTCCCGTACGCACCGCAACTCGAAAAAGCAAGATTAGGAAAAGCTCTGATTCCCAACGGAATTAGGGCTTTTTTATTGGTTTTCGGGCGGCAAAAAATAGCGTTTTAGAGAAGTTATGAGGGGCAAATTCAGGGTCCTTTTTAGGGTCACTGAAAAAAGCACCTGAAATGTATTATACTTCGCTGATTTTCATATTCTTGCATAGGATTTACCTGTTCCCTATTTTGCTAATTTTGTAACGCTAAAAACAAGGTGAAATGAAACAGGATTCAATGAAGGTTTTGTTCTTCATCCGCAAGAGCAGGCTGAAGAAAAACGGCGAGGCTCCGGTGTTCCTCCGGATAACCATCAACGGACAACAGGATGAGATACGCATCCAACGCTCTGTACCCATCCATCTGTGGAATAACCTGAAGGGATGCAGCAAGGGAAAGGACCGTGTGTCCTTGGAACTGAACAGCTACATAGAGGCTCTGAAAGTACGGCTGTACCAAATCCATAAGGAACTGCTCTGCCGGGATGCGCTGATCACTCCCAAAAACATGCTGGTCAAACTGTTCTCTAAGGAGGAACGGCATTTGGTTGTGGAAACAATGAAAAAGTGTATTGATGACTGGCGCTCTCTTATCGGGCAGGAATACCAACCGTCTACTATCTCCCGCTATGACAACTGCTATGAATCGCTGAAAACAGTAGTAAAGGAATTCTATAAGAAGGAGGACATCACGTTCTACGAACTGAACGGGGAATTCATCGACACGTTTGAAATGCACCTGCGGACAGAGAGGAAACTCTCGCAGAATACGCTCACCAAATACATGAGCTGCTTCCGCAAGGTGTTGGGCATAGCCAGAGATAACGGCTGGCTGAACTTTGATCCGCTGGTGGGCAAACGGAAACGGCTGTTCAAGAAAGAGGAGACGTGTCCGACTTTCCTCACACTGGACGAACTGCAACGGATCATGGAGAAGGAGTTTTCAACGGAACGGCTGAACCATGTGAAGGATTTCTTCCTGTTCTGCTGCTATACCGGGCTCTCGTACATAGATGTGAGCACGCTGCGTCCCATACACCTGTACCGGGACAACAACGGAAAGCTGTGGATACACAAGTCGAGGGTGAAAATCACGACGAACAAGGAAACCTGTACGAGTAATGTGCCGTTGCTACCGCCTGCCATCGCTATTCTGGAGAAATACAAGGGGTGGAATGAAAAGGATCCGGACGCGCCTTGTCTGCCCATTCCGTCGAATCAGAAGATGAACGAATATTTGAAGGAAATAGCTACCTTGTGCGATATAAAGAAACGCCTGACCGTCCATGTGAGCCGGCACACCTTCGCGACCACGGTGACGCTCGCCAACCACGTGGCCATCCAGAACGTGTCGAAAATGCTGGGACATTCGTCCACACGTATGACCCAGCATTACGCACGGGTGCTTGACAACAGTATCATGGAGGACATGAAGGGAGTGGCTGGAATATTCCGCTAAATGTTTCATGAAGTCTGAAATGCTTCTCAACCGGCTGGTCTTATAACAAAACCAGGAAGGATTGTTTCTCATAACGACAATCCTTTCTGTTTTTTTTCTCTCTACCTGAAAGCTTCCCGCCTATTCTCTACAAGCAATTTCTCTATGTCTGCTTCCCGATACAGAATTTTACCGCCTATTTGATAAAACGGGATTTTTCCTGTATTACGATATTCCTGTAACGTGCGTTTTGTCAATTTCAAGTGCTGTGCAAGTTCGGTGTCAGTCAGAAAACTTTCTCCATTCAATATCGGTCGCGTATTGGTTTCCAGCATGTCGAGTAAAGCAGATAAATGCTTCATGTCCTGGAAAAACGCGATAGCCTGCGGATCGTCACGCATTATAACTTTACTCATCTTTCGGACTCCTTTCTCGATTTACGTCTATAGCCTGTCATTCCTAATAATCTCATAACATCCTGCTCCTGATAATAGGTCCTGCGGCCAATCTGGGTGTAAGACAAAGTACCGTTGCTACGCAAAGATTGCAAGGTTCGTGGCGAGATATGCAATATGGCGCATACTTCCTGATTGTCCAGCCATTTGTCCAGTCGCTTGGGCAAATGCCTTTGAGACAACGTTTCCACTTTCTTCTTGAGCAATTCCAAAGCCATGCGCATATCTTCAAATGTTTTAGCCTCTATACATACAAATTCCATACATCTCATTTTTAGGTTGGACAAATATAGCATTTGTAACCGTATTGCCAAAATGCATGTCGGCAACTGACTGCCAATGGCATCAAATGTCATAACAAATTCACTCAATTGAAATTTTACAAGCGACTACAAAGCTCCCTTTTAAGCGTATGCTCGCCTGGCGTGAATCTAAATATTCACTAAAAACATCTATCCCAAGCGGGGAGTTTATCAAATAATCCCTATTTTAGTCCGGTGTAATATTTAATCTTTCCAACGGAATGAATGATTTTATCCTGACCCTATTGATAAACGGAGGCGTAGTCTTATGCATTGTTGGACTATGGGTTTATGCCAGATACTGGAGGCGAAAAGCGGCAAAGGCATTCCTCCAGCATGCTGTGGCTTGCTACAAGAAAGAAGACAGGGAAGAATTAGCCAGACAAGCCATAATGGCCGGGAGCAGACATGCCGGTTTGTTGTATGCACTGACGTGCCCGGAACGGTTTGACATCGTACAACCGATGCGGGCTTTCCGTTTCGGGAAAATACGTTGCGTGTGTGCCGGTTATTATTTTCCCCAACGCTATGAAAGCTGGCTGAGGGATGAACAGGCAGATTTTGTACAAGATGTGTATGCCTTTAAGGACGGGGAAGAACCATGTGAAGACTATTTCTCACAAGCATTTGAAATTCTTTCTGTCAATGAGAATGTGACAGCGGTATTCATGCCCTGCAGTACCTCTGAACGGTATTACAGACGTTTCGCAAAAATAGCCCGCTATTTGGAACGGCATGGCTATGCTATATCCGGACTTCATCTGATAGAGATCATCAGAAACCGGGAAAGCAAGCACACTGCCGCCCAACGGTCGAGCGTTGATACGGCAAACTACTCCATGTCACTGGCATTGCAAGGGAAAAAGGTGGTGATCGTAGATGACCTTCTCACTACGGGAAGCAGCCTAGCCGGATTTGCCCGGAATCTGGAACGAATTGGCGCGGAAGTAATCGGAGCGGTATTTCTTGCCCGTACATTTCAGGTTCCGTCATGGAGGAAGGTTCGTTGGATGGTGTGGAAAAGACATATCTTGTCTTAGGAGATATGTTCACAACTAATTAGAGCACGAAAAACTAAAGTGACATTTTTTCGCTATCTTTTCCCCATGTAATGTGTAGAATTTTTGATATAAATTCGATATAATTCAAAATAGAGCAAGTTGCCCATCTTTGACAAAATCCAAGTCAATGGAGGGCTTCTTTTCAAATAAGTAGTATGCTGCAATGGCTGAGAGCGAATCGGCAATGAAATTATTTAAGGAACGGTGTCTGGAGTGTTCTATTTGTGCGATGTTCTTCAACTCATCATTGACCGTTTCTATCAAAGCGCATTTTCTTAACAAGATTCTGTCCGCTACGCTCATCAGGGAATTCTTCATGTTGTTCTTCACTTTAGTTATCAGCTGTATACCATAAGGAAGAGATTCTCGAACAAGGCTTGTCCGATATACCCCTTGTCTGCACAGAATTTTCCTTTGATATTCTTCAGAAACTTACCCTTTTCAATGGCTCAAGGTCATCTACATTTCTGGGTGTAAATATGAAATTCAGAATCTCACTCTTATCATTGATTATCAGATGAAGCTTGAACCCGAAGAACTATCCCATGGAACATTTTCTACGTTCGGCAAACCCTTCAAAGGTCTTATGAATCAAGATTCTTTGATTACGACATACACGTAAGGGAGTAGAATCAACAAAACTGATACCTTGCAGGTCCCTTGCAATACCTCCTTGATGAAAACGGCCAGCTGCAACAGGACTTCCTTCCCTAATTCCACAAAAAAGTTATAGGACACACGCTTAGGGAAAAGATGCGCCAGATGTTTGCAGACATATTCCTTGTAATAATGCTTGAAACATCTGAAACCTCCCGAGTGGAACGGAATCAGGATGATCCTAATTTCCGCATCTCCCATACGGTTCGGCTTGTTCCGATGTTTATGATTCTTGTCTTCAACCATGTATTTTTCCTGTACTTTGGCAAATTCCTTGCAAAAATCACCTGCCATACAATAAATTTCCGTAAATCTGCATAAGGAATATACCTTTTTGAAATTAAGAAAGTTAGAAGAATTGCCTCGTTTTCGGGTAATAAATTGGCAACCGTGTCTGTCTCTACATTCTTCTGCAATTTGCTCTCATTGCTACTCGTACAAATATAAAAGTAGCAATAAAAGTCGAAAGTGCATTAAAATTTGGTGATTTATCGAGTCTGATGCCTTTTCATATATTATAGTGCTGTTTTCTCAATATTATTTCTACATTGAGAAAAAGCAACGATATCTATAACCATGAGCATAGAAAAACACTTTTCTTGTTAGCATCTATTTCGGGAGTAAACTGGATTTTTTTCTTGGTGACCAATCACCCCAAGGCATCATTCTTTTTTGAGGATAACAAATATATAGATGCCTTTGAGCTCTCGTTATTGCAACATATAGATTATTTTTCTCTTGCTGCATTTCAATACTATTGCTTCCTTTTTTTACAGCTCGGTAATCAGGAAATGTTCCTTCATCCATACCTACAAGGAAAACCACAACAGCTTGCTGTCCTTTCATAGTGTGAACAGTACTCAATGTTATTCCTTCACCGTCTAAAGAAGTAACAGAAGTTTGTCCTAGCGACATTGCATTGCGAAAAGCAGACAAAGAATAATTTGTTACACTCTTGGCATAAACACTCCAATGACGTTTCAATAATTCAAATTCATCAAAAGTAGCTAAGGCTTCATCTTCTGTTGAATTAAAAACAGAGGCATTTAAGGTTTTTAATGTATTCAATACGCTCGTAATCGTTTGACGCATATTACTGCAATCTTCTTTCAATAGCGAGGCTTGTCGAACGACTTCTTTCAAGAATGAATCTTTAATACTTTCGACTACTTGTTCCAATGATTTACAATGTCTTACATTTACAATTGACTGCAACATATTAAGATGCAATCTATCATTGGGATTCGTGCGTACTACCATAGCCAAATCAAAAGCTTTAGCAGCAGTAGATGTAAATTCAAGACCTGCTCCTGTTGTTTTATAGTGATATGGCAAGTTGCTAAGTTTTAATTGTTCTTCAATTTTTCCAAGGACAAATTTATTTCTAGCAAGTACAGCAATATCTGAATATTTCAAACCTCCTTCAAAGCCTTCTATCTCAGTACCTACCAATGATTTTATACCATTCACTACCCCCTTAGCTTCTTCACATGGCGTATTATAAACATACTCCTTACAAATGCCTGTATAGGGTAAGGTGACATTTAAAGAATCATCATGCACAACCTTTTGTGCATAAGTCAAAATAGCCTTTGCGCTTCTATAATTCTCGTTTAGTTCGTACTCCTTGGGATTGTAGTCCTTCATGAACCATTCATCCATATATTTACTGCTTGAACCATTAAAAGCATATATAGATTGCTTCGTGTCACCGACCAACATAACATTCTTATGTTCACTACCAGTAATAGCACGAAGAACCATATATTGAGCTTTGTTTAAATCCTGAGCCTCGTCCACACAAATGTATGTAAAACTTCTTCGATATAATTCTGCAATTTTAGGATTATGTATCAGCAATAAGTAGGCATTCAGTAAAAGATCGTCAAAATCAATTGCATTCAGCGAATCCATTTGCTCTCTATAACTTAAATATAGATTACGCATCTGCTCATCTTTAATAACCTTGTCAAGTTCATCATCTAAAATCACAGACCGTTTTATTAAACTTATATTATCCAATGCCTGATAAAGAATTTCTCTCCGTTTTTTATCACTTAGCCCCCTATACCATTGACTCAAAGATGGAGTTACTGTAATTGTTTCTTCCAAAATTTTCTTTCTATCGTCATCTGTAAAGATTTGCGGCATTGTTGCGAACCGAGTAGCAGCAATATGGTTCTCTATGATTGACTCACACAGACCATGAAAAGTTGCAACGAAAACATGTTCCAGTAGATTTTCATCCACTTCCGCAAGTCTTGTTCTAATCTCTTCACAAGCCTTGTTGGTAAACGTAATAGCCAAAACCTTACGCTTGGTAATACTTGCCAACATTTTTATACGTTCCACAAGTACTCTTGTCTTACCACTACCAGCACTTGCACGTACTAAAACTGCGCCATCTTTAAATGATGCAATTTCTTGTTGTTTGGGAGATAACTTTATCTTACACATGACATATATCATTTCTGATTTTATCAAATAGTTTAACTACTAGCGGAGGTAATGGTTTCCCGCTTTTAATTATACAATTGGCTAATACAGGGCCTAACTGCGCCTTATTTTTCTCCATTATATCATCCAAAGCAGTTAATCGACCATCTTCACCATCATATATGCGTTCAATATCCACGTATATATTTTGATGGCAGCTTTCACATATCTTGGGCGTTTGTTCTCGCCCTTTAGACTTATGATTATTATCTCTAATAAAGTCCTCAATATAGTTTTCTCCTTTTAACTGTTTAATGGCACTTTCTATTTCATCCTTATATCCATCTTCTATAAGCATTCCTTCAAAATCCTTTTCGTCAGGAATGACAAAAATATTCTTCTGCTCCGTTACTTCTCTATCTTCATTATAAGTTTTCCTTAGTAGAGTCTTAAGACCTTTTTGAGTACGTTTCTCTCCATCTGAGAAAATATACCAAGGAATCTGAAACGCATTAGCAAGAGCTACAAACGGATAATAATTACCACACCCTTTTGCATCAATAAACGACAAGCCAGACTCAACCGGAGTAAGCCCCCAACGTTGTTGGCAGAAAATAGGCAAAGCCTGCACTTCCGTTTCACCTTCACCTAAAACAATTGCTTTAGCAAACAGCAATTCACCATTACTCATCAATACTGCTTGCTTGATTCTCCTTTGAGCTTCTGAATCTAATGTAATAGGTAATTGTCCGCAAATAGTCTTCTCGCCCGATTTATACAAGCCTCTCAGTTCAGACAATTCCGCACATGCCGCCACATACGGAGAATGTGTTGAGATTATTTTAATGCCGGGCATATCATTCATTTGTCTGTAAAGTTGTTTCTGTGCATTCGGATGCAAATGAGATTCAGGTTCTTCTATTGCTATAATTGGCAAGAATGCTTCTTCATCAGGATTCTTGCTATCACTCATTTGCTTTACAAAAGCCTTAAATGACAACATGGAAGACCAACTTCTGGTTCCCATACCGTGATAATCCATAGTAAAGCTATTATCCTCAGTTCCATAATGTATAGTCAAACTCTTATTCAAATCACGTAATTTTTTTGCAAAAGGTGAAACATAGACCTTGCCCGAAGAGTCCATTGTTGCATCTATTCCCTTTAATGATTCCTGAATTTTCTTAAGTACTTCACTTTTATCTATGGCTTCTGCATTCAAAGAACTTATTTTTTGCTCTAGCTCAGCAACATCTTCCGGGTCATAATTGCTAACTACATCACCAAGCATTTTACCTAAATAAGAGGTTCTTGATTTTATATCATCCTGAATATCTCGTTTTGCATCAAGATAGTGATATTGAAAGCATTCACCCTTTATTGTGGATTTTTTACCTTTCAAATCTTGCCAAGCAACACCTGCTGATTCCCATTCATTTAACACCTGTATGTCTCTATTAAATGAGTTCTGAAGTGTTTGGAACGTGTATTTTGCACGTAAGGGCACATAGGCATATTCTTCGACATCCAATTTTATATTGGCCGCACCAAATGCGATTTCCCATGCATCTGAAAAATTTGCAGTACGCTTTCCTTCTTCGTCAATTGCAATTATTTTTGCATCAACAATGATGTAATTTGATTTGTCATTTTTGTCAATGTGCAAATCTTCAGCAGCAAGAAATGAACTATTTCCAAACAATAATTGTAAAGCTTTTAGAACTGATGTCTTCCCGACATTGTTCATACCGGTCAATACAGTTGTTTCTGAAAGACTCATTTTAAAATCTTTCAATCCACGGAATCCATCTATTCTAATAGCTTCAATCAATATATTCTGCATAAGAGATACGATTTAATTTTCATGCTACAAAGGTAACACTTTTCCCCGAGAAAGGCCATGTTACCAAATAAAATTTTGTACCTTTGTACCCGTCAGACAAAAGAAAATGTGAATATGAACCGAATAAAAGAGGTATTGGAGACTAAGGGCATCAGCCAAACAGAATTAGCGAATAGGCTTGAAAAGACTTTTAATATGGTCAATCTATATGCTACGAACAAGGTACAGCCTCCCATTCCTGTTTTATATCAGATTGCAGACATTCTGAATGTTGATGTCAGAGACTTGTTAATACCGAATCAGGTTAAATGAGAAACAACGAAAAGAAAATACGATGGCAAATAGTAATTTGAAAGAAGCAAAGGCAGCTAAAAACGATGAATTCTATACTCAATTCCATGATATAGAAATTGAGATGAACGCATACATTGAATACGACCCAAACGTATTTAGGGAAAAGACGATTTTATTGCCGTGCGATGACCCGGAATGGAGTAATTTCACACGTTTCTTTGCCGCCAAATTTGATGAACTCGGGTTAAAGAAATTGATATCTACGAGCTATGCACCAGATAGCAAAAAATACAAAACACCTTACCAACCGTCTTTGTTCGAGCAAGAAGCTCCACAATTCGACAGTGCCAAGACTTCCGTCAAAGGGAAGATATTCGTATTGGAACAAGACAAAAGCGGTGACGGGCGTATCAATATAGACGACCTTGAATGGGAATACTTGGACGGGGATGGTGATTTCCGCAGCAAGGAAGTTACCGAGTTGAGGGATGAAGCAGATTTCATTATCACCAATCCGCCTTTTTCCCTTTTCAGGGAGTTCTTGGCATGGATAATAGCAGGCGGAAAAAGATTTGCAGTTATAGGAAACATGAATGCTATCACTTATAAAGAAGTTTTCCCTTTGATAAAAAGCAATCAGATATGGCTTGGGGCAACAGGAAATGGCAACGATATGGTATTTGGTGTTCCTGAAGGAGCTAAAGTTGACGATAAGGATAAACAAAAAGCTACCCGGTTGGGATATGTTAGGAATTATACTCGATTAGGAAACTCTTGTTGGTTTACAAGCATAGAACACGGCAGACGTCACCAAGCTCTTCATCTAATGAGTATGGCAGATAATCTGCGTTTTTCTAAGCATAAGGAAATACGGGGTAAAGCCGCCTATGACCATTACGACAATTACGATGCTATTGAAGTTCCATTTACAGATGCTATTCCGTCAGTTTATAGTATTTACTGAATGTCCCTAAAAGAAGCCCGCTTTTGATATTTGTTTTATCAAAAACGAGCTACTTATTATATTTAGAATTACGTCGAACTCACGTTATTTAATAGTGTAGGAATTCCATAAATAACAATGGGAAGATTTCTGTAACCTTTTTTCTGTAACCGTAGAAGTGTTCGCATACAACCTATTATCTTTATAATCAATAATACGTACAATTTCGAATGTTTCTATCCACTCTTGACTGTTTTTTTTATGAGAAAGAGATTTATAACCATAAATTATTGACAATAGTAATGCTATTATAAATAGGAAAATTTGTATGCCTTCAAACCAGCGTACATTGCATTTGTATATACCACTATTATTAAAATTCTCCAACTCCTTCCTATCTTCAATATTCTGAGTTTTTTGGGATTGAGCTAATACTCCTGTCAATGCCATTAGTGTAAAAATACCAAAGACTATAGATAATAAAAATAATATCCACGAGCTCAACAACCAAGCTATGTAATGGCTGTTAGTTCCCAAAATATCTTTTGAGAAAGTTATCATAACAGTGATTATAGCTGTTGCTAGTGTTATTAACTGTTTTGCTACATCAGCAGCAAAATCAAAAGATTTAATCTGCAAATCATTCACTGCCATTCAACAAAAAGGCCATAATGGACAAATACTAAGATGAACCGCACTAAATGCTCTTTCATCCAAACTTTCAGTGAGATTTCTCTTTTTGGCATTTTCCACCATATATTGGACAAGTAACTTGATATTCTTTTCTGCGGTTCTTCTACATGTTTCATCATTTAACTCATTTACACTCATACGATTTACTCCAGAAGAAATCATATCCATTATTTGATTATGAGTTGTTCTTGTAAACTGATATTTGTTATTATAAGCCTCATTTTCAGCCAGTTTAAGAAGATAATCCTTAAACCCCTTTTTATCCATTTTCATCATTTTGTATTACTTTTTTTAGTTATGAAAGAATTTTCAGATTTAATACACAACCTTTTTCATTTCGATATGGTTGGTTAGACTTTACCCATGAATATTTATTTAAATTTTATGGAAAAATATATTAGCTACATGATGTAAGCTAATTATAAACATTTATTCAAGTTGAATTATTCAGCAATACCATTTGTTTCAAATTTAGAAAAATATTTATATGAAAACTCCGTATCAATAACATTAATCCCATAAATATTTGATTCCATCATTTTTTTTAAAAAGGAATCGGAACATATAAGATCATGTATGATATTATCATTAATCTTAAAAATTTGATTATTATTACATTTTGATTCATTTATATAAATACTATCATAAGTTTTTATATTTGAAACGAAATCTTTTTTGCTCAATATTTTTTCTGCACTTAATCCTTTCATTTTAATAAGATCATCATCTAAAATAAACTTTGATTTTTCAAAATCTATAGCATTCAGCCAATTCTTATATGGTATGTAAAGAAAAAAATATTTTTTATCAGTAATCACTTTTTCTTTCCAATTTATTGTGTGCAATTTAACGATTGTGTATTCAAAATTTGAATATTGTGCAATCAACTCAAAAAAATCAGATGAAATTACATAGCCAATCCAAAATGGCATATAATCAAATTTATATAACCTGTCTTTTGATATTAAATATAACTCCTTAGGAAACTTTTTTGCGTATCCTGGAGAGGGAGTCCAAGAGTAACCTTTCATAGGAGGCATTGGATTTTTGGGGTCAAAATTTTCCGCCAATACTGCGTTTAACAAAAACGGAACGCCTTTACAGTTTTCGTCTCTATTTATAATATAATATTTCATAACAATTTAATGTAACTTTCTGTTATTATTCTTTGGAACATTACCTATCACTAATTTTTGTCTATATTCAACTTGCAAATTTTCAATAATTTGTTTTGCCTGAGTCTGATTGATTTGATTTCTATCTAATGCTGTAAAAACCTGATATACTTTATTCTCAACTTCTGAGCTATATTGGGGATGAGAACCTCTATGATAAACTTGCGGTCCATTAAATGTAATTTTATTCTCACTATCAGGTAGTAAAATTCCATTACTTGCCGCATCCCTTTCTAAGCCCAAACTATCGAAGAATCCTTGATATTTTGTCCATACTTCTTCAGGTATAATATGATGAGCTTGCATTCCATCTCCTACAAATCCACCTAAATTTCGATTTAAAATACTACTATTTAAGCCGGACTTATCTGTTTGATAGTTACTATTATTAACATATCCATATAATGTAGGATTTTTACCTCTTAACATTATAGGATCTTGACTTAAATATCCGCCAGTTTGTACATTATAATACCTGAACCTGTTGTAGTACAGACCAGTTTCTTCATCCTCATACTGCCCTTGGAATCTAAAAGGACAATCACACCGAAAATTTTCTGTAAATGTAGTGATTTTGCCGTAAATATCCAAGGAACACTCCCAAACTTTGTTCCCGCTTTCGTCGTACATTTGGATGGGAGTACCCAGGTAGTCGGACACAATGGAATACTGTTTATCACCCTGTATCTTTGCCGCAGGTACAAACGTGTCTGCCTCAAATACCCAGGTGGTAATATCTTCTGCTGGTTCTTTGGGAGGGATGTTTTCCTCTTCGTCCGATTGTAAGCCAATGGCTTTGTAACTCCATTCGTGCAGCGGTACGTTGCCATCCCATACCCAGCGTGTGACCTTGCCGAAATACCGCTTGGCCGTGCGGCGCCCCAACGCATCATACCGGAACTCCACCGGCCTGCCGTCCGGACGTAAAACTTTCTTCAGCATGCCGTTGGACGCCCACTCGTAGAGCCATCCCGTGCCCGTAGCCCGGCAGCGGATGCCGCGTTCCTTCTCCATGCGCTTGCGGTCATGGGGCACGGCGTTGTCCTGCAACTGCTTGAACTCGCGGAAAATGAGGTTGCCCTCGTCGTCGTAATGATAGAAACTATCCGGATCTTCCAGCAGCCGACCTCCAGCACCGTATCTGCGGTCTTTCCTCTCCGGTGTTTCAAAAAGGTTTCCCACGAAATCCGGCACGCGGTAAATCACGTCCGTTTCGGAGCCGTTTGTTGTTTCCTGGCGGATGAGGAAGTCGAAACGGTCGTAGTCGTAGCGCATGAGCGTTCCCGTCAGCTCGTTCTCCTTGACGAGCAACCTGTTGGCGACGCCCCACTCGTAGCGGTACGCCCCGCGCTCGATGCCGCCCGACCGCACGGACTTGCGCACCTCGCGCCCGAAACGGTCGCGCTCCGTCCTGACGGTCACGCCTCCGGAGAACGTGCGCTGCACCTCCAGCCCGGTGTTGTCACGCACCCAGGACGCCTGCCAGCCTTCGCCCGACTGCATGGCCTGCAAATTGCCCTCCCGGTCGTATGTGTGGCGGATGTCCGCTCCCAGGCTGCTGGTGATGCGGGTACAATTGCCTTCGGCGTCATACGTACGGTTGACGGTATATTCTCCCTGTTTTTCCCCGGTGACCAGTCCTGTCTTTCTATCACGGATGAACTCCAGCAGGTTCTCCGCGTTCTGTGCCTTGACGAGCAGGCCGTCCTTGTCATACGTGTAAAGGGAGACCTCGCCGTCGTACTGTTCCTCCTTCAGGATGTGGTCCAGCCCGTCGTATAGGTATTCGGTCCATTTGCCGCCGGGACGGTTCACACGGGTGACACGTCCCGCCCCGTCACGCTCGTACTCGCGGCGGATGCCGTCGAAGCCTGTCTCCGTAATGACCTGGCCCAGCCCGTCCAGCCCGAAGAAATAGTTGTCGCCCGCCTCGTTCCCGATGCGGCGGAGCTGCAGCTCGCTGTTGTAGCCGAAGGTGATGCGGTGACGCTCCTGCTCGCGGCTTTTCAGCACACCCAAAGCCCCGTAGGTGAATCTGACCTCACGGATGTTGTCAGTGGCATGGACCAGGTTGCCCATGGCGTCGTACTCGAAACGGTGCACGTTGCCGTCCGGCTCCTCAAGGCGGATGAGGTTGTCGGCACGGTCGTAGGCATAGCGGGTGGCGTTGCCTTTCACGTCCACCGCCTGCACAAGCCTGCCCCTGCCGTCGTATTCCCAACGGCGGAACAGCCCGTTGGGGAACTGCAACAGTTCGAGGTCATACCTGTCGTTGAAGGTGAGCGTGTAAACCCGTCCCTGCCCGTCGGTGATGGTGCGCAGGACCCCGCCGTCGTAGGTGTATTCCACCGTCTCCCCGCTGAGCGTGGTGCGGCTGACGACACGGTCCTGTTCGTCATAGTCCCATGACAGCTCCCTGCCTTCCGGTGTGCGGAGCGAGGTCAGGTTGCGGTTCTTGTCGTAATTCAAGAACGTGTCCTCGCCGTTCTCGTCCGTGATGCGGACGGGCTGACCGAACTCGTTGTAGGCCGTCTTGCGGGTATATCCTTCGGGATTGACCGTGACCTCCAGCTCCTGATACACGTTGTACTGCCGGCGGGTAATCCCGCCGTTGGCATCCACGATCTTGTAAATGAGCTTGTCTTCGCCGTAGTAGTATTCGGTTTCGGCATTCTCGCCGTTGCGGACGCGGGTGCACCCCTTGGCGTAGCGGATGAAGTATTCCATCACGCCGCCGTCGCCCCACGTATGCACACACCGGGCATTTTCGCCCCTGCCTTCATATTCCCAATGGAAGGACATGCCTCCCTGGTTGGTGAGCTGCACGAGCAGGTGTCCGTCGGCATAGACGAAATGCTTGCTGACATCCAGCGCGTCGGTGGTCTCCACCATGTCGCCCCGTCCGTCGTACCGGTAGCGGACCAGTCTGACCTCCTCGTTGTCCTGCCGGACGGACACGCAGCATACGCGGCCCAGCCCGTCGGTTTCCACTTTCAGGTGTTCGCCGCGGGAGGATATGATGCCCGACAGGCGTCCGGCGGAGGCGTACTCGAAACGGATGCGGAACCCGTCTTTGGTGGAAATGTCCGACACCATGCAATATCCGAAGCGGTTTTCAGGCCCGCCGAAACGGTATTGAAGCCCCCGGATGTCGGTGAGCAAATAGCCCTGCGCATCAAGTGTCCAGAGAAGTTGTTCCTTGCGGTCGAAGTAGGAACCGCCCGGTTCCAGCACGGGCAGGAAGGACTCACGCCCGTCGGCGTGGCGGAAAAGGAACGCCTCTTCCTCCAG
>ULRU01013213.1_pt1 | contig 18233 bp, 11 predicted proteins | sample 1955831 | NCBI WGS metagenome assembly ULRU01 (sample SAMEA4835693, study PRJEB28245) | human gut metagenome | biome: gut microbiome; material: fecal sample | place: Denmark | collected 2008 | reverse complement strand
GTTCGCTGCTGGCAGCGATGGAGACCGCCGGACGCGAAGATGTGGAGGATGAGGAGGCACGCCAGGCCCTGAAGGACTGCGGTATCGGCACACCCGCCACACGTGCCGCAATCATCGAAACGCTGCTCAGAAGGGAATACATGGTGCGTGTGAAGAAATCGCTGGTGCCGACGGAGAAAGGGCTTGCCCTGTATTCCATTGTCAAGGAAATGGACATCGCCAATGTGGAGATGACCGGACGCTGGGAAGCGGAACTGGCAAAGATAGAACAGGGAAAGACACCGCATGAGGCTTTTATGAGGGACATAGAAAGCTATACCCGCAAGATTACCACGGACCTGCTTGCGTGTGACCGTATTTTCGGGCACAAGGCATCGGGCTGTACCTGCCCCAAATGCGGCACGGGCACGATGCAGTTCTACGGCAAGGTTGTGCGCTGCGACAATCCGGACTGCCTGCTACCCGTGTTCCGCCAGATAGCGGGCAAGACACTCACCGACGAGGAAATGACCGGTCTGCTGACGGAAGGAAAGACGGCGATGCTCGGCGGGTTCAAAAGCAAGCAGGGCAAGTCCTTCAGCGCTGCGGTGACTTTTGATGCGGAGTTCAATGCGAAGCTGGTGTTTGCGGAGAGCAAAGGCGAAAGAAAAGGTACGAAAACGAAAGGAAGAAGAAAATAATGAGTAATTTTGCCACTGATTCATGTCATAATCTGTTTCAACCTGGTTGTACTTTTTATTTACATGGATTTAGTGGTGGCACCCGGAGGGATACCGGGTGCCTTTTTCTAATCTTCCATCCAGCGATATTTGCGCGTGTATCCACCCTCCGTTTCAAAAATGCGGTCATCATCTGATAATACGCTTTTCAATATATGTCCAGCATCTTTGGCTGCTTGCTCAAAAGCGTAATCATGAGGTTTGCCAGCATTTATGTAACGGAAATACAATACTCCAAGTGGATAATGTTCCCAATAATAATTATCTCCACCGATAAAATCTCTTGCTGAGAACCATTCTCCCTTGCGATTTTTACACCAGCAATAAACGGCTCCTTGTAAAAAATCTCTTATACGCTGCATGTCGCTTGCGCTGATTCCATGAACAACTTTAATGGTTGTATTATCTCCTTTAAGCATATGGTTTTATATAAAAAATCTAATTGCAAAGTTATCAATAAATCCACTAAATCCATCATAAAATGAAACAGAACAAGAAAACCGCTCCGGCGGAGCTGTCCTACTATGGGCTGTATCTGCTGGACTATCTGAGAAAATATCATCCGGACAAAGTATCAGACACCCCATTCATTACAGGAAGGGAGGAAGCCGCCTCGGAAACATTCGAGAAGGAAAGGGCGGCGGGAAGTACGGTGGAAGCCGCACAGGAGGAAGCCATGCGCGTCCTGCTCGAAGGGTTACACTTCTCCCCCTACGCACTGCTGCTTGAGGTGGTGGAAAACGAGTTTTCCGAAGAGGTGCAGGAACAGGAACGCGAGGCGTTCTGCCGGGAGATATTCCCGCACCTGAAAAACCTGTTTGCCGGCTATTCCACAACGGACGACACATTCGCCCTGTCGCCCGAACATGACCTGCTCTATACGGAGCTGACGGGTGCGATAATGCTTTATCTGGAGGCTTATGGCGTTTAACAAGAAACAGAGGTTCAGGGAAAACATCGAGGCGATACGGACGGCATTCACACAGGAGAAGGAACAGCGCACGCCCACTGCACGGGAACGGGCGCTGCTGGAGAGGTACTGCGGCTTCGGGGGACTGAAGTGCATACTGAATCCCGCCAGGGAACTGACGGATGCCGTACACTGGGCGAAATCAGACCTCGAACTGTTTGCCCCGACGGTGGAGCTGCACCGTCTGATACGGGAGAACAGCCGGGACGAAACGGAGTACAGGCGGTATGTGGACTCGCTGAAGGCATCGGTGCTGACGGCATTCTATACGCCGCAGGCCATTGCGGACACCATAGCGGACGTGCTGCACGACCGCAAGGTACGCCCAAGGCTGGTGCTGGAGCCGTCGGCAGGTATGGGCGCGTTCATCAGCCCGGTATTGTCGAACAATCCGCAGGCGGAGGTGATGGCATTTGAGAAAGACCTGCTGACGGGCAAGATGCTCGGACACCTGTACCCGCAGCAGAAGATACGCACGGAGGGTTTCGAGAAAATAGAAAAGCCGTTTCTGAACCATTTTGACCTTGCCATCTCCAATATCCCTTTCGGGGATTTCGGAGTGTTTGATGCGGAGTTCAGCCGCAGCGCATCCTTCGGCAGACGTTCGGCACAGAAAGCCATCCATGACTATTTCTTTCTGAAAGGTCTGGATGCGGTGCGTGACGGCGGCATCGTGGCGTTCGTCACCTCGCAGGGGGTACTGAACAGTTCGAGGGTTTCCGTCAGGAACGAGATGTTCAGCAAGGCGAATCTGGTATCGGCAATACGACTGCCCAACAACCTGTTTACCGACAATGCAGGCACGGAAGCCGGCAGCGACCTGATCATCCTGCAAAAAGACCTGCAAAAGAAGGGACTGACACAGGAGGAACGGGTTCTGACCATCATACAGACGGAACATAACGGCGGACTGACGGACAACGCCTATTTCGCTTACCACACGGAACGTATCATACATACCGATGCGAAGAGGGGCACCGACCCGTACGGAAAACCGGCGATGGTATATACGCACAGCGGAGGTGTGGAGGGCATTGCCATTGACCTGTACAGGATGCTGTCGGAAGACCTGTCGGCACGGCTGGACATGGAACGCTACAACGGCATGGGGCATGAAAGAGAGGATGTGCGGCAGAACATTGCCGTACAGACTGAGGGTATTGAGGTGAAAAGAGAAAACTCCACCTCTGTTGCTGGTATAGCTGACGGGACAAAACGGGAAGAAAACAGTGTGCAGCCGAAAGCGCAAGCCATGACCGGCATGTCGCAGGAAACGCAAAGCAGACAGACGGGAGGAACGGTAATGGACCTGTATGACCTGTTCGGCTATACGCAGGAGGAAAGACGGATGGCTGAACAGGGCCTGAAACCGGACAGGAAGAAAGGCGGAAAGTACAAAGGGAAGAAACCCGTGCAGCCGACACTGTTCTCCCTGCCAGTGGAGAATACGGAAAGGACAACGGACAAGGGAAATGCGGAAGCGGTTGCCGGCATCACCCCGGAAGAGGCACGCGAAATGGACGAAATCATACGCGGCGGAACGGATGCGCCGACGGCTGCCGAAACGGAGGCGGCTCTCCCGACAACGGAAAAGACGGAACCCGGCACCGCAACGGAAGAATCCTATGACCTGGAAGATGAAGTGTACCGCACTCTGGACTGGGAAACGAACCCGCCCATCAACGGATTCTATGAAATGATGATGGACCTTACACCGGAACGACGTGCGGAGCTGCGCCGGCTGGGAAAGACGAAGATGGAGGCCAACGCCGCCAGACAAGTGGCCGGAACAACGGAGGCGAAAAGAGAAAAAGCCGATGCGGGGAAAACGGCGGAAACGCAGGATACTACTGCTACGGTAGTCTATCCGGTGGAAAACGGATTCGAGGCGGAAAGGAAGCGCCGGATTGCGGAGGTGGAAGAAGCCATGCGCCGTGAGGAAGCCGCCATGACACCGGAAGAGCGGCAGCGCAAACGGGAGGAGGAAATGATGCCGCGCCCGTTCAAGGGCATACTGGAGCCGCACCTGAAGGACGGCTCGCTGGCATGGGAATACACGGCAGGCGTACGGTTCCAGGTGGGTGTGCTGAAGGATGTCACCCGCTACGGCGCCACATTCCAGCCGCTGGACATGGACGGGATGCAGGCACAGAAGGCACAGCTATACATAGACCTGCGCAACACCTACGAGCGGCTCTATGCCTACGAAGCGGAGAAGCACGAGGAGAACGAAATGCTGCGCCGCCACCTGAACACCTACTATGACGAGTTCGCGATGCGGTACGGCTGCCTGAACGCCAAGCAGAACGTGAAGCTGCTGATGATGGACGCTTCGGGGCGCAACATGCTGGCACTGGAACGCAGCGAGGGCGGCACGATGGTGAAGGCGGACATATTCGACCGCCCCGTTTCCTTTTCGCAGGAAACGGCAGTCGCCGCGGATTCGCCGGAGGAAGCCCTGTCCGCCTCGCTGAACCTGTATGGCGGAGTAAACCTGCCCTACATGGAATCCATCTGCGACATGCCACAGGCGGACATGCTGGAGGCACTGAAAGGACGGGTGTTCTACAACCCGCTGGCAGAGGGCTACGAGATAGCCGACCGCTTCATAGCCGGGAACGTGGTACAGAAGGCCGCCGATGTGGAGGAATGGATAAGCGGTCACGCGGAGCACGGGATGCTGCCGCAGGCAAAGGAGTCGCTGGAAGCGCTGAAAGAAGCCATGCCGGAACAGATTCCGTTTGAGGAACTGGACTTCAACTTCGGGGAACGATGGATACCCACGGGCGTGTATGCCGCCTACATGAGCCGTCTGTTTGACACGGACGTGCGGATAAGCTACTCGGAGAGCCTTGACGAGTATTCGGTGGCGTGCGGCCACAGGACGATGAAAATCACCGACGAGTTTCTGGTGAAGGGATACTACCGCCACTATGACGGGATGCACCTGCTGAAACACGCCCTGCACAACACCTGCCCGGACATGATGAAGAAGGTCGGCGAGGACGAGAACGGGAACGACATAAAGGTGCGGGACAGCGAGGGCATACAGCTGGCGAACGCGAAGATTGACGAAATCAGAAACGGATTTACGGAATGGCTGGAAGAGCAGTCGCCGGAGTTCAAGAAACGGCTGACGGACATGTACAACAACAAGTTCAACTGCTTCGTGCGACCGAAATATGACGGCTCGCACCAGAAATTTCCGGAACTGAACCTGAAAGGACTGGGAATCACAGACCTGTACCCCAGCCAGAAGGACTGCATCTGGATGCTGAAACAGAACGGCGGAGGAATAGCCGACCACGAGGTGGGAACCGGCAAGACGCTGATCATGTGCGTGGCAGCGCACGAGATGAAGCGTCTGGGGCTGGTGCACAAGCCTATGATTATCGGACTGAAGGCGAATGTAAGGGAGATAGCCGAATGCTACCGCACGGCATACCCCAACGCAAGAGTGCTGTATGCCTCGGAGAAGGATTTTGCCGCATCCGGCAGGGTGCGCTTCTTCAACGACATACGGAACAACGACTGGGACTGTATCATCATGAGCCACGACCAGTTCGGGAAGATACCGCAGTCGCCGGAACTGCAGCAGCGTATATTGCAGGCGGAGCTGGATACGGTGGAGGAAAATCTGGAAGTGCTGCGCTCGCAGGGCAAGGACGTGTCGCGTGCGATGCTGAAGGGACTGGAGAAACGCAAGTTCAACCTGCAGGCCAAGCTGGAGAAGGTGGAACACGCGATAAAGTCGAGGACGGACGATGTGGTGGACTTCAGGCAGATGGGCATCGACCATATCTTCGTGGACGAGTCGCACCAGTTCAAGAACCTGACGTTCAACACAAGGCATGACCGTGTGGCGGGTCTGGGCAACTCGGAAGGCAGCCAGAAGGCACTGAACCTGCTGTTTGCCATCCGCACCATCCAGGAGCGGACGGGAAAAGATCTGGGGGCGACGTTCCTGTCGGGCACGACCATCAGCAACTCGCTGACGGAGCTGTACCTGCTTTTCAAGTACCTGCGTCCGAAGGAGCTGGAAAGGCAGGACATCCGATGCTTTGACGCATGGGCGGCAATCTTCGCCAAGAAGACGACGGATTTCGAGTTCAATGTGACGAACAACATCGTGCAGAAGGAACGCTTCCGCTACTTCATCAAGGTGCCGGAGCTGGCGGCGTTCTACAACGAGATAACGGACTACCGCACGGCGGAGGATGTGGGCGTGGACCGTCCGCACAAGAACGAGATACTGCACAACATACCTCCCACGCCCGACCAGGAACATTTCATAAAACGGCTGATGGAATTTGCCAAGACGGGCGATGCCACGCTGCTGGGACGCGGGAAACTGTCGGAAACGGAGGAAAAGGCGAAGATGCTCATCGCCACGGACTACGCAAGGAAGATGGCACTGGACATGCGCATGATAGACCCGGAATATGAAGACCACCCGGACAACAAAGCGAGCCACTGCGCAAGGATGATAGCGGAATACTACCGCAGGTATGATGCACAGAAAGGAACACAGTTCGTGTTTTCGGACCTGGGGACGTACCAGTCGGGACAATGGAGCGTATATACCGAGATAAAGCGCAAACTGGTGGAAGACCACGGCATACCGGCACACGAGATACGCTTCATACAGGAATGCAAGAGCGAGAAGTCAAGGAAAGCGGTGATTGAAGCGATGAACGAGGGATATGTGCGCGTGCTGTTCGGCTCGACCTCGATGCTCGGTACGGGCGTGAACGCCCAGCGCAGGGCGGTGGCCATCCACCACCTGGACACGCCGTGGCGTCCGTCCGACCTCGCCCAGCGTGACGGGCGGGCGGTGAGAAAAGGCAACGAGATAGCGAAATTGTATGCCGACAACCGGGTGGATGTCATCATCTATGCGGTGGAAAAATCACTGGACTCGTACAAGTTCAACCTGCTGCACTGCAAGCAGACGTTCATCTCGCAGCTGAAGAGCGGCGCGATGGGCGCGAGAACCATAGACGAGGGAGCGATGGACGAGAAGTCGGGCATGAATTTTTCGGAATACATGGCGATACTGTCGGGAAACACCGACCTGCTGGACAAGGCGAAGCTGGAGAAGAAGATTGCCTCGCTGGAGGGTGAACGCAAGTCCTTCAGCAAGGGCAAGCGCGAGTCCGAACTGAAACTGGAGGGCAAGACCGGAGAGCTGAGGAACAACCAGGCCACCATAGCCGCCATGACGGAGGACTGGGAGAAATTCACCGCTGCCGCCCGGACAGACCAGGAAGGCAACCGGCTGAACCTGCTCAGGATTGACGGGCTGGATTTCACCGACGAGAAGACAATCGGCAAGCGCTTGCAGGAGATAGCCAGGAATGCCACGACGGGCGGACAGTACAAGCGCGTGGGCGAACTGTACGGCTTCCCCATTGAGGTGGTCAGCGAAAGGACGCTCAAAGACGGGCTGGAGTTCTGCGACAACCGTTTTGTGGTGGCAGGCAACTACAGGTACAGCTACAACAACGGGCATCTGGCAATGGCTGACACACACGCCGCCGCCATGAATTTTCTGAACGCACTGGAGAGGATACCGGGTATCATCGACCAGTACAGGAAGAAGAACGAGGTGCTGGAGCGGGAAATCCCGCAGTTGCAGGAGATAGCCGGAAAGACATGGAAGAAGGAGGACGAGTTGAAACAGCTGAAGTCCGAACTCGCCGCACTGGACCGCAAGATACAGCTGGAGCTGGCTCCGCCAATACTAGAAGTCACAGAAAAGGAAAATGATGGAAAAGAAATCAATTTGAGTGTGGAAAATGTACAGAAACACACCAAAGATACCTTTCAGTTAAGTAGTTCGGTGAATGGACATAGCCAGTTGGATGATTTCATTGCTGACCATATTATCATCGGGCAACCGGGATTTAATGTTTTTGACAAGCATAAGTCGAAAGGAATAAAACTGTAAGAATACAGTGTACTCACTACCCTTGCTACACAATTGTGACAAGGGTAGTTTCTTGTAAAATTATATTCTTATGGCATTATTTTTTATTATGTAAAAAATAATTACTTGGTTGCAAGTTTCTTTTTGTATTCTGTAGGGGAATATCCTGTTTGGTGTTTATAGAATTTTGTAAATGATGCTTGATCAGGGAAATTAAAATGTTCCGATATTTGCAACATGGTTTCGTTTGTTGTATCAAGGCGTTTGGTTATCTCTCTCATAAGGAAAAAACATATCCATTCGTAGGCAGTCTTGTCTGAATTAAGTCTTGAAATGCGATTGAGGTATTGTCTCGTTACACAAAGTTCGGAAGCGTAAAAGGCTACGGTGTGCTCACGAATAACATGTGAGGAAAGCAGTTGCATGAAACGTATAAAAAGTTCTTTCTTGCGCTCAGTCTGTCCTCCGGATTTTCCTTGTTTCTCTTGACGGATATGTACGTTAGCAATGTCCATGAATATCATTCGCAGTGCGCATTTTATCATTTCGTTCCGGAATACATGATATTCATCCATACAGACCTTTTCTATGCAGTCTAACCTATATGAGAATAGCCTGGGCATACCCCCTTTCATAATCTCTACTGGACTTTTGCGTATATCCATTATATACGAAACTGGAAATGGAGGGTTATACCGCAGCAATTCTTTTGCATATGAATCTTTCAAGCATATCAAGTAGGCCTTGATGTTTTTTGAGAAGGAAAACAGTTCAAAAGTTGGCTTTCCCAAAAAAATGCCAAAAGAATTTTTAGCAAGTACATATTGTTTCTCCTCTGATTGAACAACCAATTCTCCTTCTAGTACAAATGCGAATACAAAGATGTTGAAACCTCCTCCATCTAATAGGCAGTACTCACTATTCCCATCATATAATATTTTCCAAAACAGAAACCCATTTTCCGCTATATAGCAATTATTACGGTTCCGTACAAACTCATTAAATTCCATTTTGATTTTCAAATTTGGATACAAAAGTAATGAATTTGCTTTAAATTCAAAACTAATATGTAATTGTTTATCATTTCATTGCGATATAATTGTTTCCGAATATTCAAATGCTATTTACAGATTAGAAAATTTAAGAGAATATTATTATGATAGTTTCCAAAACGGAAAATTTAAGCTCGTATAGTTCAAGTTTTTTTCTTGTATTCGCTTTTAATTTTGCGGCGAAATGAGAAACAATTACTAAAATAAACAGTTATGAAGAGTAAAAATCAAATGAACAGCTTAATGCTGTTGGGGCTACTTGCATTGGGTTTGGTTTCCTGCAAGCAACAAAGTGCCGCACCAACATCCAGTGGCTACAAGACTTTGAACGTGACTACTACTGACCGGACAATTTATTCATCCTATTCCGCTTCTATACAAGGCAAGCAGGATGTGGATATTTATCCGCAGATATCTGGTTTAATAACAAAGGTGTGTATCACAGAAGGGGCTCCTGTAAAGAAGGGACAGACGTTGTTCGTTATAGACCAAGTACCTTACAAGGCAGCCTTGGAAACGGCACTTGCAGATGTTGAGAGTGCTGAAGCGAGTGTCGCTACTGCACAAATGACTGCTGACAGTAAGGCTGAGTTGTTCAAAGAAGGCATTATTTCCGACTTTGATCTAACATCCGCTCGCAATACCTTACGTCAGCAAAAGGCGTCATTGGCACAGGCGCGTGCCGAACTGACCAATGCCCGAAACAATCTATCATATACGGAAGTGAAAAGTCCAGTGGACGGAACAGCAGGTATGATACCATACCGCATCGGTGCATTGGTCGGACCATCGATAACCACACCACTCGTTACTGTATCTGACAACAACGAGATGTATGCCTATTTTTCCATGACGGAAAAGCAAATGCTTTACCTTACTCAAAAAAGCGGTTCGACCGATAATGCCATGAAATCCATGATTGGTCTCGGACTTGTGTTGAACGATGGTTCAACCTATACAGAAAAAGGAAAAGTTGATGCTATCAGCGGGATTATCGATTCCAAGACTGGGGCTGTGTCCATTCGTGCCGTGTTTCCGAATCCTAATCGCATATTGCGCAGCGGTGGAGCGGCCAACGTACTTATGCCTTACACGAAAAAAGCTTGTATTGTCATCCCGCAAGAAGCCACATTTGAACTTCAAGACAAGATATTCGTATATAAGATTGTGGACGGTAAAACGAAATCTGCTGCTATCAAGGTGTTTCCTATTAGCGATGGCAAAGAATACATAGTTGAATCTGGTCTAAAAACCGGAGATGTTATAATAGCCGAGGGTGCAGGATTGTTACGCGATGGTATAGAAATAAATTTAAACTAAAGGAGAACGTAATATGAAGATTAAGTTATTCATTGACCGCCCTATTTTAGCAGCGTGTATCTCAGGTGTTATACTGATGCTCGGCATCATCGGGCTTACCAACCTTCCAATGGAGCAGTATCCTGACATTGCGCCACCTACGATACAAGTGTCAGCAACTTATACTGGAGCCAGCGCGGAAACGGTGCAGAAATCGGTTATTGTACCATTGGAGGAGAGCATCAACGGTGTAGAAAACATGACCTATATGACTTCTTCGGCTACCAATACGGGTAATGCTACCATTAATGTCTATTTCAAGCAGGGCACCGACCCTGATATGGCAGCAGTAAACGTGCAGAACCGCGTGACTAAAGCACAAGGTATGCTACCTTCGGAGGTGACTAAAATTGGTGTAACGGCAGCGAAACGACAAAATAGTCAGCTGAAGGTGATGTCGCTTTACAGTAAGGACAGCACATACGATGAGACATTCCTTACCAATTATTTGAAGATTAATATTGTACCTCGCATACAGCGTATTACGGGTGTAGGCGAAGTGATGGTTATGGGTAACGATTACGCCATGCGTATCTGGCTGAAACCCGATGTAATGGCGCAGTATGGACTGATGCCTGCCGATATTATCGGCGTGCTGAACGAACAAAATATTGAAGTATCTACTGGTACGCTCGGCGAAGATTCTGACAACACGTTCCAATACACATTGAAGTATAGAGGACGTTACGAAACGAGCGACGAGTATGGTGAACTGGTGATACGCACTACGGAGAACGGCAATGTACTCCGTTTAAAAGATGTTGCGGACATCGAACTTGGTACACAGTCGTATTATTTCACCGGAGGTGTTTTGGGACATCCTGGAGCAACGTTCATGGTAACACAGACCGCAGGTTCTAATGCCAATGAAATTATTGAGGCAATAGATGACATGGCTGAAGAAATACGTTCCGAACTGCCTGAAGGTTTGGTGTTGGAAGACATGATGAGCGTGAAGGACTTTCTTGATGTATCCATTAACAGTGTTATCGAAACATTGCTTGAAGCTATCCTATTGGTCATTATCGTGGTGTATGTATTCCTCCAAAGTGTACGTTCTACCTTTATACCATTAATAGGTATCATAGTATCACTTATAGGTACTTTTGCGTTTCTCTATGCTGCAGACTTTTCCATTAACCTATTGACTCTGTTCGCATTGGTATTGGTCATCGGTACGGTAGTGGATGACTCTATCGTGGTAGTGGAAGCCGTGCAAGCGAAGTTCGATGAAGGTTACAAATCCCCTTATAAGGCAACTGTAGATGCTATGAGCGGTATCACATCAGCCATTTTCACTACAACTTTGGTATTCATGGCGGTATTTATTCCTGTGAGTTTTATGGGTGGAACGACTGGTACTTTCTACACACAGTTTGGATTAACTATGGCTGTTGCTGTGGGCATATCGGCTTTGAACGCTTTGACACTCAGCCCAGCACTTTGTGCACTAATTATGACACCACACATAACTACAGAAGATGGCAGAAAACTTTCGTTCTCATCACGTTTCCATATAGCTTTCGATACTGCATTTAATCGAATGCTCTTGAAATACAAAACTGCTGTGAAGTTTTTCTTCCGCCGCAAATGGATAGTTGGAGCAACTCTTGTTGTCGCCTCCATATTACTCGTAGTCCTGATAAAGACTACTAAGACGGGACTTATCCCTGACGAGGACACAGGTACTATTTTCGTCTCCGTGACCGCTGCACCGGGCAGCACGCTTAACGAAACCAAGCAGATAATGGCGCAGGTGGAGAAACGTATCATGGAGATTCCACAGATAGACTTGTTTGCCTCCGTGGGTGGCTACAACTTTATGGGCGGTGGACAGAGCAGTACTGCAGGAACATTTATCATCCGTCTAAAGCACTGGGATGAACGTAAGGGAAAGGAGAATGGTAAGAATGCCGTAATCGGTCAGGTGTTCGCACGTACTGCAGACATTAAGAATGCGAAAGTATTTGCCTTTGCACCACCTATGATTATGGGTTACGGTACAAGCAATGGTCTTGAAATTTATGTGCAGGATCGCAAGGGTGGAAACATAGAGACGCTCTTTTCGCACACGCAGAAGTTTATCGCCGCACTGAATGAACGACCAGAAATACAGAGTGCTCTAACTACCTTTGATACACGCTTCCCACAGTATCTCGTTGAAGTGGATGCTGCAAGATGCAAGCGTGCCGGTGTGTCACCTTCGGATGTATTGAATGTACTTTCTTGTTATGTCGGTGGAAATTATGCCTCAAATATCAATCGCTTCTCAAAGATTTATCGTGTGATGGTTCAGGCGAAGGCCGAATACCGTTTGGACAAGGAATCACTGAACAATATGTTCGTGCGTACTTCTAGTGGTGATATGGCTCCCGTATGGCAGTTTATTACGCTTACTAAGACTTACGGTCCGGAAATATTGAGTCGCTTTAACTTATTCAGCACCATTTCTGTGAATGCATCAATCAATGCTGGTTACAGCTCCGGTGATGCTATCAAGGCAGTTGAAGAGGTAGCTAAGCAGACGCTTCCTTCAGGTTACGGTTACGAATTTGGCGGCATTACACGTGAAGAATCATCATCAGGTTCCTCTATCGTGGTCATTTTTGTCGTCTGTATTGTTTTCGTTTATATTATCCTATGTGCGCTTTACGAGAGTCTATTTGTACCACTGGCTGTGATGCTTTCCATTCCATTCGGATTGTTAGGCAGTTTTCTATTCGCTAAAATGTTTGGTGTGGAGAACAATGTGTACATGCAGACAGGACTTATCATGCTCATCGGACTTTTGGGTAAGACTGCCATTTTGCTTACGGAATACGCCTCTGAACGTCGTCGTCAGGGTATGTCCATAGCACAAGCTGCACTCTCGGCAGCTGGAGCGCGTCTGCGTCCTATCCTGATGACTGCCCTTACTATGATTATTGGTCTTTTTCCTCTTGTGGCAGCTACGGGTGCGGGTGCCAATGGTGAAATTTCGCTTGGTGTTGGTACTGTAGGCGGTATGATTGTGGGAACTGTTTCTTTACTGTTCGCTGTGCCGGTTCTATTCATCGTGTTTCAGAGCATTGAAGAGCGGTTGATGCCGAAACGACAGAAGGAGTGATAATCCTCATATCCCAATTATATTAAAGCATGATATTAGTAATCACAAAGTAGAATCTCATGAAAATAAGAGTATAACATAGCTGAAATAGGAGTATAACATAGAAAACGAAAATAAAAATGAGAAATAAAAATATATTTGAATGTTGTTGTATCATAACCCTCATTCTTCCGTTGTTGAGCGGTTGTGGCATCTACACAAACTATCAACGCTGTCAAAACCTGACGGTGGATAGTCTTTACCGGGATATACCCGTGAATAGGCGTGATACCTCGTTAATCGCAGATTTATCATGGCGTAAGTTGTTCACCGACCCCTATCTCGTGCAATGGATAGAGACTGGTCTGAAACAAAATACAGACTTGCAGACGGCACGCCTGCGTACAGAGGAAGCACGAGCTAGGCTTACAACTTCCAAACTCGCATTCTTGCCCTCTTTATCACTTACACCACAAGGCTCGTTGAACAGTTATAATGGGGAGAAAGCTACAAAGACCTACACTCTTGGAGCATCAGCGGAATGGGAAGTGGACGCTTTCGGTAGTCTGAGGAATGCCAAGAAAGGTAGCCGGGCAGCATACGAGGCAAGCCTTGCATACGAACAAGCAGTACAGACGCAACTTGTGGCGACTATTGCCGATACCTATTATTCAATGGTAACGATGGATAAGAAACTTGCGATAACACGTGAAACAGCGGAAAAGTGGCGTGATAATCTCCGGGTAATGAAGGCACTGAAGCGTGCTGGAGAAGAGACAGAAGCTGCAGTGGCACAATCGCAGGCAAGCCTTTTGGAAGCTGAATCATCCGTACTTGCCTTGGAGAAGCAGATACATGAATTGGAAAACTCTTTTTCAACATTGCTTGGCATGGTGCCGCAGGAGATTGAACGGAGCGATTTGTTCGATCTTGATTTCCCGTCCGAGTTGTCTATCGGTGTTCCTGCGGAACTGCTTGGTAAGCGTCCCGACGTGAGGCAGGCAGAATGGCAACTAGCAGAAGCATTCTATGCTACCAATACTGCGCGCTCAGCATTCTACCCTAAAATAACACTCAGCGGTTCGGCAGGCTGGACTAATAATGGAGGTATGGTCATCGCTAACCCAGGAAAATGGCTCATCGATGCCGTTGGCTCCTTGACGCAACCATTGTTCAACCGTGGTACTAATATAGCCAATTTGAAAATAGCCAAAGCACAGCAGGAAGAGGCAACACTTGCATTCATCCAAAAACTGCTTGATGCGGGAGCTGAGGTGAACAATGCTCTTACACAGTTGCAAACCGCACGTCGGACAATGAAACTTGACCGCCAACGCACGATCTCCTTGAAATCAGCAGTCAACAGTACTCAAAAATTGATGCGTTACGGCACTACGAACTATCTTGAAGTACTTACAGCCCAGCAGACGCTTCTACAAGCTCAACTTTCAGAGGTCACGGATAAATATGATGAGATACAAGGGGTTATCAATCTCTACCATGCTCTTGGTGGGGGAGTGAAATAATTATATACGGCTTTCTGCGGTAAAATGGTATGGCAATTTTTACTCTTCATACTAGCTCCAGTGTAGCTGCAGAAAGCCGTTTTTAATTACTGTTCCAAGAGGAAATGCAGAATTGTGTTTTGCATCTTATGTTTGTTATTGGAAGACAAGATTGAAACTATCTGTAAATGGACAAGTACGCTATAAAACGAAATCTTGCTTGGCATTATAAATTTGAATAAATAATGTATTGTATCAAAATAATCTTGGTGTATATATTAATAACTTTATTGTAGGAATATTCATGTTGCTCGGAATCAATAATTATACGGACTCAAGACATTTTAAACTGAGAGTTGGTCAATAGGTGTTTCCCCTCACTAGGCGCATCGAGCTTATGTCTGAACAAAAGAACTTTTATGTGAGACGGTATAAAAATGGGAAACGAAGATGTGTAGTCACATTTTACCCACCAGTCATAACGATTAATTCTTTTAATAAACGAGAAGGTATAAACTGACCTGTAAAAGATGAAGTAGAGATGACTGCATGCGAGAACTATTTTTTTCAGATTGATGTCTTCAACATTGAAAAATATAACAACATACTGATGTTAATAAATTTAAAGTTTATATTTTTTCTTGATTAATCAATATTTTAGTTTTGTTTATATATTGATTAATCAATATTTTCATTATATTTGTCGTATCATTAATTTAGGCAAAGGTTTATGACATTAATAACAAACGAGGTTAAAAGAATCTTGGTCTGAGTTATTGCAGGAAATACGGGTTGTTTTATTAGCTCACTGTAGTTAAACGACGGATACTGTACAATATTTTCAGAGTTGATTATGCCATTATAGTATTACCGCATTGTTTTCAATATGAAAATATTCTCGTTGCACTTTGACAGTGGAGTTAGCGAATATAACGAATAGACTGTTACAGTTTATCAGCAAAAAAAAGAAAAATTATCACTTTGTATCATTCAGTTATGGAAGAGATTACCGTCAATTCATTAGGTTTCCTATTAGACAGGGCATTGTGGACATTGTCTTCAACATTGAACGCAACGTTAAAAGAAAAGGGCATTGACTTGCCTCATTCACAATATATCATTATGCGTTTCCTAGACGAAAAAGAAGGAATAAGTCAAAACAAACTCGCTATATTGCTTCACAAAGACGCTGCTGCCATTAAACGTAGCATAGATAATCTAGAAAAAAAAGGATTACTCATTAGAAAAGCACTTTCTGAACGAAAAAACGGTATTTATCTTACAGATAAAGGGAAAGCATTGATACCGAAAGTCAAAACCATAGCAGACGAGATACTTGGAGGGACTTTCGGACAGACGGAAGAAATGCGCCACACCTGCATCCTTTTTTTGGAAAGTATTTATAAGTATTATGCGGAGAAAGGTATTTTACAACAATCTGACATATAAATTGAAATCTGCAATATATATGCTATGCTTACTTATGGGCGTTACTTTAGTTTTATTGGTATTGATTGCCATAGAAGTTATATCGTTTGTAGTAGGGCGTATTCGTAAATATAAAAGTAAACGCATTGGCAGAAGTCATTCATTTTTTTGACATTATTAAGCCAGTGTACATAACATTCATTCCTTGAATGATGTAAAGAGGAGCTATAGTGGTTGTTTCGCAACTATGTGACTTATTAACAATTATAAATGATTATGCGAAAATACTTATGGATTGTTTCCCTGATTACTGGGAAGTTTAGCGCACTTACAATCCTACTATAATTAATAACTAAATAGAACCCCATTGCAAAAGTTGAATATGCGCTAATTTAATTTTCTAATGGGTAAGATAAAATTATGAATATACGTGGTATTACGGATCCTCGCCATATTGCCATTATTATAGATGGCAACGGGAGATGGGCAAAAAAAAATGGGAAAGACAGGAATTACGGACACCTTATAGGAAGCCGTGTGGTGTTTGACACGCTTAAGACGATAACGGAACTTGGAGTGGAATTCTTTACAGTATATGCGTTATCATTGGAAAATTGGAAACGTCCTGTTGAGGAAACAAGTTATTTGTTAGACCTATTCATGCACTCCATGGATGAAGAAACCATAATGAATTGCAATGTACGTTTTAGATTGTTGGGTAGGTTGGATACTTTACCGCAAGAAGTAAGCGATTACTTACTAGGGCTTGAAGAAAGGACAAAAGCTAATACGGGTACCGTATTCACTTTATGCATTAGCTATTCTGGTCGTTGGGAAATCATGGAAGCCTTGCGGCAAGCATTGGAAATAGGCAAAACAGCGGAACCGGTTTCTGAGCAGGCAATAGCACGCCTGATGCCTTCTTCCTATCTTCCGAACCCAGACCTAATTATACGCACAGGAGGAGAGTCAAGACTAAGCAACTTCATGTTGTGGCAATCTGCTTATGCAGAATTATATTTCACCGATGTGCTGTGGCCAGATTTCAAACGTGAGGACTTATTATATGCTATCGGGTACTATCAAGCCAGAGAAAGGAGATTTGGAAATATAACAACTTAATAAAATATGATATACGATTAAATGTAAAAAATGAAGGCACTGAAAAGGTACTGTATCTTCCGTGAGTATACCTTTTGGTTGGAGAAAATATCGGAATGATTGCTCTGTTGATTGGTGTGTCACTATTGTAAGAGCGTGAAATGCACATACACATACTGAAACTAAAAGCTATAGATGACAATCCGACTATTCCAAAAACGAACGGATGTGTAGTCACGAGCTTGTTATACGTCTTGTTTACCCCTTGGATTTTTATTGCATTGAAATGGTTCTCATGCTGTGTATGCGTGATGAGATCTAGACCATTTCTAATGGATGCTTGCATTAACAGGAGCGTATATGTCCGAGTAATTAGCAGACTATGCTGTCAATGCAAATGCTTATTGAAACAATACCTTTCTAATCATCTTTTGAGGACTCATTTAGGTGACTTGCCTGCTGCTCTTCATTATAATAAGTCTATAAGTCATGGAAGAAAATAAGAAAAACATAATGAAAAGCCGACTAATGACAAAGGATTTCTGTTGTCTTTGTGTAGCGAATTTTCTAATGTTCTTTTCCTTTTATGCCTTGATGCCGTTACTGCCGTTTTACTTGGAAGATATTTTTGCCGTGAATCATTCTGTGACGGGTATTGTGTTGGCATCCTATTCCGTTTCATGTATCCTGATGCGTCCGATATCGGGTTACATGCTTGATGTATTCCGGCAACGCCCTTTGTTTCTATTGGGTTATTGCGTGTTTACAATCTTGTTTTGTGGTTATGCCTTTTCTGCAGTTTTGGGGACTTTTATAGTTTTTCGTGTTGCCCACGGTGCCGCATTTGGGTTGACCAGTGTGTCGGGAAATACGATAGCCAGTGAAATAGTGCCGCAAAGGAGAATGGGAGAAGGATTGGGTTATTATGGTCTGTCCAATACGCTTGCTATGTGTGTAGGCCCCATGTCAGGACTTGCCCTACTAGGACGTATTTCCTATGATATATTGTTCATATTGCTGTTTGCGCTCTGTCTTGTGGGGTTCCTTGTAGCCTGTATGGTGACTGTGCAAGGCAGAAAGCCAGT
>ULRU01027464.1_pt1 | contig 18683 bp, 14 predicted proteins | sample 1955831 | NCBI WGS metagenome assembly ULRU01 (sample SAMEA4835693, study PRJEB28245) | human gut metagenome | biome: gut microbiome; material: fecal sample | place: Denmark | collected 2008 | reverse complement strand
CAGCCGCAGGCGCTGCTCCTGTGTCTGTCGTCTCAGGAGTGGGTGGAGCTGACTTCACCGTGGTGCAGGCCGACAGCGCGCACAAGGTGGTGAAGAGGAGCATGAGGCGCGAGGCGTAAGGCAGCGGGCGCAGAATATTAGACATCAGCGGAACTTCAAAGAAGACGGAATACTTCGGCGCATTGTAGCGGGGCAGCGTGAAGCGGCTGTTATACGTTTCTGGCGAAAATGTTTCGGAGCTTATGCAGATTTGAAGTCTTTTGCGGTGTTTCAAGAGCGGCGGCGCTCATGTGCTAGCCTTTCGGCACTACCAACTCTTTGCAGAGCGAAACTGCATCCGCGCAGCTCCACCCGAAGCGATGATGCAGATTCCTCAGCTCCATAAACGCATGCCAGATACGCTCCCAAAAGACTGGAGACTCCTGCCGACAGGTTATTTCACGCATCAGCTCGTCGGGCTGCCCAATCCCCTTGATGATGCGCCTGAGTCACCGGATCGTATTGAAGCGATTGAGGCCCGACTGATGCTTGCAGGCTTGGAAGGGCGCGTGCGGCGTGTTGAATGCGGTCCGGCTCCGCGCGAAGCGGTGCTGCTCGCGCACGATTCCCAATACGTTGACGATCTTGAACACGCTTCGCTGGGCGACCCCGAGGCGCTTAAGCGCTTTACCGAACCCGATACCCGGGTGGGTGAGGATACCTTCAGCTGTGCGATGGCTTCAGCGGGCGCCGTGGCGCGTGCGGTGGATGCTATCTACGGAAGGTCAGTTAAAAATGCCTTCTGCGCCGTTCGGCCGCCCGGACACCACGCGTCCCGCAGCCGCGCGAGCGGTTTTTGCTACCTCAACAATGCGGCCATCGGCGCGCTCTGGGCGCAAAAGCGCTGGCGAGCCGAGCGCGTGATGGTGCTTGATTTCGACGCACATCACGGCGACGGCACGGAAGAAATACTGGCGGACCGCCCTGGGGTTCGGTTTTTGTCGCTTTTCCAATGGCCGCTTTTTCCGCACAGACGCATGGAGCCGACGCCGAGCAATGCCGTCCTTTCACCGCTCCCGGCCGGTGCCGGCGGAGAGGATATCCGCAATGTGGTGGAGAACGTTTGGCTGCCCGAAATCGATAAGTTTCAGCCGGATCTGATGATTCTCTCGGCCGGATTTGACGCGCATTGTGAAGAGCGGATTGCACAGCTTAAGGCTGGTGAAATGGACTATGCCTGCGTGACGCGTCTGCTCGTTGAAGCTTCGTTCGCTTATTGTGAAGGGCGTCTGGTCAGCGTGCTCGAGGGCGGCTATGAGCTCCGTTCACTCGCGCGAAGCGTCTTTACACATCTGCAGGGACTGATCCGCAATCCGCTCCCGGCGGAAACTTGCAAAGACCCCAATTGAAGATGACTCCAACGATATTCTCGAAAAATGATTGATAAAAGCGCATTGATGCCGGGGGTGTCCCGCAGAGAAGTCTGGGCTTGGTCGGCCTTTGACTTTGCCAATTCGGGCTACACCACGGTGGTGCTCACGGCGGTCTTCAACGCTTACTTTGTGAGCGTTGTGGCCGCTGATGCCCCCTGGGCGACCTTTCTCTGGACGCTCATTATTGCGGTGAGCAATGCGGTCGGCATTTTCGTGATGCCTGTCGTAGGCGCCATCGCTGATGCCTCGGCGCAAAAAAAGCGCTGGCTTTTCGGGGCGACGGCGATCTGCATTCTCGGCACTGCAGGACTCGCCTTCTGCGGACCGGGAACGATTGTTCTGGCGGCCGTGATGGTGATTCTTTCGAACCTTGGCTACAACGTCGGCGAAACCCTTAATTCGGCTTTCCTGCCGGAAATCGCTCGTCCGGAGGCCGTCGGCAAAGTGTCCGGCTGGGGTTGGTCGTTCGGCTACTGCGGCGGACTGGTTACCTTGGGTGCATCGCTCGCTCTGGTGCAGCTGGGCGGCAGCTGGGGACTCACTATGGATGAGCGCATCGCGGGCACCATGCTCATTACGGCCCTTGTTTTCGCCGTTGCTGCCGCGCCGATTTTCCTCTTTCTCAAGGAGCGGGCTCAGCCGCGAGCGTCGAGCTTAGGGGCATTAAAGTCCGCGGATGGTCTCTGGACGCTCGCCGGTCAGAGCTTTCGAGAAATTTGCAGCACGCTCAAAAGCCTTGGACGCTTCAGAGATTTTGCCTGGCTTTCGCTCTGCGGCTTTCTCTATCAGTCGGGCATTGCCGTCGTGATCACGCTCTCGGCGGTGTATGCCGCTGAAGTGATGGGGTTCACGACGGTGGATACGCTGATGCTGGTGTTTCTTGTCAACATCACGGCTGCCGTCGGAGCCTTCGGTTTCGGTTATCTGCAGGACCGCATCGGACATAAGCGCGCTCTGGGCATCACGCTGATAGTGTGGGTGCTGATGATTGTGCTCGCCGCCATGGCTGTGAATCGGCCGGTCTTTTGGACAGCTGCCAATCTGGCCGGTCTGGCCATGGGATCTTCACAGTCAGCGGGGCGTGCCATTGTGGCGATTCTGTCGCCGAAGACCCGCTCGGCCGAATTTTTCAGCTTTTGGAATATGGCGCTTTGGCTCGCAGCTATCGTGGGGCCGCTCGCCTATGGCTCTGTGACTTGGATCACCAACAATGATCATCGTCTGGCGATTTGCGTGACGGGGCTCTTCTTTGCAGCGGCCGTTTTGGCGCTTATTCCTGTCAACCTTGAGCGCGGCCGGCGAGTTGCTGAGGAAACAGATGCCGCTTCACGCGGCACGACGTCTGACCATTAATACGGTCGGCCGTCCATATCTGCCGAAAGGCAGGAAGGACGTTCGATCCTTTGCGGGCAGCGGCCGATCTCGCCCGAACGGAAAACGACAGGGGACGGCGTGATCCGTCAGCCGAATGCAAAGAAAGCGCGTTTTTTGCCTTTCTGCGATCAATAAAAAGGCGCAGTCAGAAAACAATCTGCTGCGCCTGCGGATAGGGTTCAGAGCAGTTAACGCGAGGGCTGAGCGATAGTGCCGTTTTTATTAAGTTCGATGATGCGGCGGGTGTCCGCAGCCAGCTCGGTAAGCTTCAAAGCTTCGTAGCTTTGTGCAATCAGCTCGAGCGCATCGTCGCGCATCGGTGTGTTTTGGAATTCGCGCACGACGCGCTGCGCGCGTTCAATGGCCGCCACATAGGCATTGCGTACGAAGTAGTAGCGGGCGGTCTTGAGTTCATGCTCGGCCTGAGCGAGCACGAGTCCGTGCATGCGGCGGCGCGCTTCCGGCGTGAAGCGGCTGTCGGGATAACGCATGACGAGTTCTTTGAAGATGTCAAAAGCTTCGCGCGAAGCGTTGGCATCGCGTTCGGCAAGATCTTCGCCCGCGAGCTTATTGAACCAGCTGTCGGTTTCGTTCAAGGTCGCAAGCGCCTTCAAATACATCACGTAGTCGGCGTTGGCGTGGTTCGGGTAAGTCTGCAGGAACCGGTCGGCAGCCTGCACGGCGCCCGGTGCGTCGCCATCCTTCCATGTGGCATAAATCAGTTCAATCTGCGCCTGCTGGGCGTACTGACCAAAGGGATAGCGGGCTTCCAACTTCTGATAGTAGTCCTTTGCCTGCGTCCAGTTGCTATCATCGAGGGCTACGCGCGCTTCGCTGTAGAGCTTCTCGGCGCTCCAATCGAGCGTCTGATCCTTGTCAAGGCTCTGCAGCCATGAGCAGGATGCCGTGGCGAGCGTCACGGAGAGGAGCGCGCAACCGCGCATCAGGAGCCTTTTGAAGGGATTGGCAGAATTCATGACGACAGAAAAGGTCAATTTAGGATTGGACGATTATAACGATGAAGATTTTGAGGATGGTTTCGAGGAAACGCAACCTCAAACTCTGTCACAAGTAGACTTGCCGAAATTCAGGGTGGAAGGGTTCTGGGGAGAGCGTCTCGATAAGGTGCTGGCAACGCATCTGCCCGACGTTTCACGCGCGAGATTGGCAAAGCTTATCGAAAACGGCTCCGTGAAGCTCAACGGCGCGGTAACGACGAAAATCCGCGCCAAGGCTACCGAAGGCGACGAAATTGAGCTGCTCGAGCCGCCGAAGCTCGACGAAGCGCTCGCTTTCGAGCCGCAGTCGTTCGTTGAGTTCGAGGTGATCTATGAAGACCCCTCGATCATTGTCGTGAATAAGCCTGCCGGCCTCGTGGTTCATCCCGGCGCAGGCAACCCCGACGGAACGCTTCTCAATGGCCTCCTTTACCATTTTCCGGAATTAAAAGACGTGCCGCGTGCGGGCATCGTGCATCGGCTGGATCGAGATACCACCGGCCTCATGGTGGTAGCGCGCACGCTCGCCGCGCAGACGAATTTGGTTCGTCAGCTTCAGGAACGCACGGTCAAGCGTGAATACTGGGCGCTGACGATGGGCACCGCGGCGGAGGATTTCGTGGTCGACGTACCGATCGGACGCGATCCGAAGAGCCGTATTCGCTTCAAGGGGTTCCCGGGTTCCACGGGCGTGCGTGCCAAACCGGCGCGCACCCGCGCCCGCGCAGTGGGCTGGTCGTCGGTGGACGGCATTCCGGCCTCCTGGGTGGCATGCCGCCTGGATACCGGCCGCACGCATCAGATCCGTGTGCACCTTACCGGAGAGGATCTGCCGCTGATCGGGGATCAGCTCTATCGCGGCCGTGCGCCCGGCATCGCCGTGAAAGTTGAGAACTTCCTTGAATTTCACCGTCAGGCGCTTCATGCGTCTCGCCTGGGGCTGATCCATCCGGCCACCGGTGAAGAAATGGAGTGGTTCGTCGAGCCGCCCGAGGACATGATTGATCTGATGGAGCAGCTCGGCTTTGGTCCCTGGGATCGGCCAGTTACCGTTTTTGAAAAGAAGTAGCGGATTGCGAGGACAGTTGTCATGGCGGAACTCTTTAAGCCGGAGCTTGAAAGCATTCTTCCCAATTGGACCAAGGGTGCTCCGAAGCACGTGAAGGCTTTTTTCACCTGCCGTACCGGCGGGGTTTCAAGCGGCCCATACGGCGGCCCGAACGGCATCATGGGACTCAATCTCGCGCTCCATACGGGCGACGTTAAGTCCTGCGTGATGATGAATCGTTCGATTGTGACGCAGTGCTGTCCGAGCGAACCAAAGTGGCTCACTCAGGTTCACGGCACGACAGTGCTCTGCGCCGACGATATTGATTCGGCGCAGCCTGCGCCCGAAGCCGACGCGCAATGGACTTCGACGAGCGGGGTTGTGGCCTGCGTGATGGCGGCAGACTGTCTGCCCGTCTTTATTGCTGACCGCAGCGGCCGCATTGTTGCTGCTGTGCACGCTGGCTGGCGCAGCCTTGCCGACGGCATTCTGCAGAGAACCGTTGAAGAAGTCCGCCGCCACTGTTCCGATCTGAAGCCTGCCGTTTGGCTTGGACCGCGAATTGGGGCAGATGCCTTTGAGGTGGGAGAAGATGTTCGCGAAGCCATGTGTCAGCACCTCCCCGAGGAATCGGTCGCCCGCGCTTTCAAACCCGCTGCGGCGGAAGGAAAGTTTTATGCCGACCTGGGCGCATTGGCTTACGCCGCGCTTGAATCGGCCGGCATTGATGCTTCAGATATTGCTGACTGCGGGCTTTCCACTTATAGAGATCCGAAACAGTTCTGGAGCTTTCGCCGTGACGGTGAACGCTCAGGCCGTCATGCCGCACTGATTTGGATCGATCCGAAGCCTTAAGCAATGTCTGCCTTTGGTGATGAAGGGCGGTCATTGATAAAGAGCGTCTGAATTCACTGCAGCGCCGCAGATCTTCAACTATGATCCGCGGCGCAAATTTTTTCATTCCGGGCTTTTTCCCCAAGGCCCGCTGACTCCCACAAAAAAACATGACCTCACGCCATATTCCCGTCGTCGGCTTCGTTTCACTCGGATGCCCCAAAGCCTTGGTCGACACCGAACGGATCGTTACCGAACTGCGCGCCCGCGGCTATCGCATCGGCTCGACCTATAAAGATGCCGATGTGGTGATCGTTAATACCTGCGGGTTCGTGAACGAAGCGGTTGAAGAGTCTCTGGGCGCCATTGCTGAGGCATTGAAAGAAAACGGCCGCGTCATCGTCTGCGGCTGCCTCGGCGGCCGAACGGAAGCTGACGGGTCGAACTTCATCATGGTGCGTCATCCGAAGGTGATCGGCGTGACGGGACCTGACAGTGTGGATGAAGTCCTCGCCATGGTTGAGGGCGTGCTGCCGCGGCCGCACGATCCCTGGGATGATCTGGTGCCGGCGGCAGGCGTTCGTCTGACGCCTAAGCACTATGCATATCTGAAGATCAGCGAAGGGTGCAACCATCACTGTACTTTCTGCGTAATTCCGCACCTGCGGGGCTCACTGAATTCGCGTTCGATGGATTCCATCATCCGCGAGGCGATGAACCTCAAGGCCGCGGGCGTCAAGGAACTCCTCGTCATCAGTCAGGACACGGCTGCCTACGGCGTCGACAAGCGCTACAAACTCGACTTCGCCTGCGGCCGGCCGGTGCATACGAAATTAATTGATCTTTGCCGCGAACTGGGCAGACTCGATCTTTGGACGCGTCTGCACTATGTCTACCCGTACCCGCACGTTGATGACATCGTGCCGCTGATGGCTGAAGGACTGATTCTTCCCTACCTCGATGTGCCTTTCCAGCATGCCCATCCGCGGATTCTGAAGCTGATGAAGCGTCCGGCCTGCGGCGAAAAGAATCTTGAGCGCATTGCGGCCTGGCGCAGAGCCTGCCCGGACATTACCATCCGTTCAACCTTTATCGTGGGCTTCCCCGGAGAGACAGAGGCGGAGTTTGAGTATCTGCTCGACTTCCTGCGTGAAGCGGAGCTTGACCGTGTCGGCTGCTTTGCTTATTCGCCCGTCGACGGAGCGGCTGCCAATGATCTCCCCGGCGCACTGCCCGACGAAGTGCGCGAAGAGCGCCGCCGCCGCTTCATGGAAGTGCAGGCGGAAATTTCGCTTCGCAAACTCGCTCGCCGCATCGGCCGGATTGAAGACGTAATCATTGACGAAGAGCCTGATGAAGACGGTGTGGCTGTCGGCCGCACCAAGTCGGATGCACCGGACATTGACGGCGTCTGCTACGTCACGACTGACCGTAAGCTCGTTCCGGGCGATATCGTCCCGGTGCGCATCACCGCCAACGAAGAGCACGATCTCGTCGGGCGAGAAGTTGTGGCATAAGCGTTTCTAAAATCCCAAATCGCAGGGCCCGCGCCTCAAAGCGCGGGCTTCATTTTTTCCATCAAAAAAGCCGTTTCGCAATTAGTAAACCGATTGACTTGAGCCCTGGCGGCGCCGACCGCGAGAGAACGCACGGCTTTTCTGGGGTGAAGTGCCGCTCTCGAGGGTGCAAGGCCCTGCGGTATCATTCACAGGATCTCCTGAAGGCGCTTTGCAGCAGTTCTGCAAAGCTCAAAATTTTCTAGGCTGTTCTGTTCAATGTTTCATCAGAAGCTCTCCATGCTTGCTGCGGCTGCGGCCGCAGCGCTTGCCGTTTTCCCTTCACTGAGCCAGGCCGTCGAACTCGGCGACCTTAAAGTGGTGAGTCAGCCTGGACAGCCGCTTGAAGCGGTGCTCGATGTCAATGACGTCGACATCACGATTTCGCCCCTTCTGGTGCGCGTGGCGCCGCCAGCCACTTATCTGCGTGAAGGCGTGGAGTGGCCCTGTGAAGCGCAGGATTTGAAGATGGCCCGCATGGGCGGCGAAGCCGGCAAGGTCCGCGTTAAAGTCGTGGGCGGCCAGAGTCTCTCGGAAGGTTTTCCGCTGCTTATCGAAATGAATGCCGGCGGAAAGGTCACCGTGCGCAGCTACCGGCTTGATCCGGTCAACGGCACCTTCCGCGTTTCAGCTGCAGAGGAAATGCCGGCATCGGAGCCGAAGGCGGCCGCCGGGGGAGAGTCGTCTGCTGTGCCGGCTGCGAAATCCGCCGAGACCGCTCCGCAGTCGATGAAGGCTGTGGATAAGTCTGTTGAAAAGGTCTCTGAGACTGCCGAAAAGCCTGTGGAAAAAACGGCTTTTGCGGCTGCTGAAGCCCACCCAAAGACGACGCAACGTATTGAAGAAAAAGAAAAATCGGTTAAGTCTTTTGAGGCCGGCAAGAAGGGCGGGCATCGTACTGGACGTTATGCACCGAATGTTGTCCGCGAGTATGTGGCTTTGAACGGATTTAATCCCAATGATGCGTTCACGGTGCAGCGCGACATGACGCTTTGGTCGATTGCGAAGCTTTACTGGCCGAGCTGCCCGGGCGCCCTTCTCGAACAGGTTGCGGTTGCGCTGACGCAGAAGAATCCGAGTGCTTTCGTTGACGGCGATCCGTCGCGCATTGTGATTGGGCAGTCGCTTTCGGCGCCGCTTTCCGACGAAGTCTTTGCCATTGATCCCATGGAGGCGTTTCGCGCTGTGCACGGCGCTTCGGCAGCGGTGCCGGGACCGACACAGAATTTGATTGATGCGCAGCACCGCTCCCGCGAAGCTGCCGGCGAAACGGCTGCGGCGCAAATTGCTGCACTGAGCCGCGGTGAAAGTGTGGAGCAGGTGGCGGAGACCGGCCGCAAGGCGCTGGATGCTTGGGAAAGTAACCAAAAGAAGGCGGCGGCTGCAGGCGCTCCGACGGCTGCAGTGAATGCTCCGGCTGAAGCCGCTCCCGCTCTTCCTGAAGCCCCTGAGTCAGCGGCGCCTGCCCAACCCTCAGCCGAAGCTAATCCGCCGTCGGCCGCGCCCGTTTCGGAGGCCGAGACAGCCGCGGCCAATACGGGTGCTGCAGCCCAGCCGACAGCAGAAAACGACTCGAAGACGGAGGCGGAGGCTCCGTCGCCGACCGAATCGGCGCCTGCTGAGGACGCCAAGCCGGCTCAGTCTGCCGCTGATGCGCAGCAGCCCGCAGCCGAAGAGAAGCGCCCCTTGATTTCATATCTCCTCATTATTGTCGGCATCGCCATCATTGCTTCCATCGCCTGGCGCAAGCGCCGCGAGAAGGCCGTTAAAGAGGCCGAGGAAGCGGTTGCCGCGGCCAAAAAGGGACAAGGTGTCGTGGCTTTTCAGCGTGACGTGGCGCCCGCGGGCGAAGCTCAGTTGAAAGCGGTGGAGGCCACCGTTGATGAAGCCGTGAAGAACGGCACGACGGCCGGAGCCATGGGGGTGGGCGCGATGGCCTACACCGAGGCGCAGATGAAAACCGATGCGCAGGCCGCAGCCGCCGCTGCTGCCACCGCGAAAAAGCAGGTTGAGGAGCAGCCGTGGCTCAAGGCTGATGATAACGATCAGGAGCTGCCGCCCCTTTCCGACGAAGAGCGCGAAAGCTCAGAGCGAACTGCCAAGCAGACGGCAGGCATGACCGCAGAAAAATTAAAGCGCGTCGACCTCAACCTGGATGAGCAGACGCCCGCCTATGTGCCGCCTTTGGCGCCGGAGCCCATACCGACGGAGGCTGCCGCCGCACCCGTCAAGGCGGCGCCGGCTCCGCAGCCCGCAGCCCAGCCGGCAGCGCCAGTGCCGAATGAGAAGGAGCGTGCGCGTCTCGAAGCCATTGATGCCAAGCTCAATCTGGCGAAATCTTTCATTGGTCTGGACGCCAAGAAGGAGGCGCTCGAGCTGCTCGCGGAGGTGAAAAAGGAAGGCTCGGAAGTTCAGCGTGCCGCCGCACAGCGCCTCCTCGATGAGGTGAACGGCAAATCTGCTGGTGCCCGCTGATGGCCTTGGTCAAGAGCGAACCGAAAACGCTTGCGCTCGGGATTGAGTATCGGGGTACCGCCTTCAATGGCTGGCAGGTGCAGCCGGATCACCCGAGCGTTCAGGCGGCGCTTGAGGCAGCGCTTTCGCAGTTTGCAGATCATCCGATCTCTGTAATCTGTGCCGGACGAACGGATACCGGCGTCCACGCCACTCACCAAGTGGTGAGTTTTACCTCCGTCGCTCGCCGACCTTCGGCGGGATGGATCCGCGGCGTCAATGCCATCCTGCCCGAGAGCGTTGCCGTGCGTTGGATGCGCGAGGTGGACGAAAAGTTTCATGCGCGGTTTTCCGCGCGTTCCCGCACCTACGAATATTGGATCTGGAACGATCCCGTCCGTTCGCCGCTCTTTGAAGGGTCGGCCGGGTGGGTGTTTCGGCCGCTCGACGAGGCGCTCATGCAGCGGGGCGCGGCGGCGCTCATCGGTGAACACGACTTTACGAGTTTCCGTGCGTCAGAGTGCCAAGCCAAGACGCCGGTGCGCACGATCAGCGAACTCAAGATCGTGCGGCGCGGCGCATTGGTGGGCGTACGCATTACGGCCAATGCTTTTTTGCAGCACATGGTGCGAAACATCGTTGGCGCGCTTATTTATGTGGGCACGGGGCGGGAAAGGCCAGAGTGGATAGCCGAAGTGCTCGCCGCCAAATCTCGTGATGCAGCCGCGCCCACCTTCAGTCCGGCTGGGCTCTATCTCACCGGAGTGGGCTATCCCGAGCATCCGCATTTGCCTCAGCTTTCGTCAGGACCTTTTGGCAAAGTCTTTTGACGGAGGCGTCTGAAGGCGCATCCGAACGCGGGATGGTCGACCAAACGTGCTAGCCTCAAGCGGCACTCCGTGACGCGTGTTTGAAGGTCTGCACCTCGTATAATTTTTGCTTCGGTTTTCTGTTTCGAGCAAACGTCGATGAGCTGGATCAATCACATTCTCCCCAAAATCAAGCGCGAAGAAGCCCCGAAGAAGCCTAGCCCCATTCCGGAAGGCGTATGGACGAAGTGTCCGGGCTGCGAGCAGGCGCTCTATACCGAGGAGCTTGACCGGAGTCTGCGCGTTTGCCCAAAGTGCGGGTATCACTTCCGCATGGGCGCCCGCGTGCGTCTGCATGCCTTTCTGGATCCCGCTACGGCGGTAGAAATCGGCGCGGAGATCCGCACCAAAGATCCGCTGCACTTTGTCGACAGCAAACCCTACCCGGCGCGCCATGCGGCTTCGGAAGCTTCGACGCACGAAACAGATGCGCTTGTCGTGATGTCGGGTCTTCTTCGTCGTGAGCCGATGGTGGCTGCGGCCTTTGAATTCGGTTTCATGGGCGGCTCCATGGGCAGCGTCGTCGGTGAACGGTTTGCGCTCGGCGTGGAAGAAGCGATTCGCCGCCGCGCACCCTTCGTGGTGTTCTGCGCTTCCGGCGGAGCCCGCATGCAGGAAGGGCTTTTCTCCCTCATGCAGATGGCCAAGACGACCAACGCTGCGCGCCGTCTTGCGGATTACGGCCTTCCGTTCATCACTGTGCTGACGGATCCGACGATGGGCGGCGTCTCGGCTTCCTTTGCCTTTATTGGCGACGTGGTCATTGCTGAACCCAAGGCGCTCATCGGCTTTGCCGGTCCCCGCGTGATTGAACAGACCGTGCGTGAAAAGCTCCCAGAGGGTTTCCAGCGTTCCGAATTCCTGTTGAAGCACGGTCAGGTGGATAAAATCGTCGACCGCCGCGATATGCGTGCGCAGATTTCCGTCATTACGCAGCTTCTGATGAAGAAGCAGCCGATCAACGGGATTTGAGGCCGATCGTCTGCAGCGGCGCGGCTCCCTCCTGAGCGCATTTCCCGCTCATTGGTTTGGCGAACGCAGCTTTTTTCCGGGTTTCTGAATAGGTCAGACATTCGCTGAAGCGGGATACGGCTGCCGATGCGGTAAGTTTCTTTGACACGGGCATGCATCTGCAGCCCGTGTCTTTATTGTTTTTTCGATGAGTTGGATTTCACTGCTATGACTATCCCCGTAGTCTCTGTTTCTGCGCCGCATCAGGCGCCTGCTGCCGGTGCTTCGCTTAATCAATGGCTCGAGTTCATTGAGAAGCTCCACGATAAGCCCATCGATATGGGGTTGGAGCGCATGCAGACGATGATCGCCCGCATGGGGATTAAGTTTGAATGTCCCGTCGTCACGGTTGCCGGCACGAACGGCAAAGGGTCCACCTGCGCCGTCATGGAGCGCATTTGGCGCGAGGCAGGGTTCCGTACGGCCATGCATACGTCGCCGCACCTCATTCGCTTCAATGAACGCGCGCTCCTCAATGGGCAGGAAGTCTCGGACGAGGCGCTGATTGCTGCCTTGGGCGAAGTGGAGTCCGCACGAGGCGGCATGACGCTCTCGTACTTCGAATACACCGGCCTCGCGGTGCTCAAACTTTTTCAGAATGCGCATCCGGATGTGGTGATCCTCGAAATCGGCTTGGGCGGCCGGCTCGATGCCATGAATGCCGTCGATCCGGACGTTTCCATTGTGGCGGCGATCGGCATTGACCATACGGCATTTCTGGGGAACACTCGAGAAGCAATCGCCGTCGAGAAGGCGCATATCTACCGCTCAGGGCGGCCGGCTATCTGCTCGGACCCCAATCCGCCGTCAACGCTGGTTGGCTACGCTGCCGAAATCGGCGCGAAGCTTCTGCTCATCAACCGCGATTTCAGTGTGACGGAGCATCCTGACGGTTCGTTCCAATTCTGCATGGGCGACCTCAGCTGGCAGCTGCCGCGGCCTGCGCTCAAGGGCGAAAATCAATACCGCAACGCGGCGGGCGCCCTTGCGGCGATTGTTTCGCTCCTCAATCGTCTTCCCGTGACGGAAGCCGCCGCAGCAGCCGGCCTCTCTCAGGTACGCATCACGGCGCGTTTTGAAGAGATTACGACCCAGCCCTGCACGACGCTCCTCGATGTGGGGCACAACCCTCAGGCGGCGGGCGTCTTGGCAGAAAACCTTCATGCCTCCCGAAAGCCAGGAGAAAAGACCTTGGCCGTTTTCGGCATGCTCGAAGATAAGGATCGTGCTCAGGTGGTCCGACTGACAGCGCCGGAAATCGATCGCTGGTTCATTGCCGGCTTGCCCGGTCCGCGAGGGGGTTCGGCCGAGGCACTCAAAATGAAGATGCTCGAGGCGGGAGTAGAGGAGCGTGCAATTGAGTCCTTTCCGGCCATTGCCGACGCGCTCTATGCGGCTCGCCTCTCAGCCGAGGATGAGCCGGCCGCGCCAGTGCGCATCATTATTTTCGGATCCTTCGTGACGGTCGGCGAAGCGCTTGAGGTCTTTGCTAAGGAAGGACTGCGCCGGTGATCATCAGCGTCCGGGGTCCTTGAAGATTCTCCGCGAGTCTGCCCGAGGAAGCGCAGGTTCGCGGAGAAGATATTTATCTGTTGACAAAAGTTCGATATCGAACTAACATAACGATCGAAGCCGCTCCCACCACAGAGCGGCTTTTAACGAAATAAATAATTCGATGTCGAACCACTTTGGGATCTTCCCTTTCGTTAATGAACTTCCCTGCTCTTACAATCAATGGATAAAAATCATGAATTCATCCAAGAAGAACTTCACGCTCATTCATGCTTCTGGCGACGCCCGCACGGAGCTCCATGACGAGCTTGGCCTAACGGGCTGTGAAGTCTCTGTCAATGACTTGCCAGCTGGTGCTGCCGTACCGTTTGTGCATGCGCACCGGCAAAATGAAGAGCTCTACGGGATCCTTTCTGGCGCGGGCGAAATCTGGCTTGACGGCGAGGTGATTGCGCTTCGTGCCGGCGACTGGCTCCGTGTGGCGCCGGCAGCTAAGCGCGCCATTCGGGCATTGCCGACCGAGGCTATGCGCTTTGTCTGTATTCAAACGAAGTGCGGCAGTCTCGAGGGCTTTACGATGACCGACGGGATGCCTTGCGAAGAAAAGGCGCCGTGGCACTGAAATTTCTTCTTATCGAAAAGTTAGAACGATAGGGCGGCCGACAGGACCGCTGATAGAATTTTGTGAGCTTCACCATTGTCTTCGGTCATAGAAGAGGACGAGCGGTGAAGCTCATACTGTTTTTATTGCTTGTAATGCTCGAGGCGTTCCCATGTCGTTCTTTAATCCTTTCCGGAAAAATCAACGCCCTGAAGGGGTGAAGCTCGCGACGATGCAAACGCCGGAAGAGGCTGGCACTGCCGCGCCGCATGCCGAACCCACCTTTGGACCGAGAACGGAGCCGTCATTAGGACGATTCAATGAGGGAACGCAGACGGGCGGGCAGACGGCACCGTCCGCTCAGCCGACGGAACCTCCGCCCTTTGACTTTGCTGAACCTGCGGCTCAGACCGCTGGGGAGCAAAGTGCTCCTCCTCAAGCGCCTCAGCCGCCGGAACGCCAAGCCGCAGCGCCGACTGCGCCTAAAGCAGCCCCCTGGGATCCGTATGGTATTCATGCGCCGACGACGGATAAAAAAGAGCCCCAATGGGGGGCTTCAGCCGAAAGCGTCTCTGCACAGGAGGCCGCTCAAATTCTGGCGCCCGAGGCCGCAGGCGCTCCGGCTGCGCAGGCGCCTTTTGTCATGCCTGAACCTCGCCAGGAACCGGATCCGTCCCCTGCGGCGGCAGGTGAGAGCGAAGATGCTGAAGTTCTTAAACCGGCCTTGAAGCCCGTGCCGCGCGAACAAGTGCGCGCTCAGGCCGAACGTGAACGCGCCGCTGAACGTCCGGCTCGTCGTCCGCTCACGGATGCGGAGCTGCTTGCCCGCCGACGCACTAAGCACCGCATGGTGGGAGCGGCTGTTCTTCTGATGGCCGCGGTGGTTGCCGCGCCTTTCGTGATCGATAACGAACCGCCGATCGACACGTCTAAGCTCGAGAGTACCGACATCAATATTCCTAAAGAAAGCGAGACGAGCACAACGCTGAATGTGCCGCCGGCGGCTCACGGGGATCGTGCTCAGGCGGGCGACGTGGATGTGTCGGATACGTCTATGGGCCGCGCGGAGTCGACTGCTAAAGCCAATCTTGAGCGTGAAGCGAAAGGAGCCGCCGAGGCCGCTCCGAAGCAGTCCGGCAAGACGGCAGCGCCAGCGCAGGCGGCGAAATCTGAAAAGGCCGAAAAAACGCCTGCCAAACCTGCCGAGAAGACGGCGGCAAAGCCCGATCCAAAGGCTCAGAAACCGGCTCAGAAGCCGCAGCCGGCCGCAAAGTCAGCCGGCATCGCGCCGCCCACGGGCAAGGGCTGGTATGTGCAGGTTGTCGCTATGAGCAACGAAGCCGCCGCGGAGCGCACAGTGAAAAAACTCGCGCTCCTGGGGCTCCCCGCGTACCGTACCAATGAGGGCGGCGCACTTTGGAAGGTTCGTGTGGGGCTTTATGCCGAGAAATCTGAAGCCGAAGGCGTACGGGGTACGATCATGCTTAACGGCATCGCTCAAAAGCCCTATCTGGCGAAAAAAGATTAATGCTTTGAGGCCGGACAGCAGGTCGCTTCGGGGTCATAAAACCTCCGAGGGAATCGAAAGTCCGGCAGACAATTTTCGGTACAATGTAGCCTTTTTAAGAGAAGTCCGGCGGCGCTCTTGAGGCAGCCGGAAACGGGCAGCGTAAAGCTCCCTATTTTCTCTCACTCATTTATCTCCCGCCTGCAGCGCACTCATGACGGAAATCGACTGGATCATCATTGCCGTTCTCGCACTTTCCACCATTGTTGGAATCATGCGCGGCGTGCTGCGTGAAGTGCTGGCCATTGCCGGCTGGGTTGCAGGCATCTTTCTGGCGATGAACTATTCCGCGGTTGTCGCCGAACACATTCCGCTTGAAAGCATCGGATGGCTGCCGCGCGTCATCATTGCGGCTGTCCTGATCGTTGTGGCCTGCCTCTTTGTGGTGGGACTGCTTTCGGCCATTATTCGGCGTCTGCTTGAAACGGCGGCGCTGCGCTTTGAAGACCGCGCTCTGGGCGCCGTTTTCGGCTTCCTGCGCGGCATTGTGGTTGTCTGCGCCTGTGTCTTCTTTTTCGGTATGCCCGCTTCCATCCATGAAAGCCGTATGTGGCAGCAGTCCGTGCTGATCGGACCGACGGAAACGATCATCAATTGGTCGATGCCCTATCTGCCGGCATGGCTCGCTGACATGCGCCGGTCTTATCGCCGCAGCTGAGAGAGGCAGGGCTCATTCATATCATGTGCAAGTTTTCACTCAAAGCCGCTCCGAGACTCGTCCGGGCGGCTTTGCGCATTGTGCCGTTATAGCCCATGCGCGCAAAGTTACTGTTTTTTCCCTTTTTCCTATTTTCTCTTCGGGCGTTCACCCCGGCCTAATCGAGGATTACATCCATGTGCGGCATTGTTGCCCTCCTTTCCAATGAACCTGTTAATCAACGCCTCTACGACGCGCTGCTCCTTTTGCAGCACCGCGGTCAGGATGCGGCGGGCATTGCGACGCTCGACGGTCTGCAGTTCCACATTCATAAGGCCATGGGCCTGGTGCGCGACGTCTTCCGTACGCGCAACATGCGTGATCTGACGGGCAATGTCGGCATCGGTCACGTGCGCTACCCGACGCAGGGCTGTGCGAGTTCGAATCAGGAGTCGCAGCCCTTTTACGTCAATGCGCCTTACGGCATCATGCTCGCTCACAACGGCAACCTGACGAATGCCGAAGCGCTCAAGCAGGATCTGTACGAGCACGATCATCGTCATATCAACACGACGAGCGATTCGGAAGTGCTGCTCAACGTTTTAGCCAATGAAATCTCCCGCGTCTGCGACGGCGGCAGTCTTGACGCTGACGGCATCTTCAAGGCCGTCGCGGCCGTACATAAGCGCGTGCGGGGCTCCTACGCCGTGGTGGCGCTGATTGCCGGCAAGGGGCTCCTTGCCTTCCGTGATCCGCATGCCATTCGGCCGATCTGCTTCGGTTCGGCGATTGCTGCCAACGGCGAACGCGAATGGATGGTGAGCTCGGAATCGGTGACGATGGTGGGGCTCGGCTTTAAGCTCGAACGCGATCTGGAACCCGGCGAAGCGCTTTGGATCGATTTCAAGGGGAACGTTGAAACGCGTCAGTGCGCCGAGAATCCAGTGAAGAATCCCTGCGCTTTCGAATACGTCTATTTTGCGCGTCCGGATTCCCTCATTGACGGCATCAGCGTCTATGGCGCCCGCCTCAATCTCGGCGTTTATTTGGCCGAAACGGTGAAAAAGACGATTGACCTCAAGGATGTTGACGTCGTCATGCCGATCCCGGACAGCTCTCGGCCGTGTGCGCAGGAGCTCGCCAAGCAGCTTGAGCTCCCCTACCGCGAAGGGTTCATTAAAAATCGCTATATCGGCCGCACCTTCATCATGCCCGGGCAGACGACCCGCAAGAAGAGCGTGCGTCAAAAACTCAACGCCATGCCCGTGGAATTTGAAGGCAAGAACCTGCTGCTCGTTGACGACTCCATCGTGCGCGGCACGACGATGAAGGAAATCGTCCGTATGGCGCGCGAGTCCGGCGCAAAGAAGGTCTATGTTGCTTCTTCTGCGCCCCGCGTGATGTTCCCGAATGTCTACGGCATTGATATGCCGACGAAGTCGGAACTGATCTGCGGCGACGGCAAGGATGCGGACGCTGTGGCTGAAGTGATCGGCGCCGACAAGGTGATCTTCCAGACGCTCGATGGCCTGAAGAATGCGCTTTCGGATTTGAACCCGTCGATTCCGGCCTTCGATTGCTCGTGCTTTGACGGCGTTTATGTCACGGGCGACGTGACGAGCGAATATCTCGATCGCCTGAGCCAAGCTCAGGCCGCTCCTCAGCCCAAGGCTCAGGACGATGAAGAAGGCGAAGGCGCAAACGAATAACGCCGAATGCTCTTGTCGGAGCTAAACGATAGCCGTTTGGGTTCATGAAAATGCCCGCCGGGAATCATTCAATGATTTCGGGCGGGCATTTGCCGTTTAGGGAGCGGGCGGCGCGGGAGGCGTTGTGCTGCTCGAACCCATCACGGTCTCCCAGCCGAGCGGGCAGGAGCGAACGGTCGGGAAGTATCCTTGTTCGCTCGAGCACCAATACCACGGATAGCTGCCGGATCCGGCAGCGCCCGATGCCGCGGGAGCCGCGGCCGCATAGGACGTGCTCGGCGTGACGGGAACCGTCTGCACCGGGACCTCAACATAGCGCGGCGTCGAGGAGCGATAGAGCTCTGCGCCGAGGATCGTGCCGACCGTAATCGTCGGCGCCCAGAAACCCCAGCTGCGGTACCAAGGACGAGGGTGCCAGCCGCGATGGTATCTCGGCGGGGGCGGAGGCGGGCCGGGGCGGAAGCCCGGGCGATGACCAGGACCGCCAAAGCCGGGCCCGGGATGGTGCATGCCGGGCGGCGGGCCGGCCAATGCCGGTGAAGGCAGGGCTGAGAAAGCGGCAAAGACGCCGCAGGTGAGCATCAAAGCCAAAGCGCCGAGCGAGCGTCGAAATCCGGAGCCGCTGCCGGCGGCTGCAGCAAACCTCTTCTTCATAACAAAGCTCCTTTCTTTGCAATAGCCATTGCGGCGATTTCTGAATCACTGTTCAGATATGACAAGGTTAGTGCGGGAACGCTGAGGTCAAACATAGGAATTTATAAAAAAGTGTTAGACCTTGCGGCAATCGATTCTGCAGACCCTTGGCCGGCAGACAGCCGGCCGCTCCGGGTTCACCGGCGTCTGATCGTCAGCCGCATCGTGCTCGTGCGTCCAAGATCATCCGCAACGGCGAGTTCATGCGTACCGGCGGGTGCAGACCATTCGAGCGCCTTGCCGACTCGGCGGGCACCCAGAAATGCGCCGTCGGCATACCAATAGAGAATGGCAGCGTCCGGATCGGCCCCCGCAGCAAGCAGCACACGGGCTGCGTCAAAGCCGACGGGCGAGTAAATGGCGGCTCCCGCTTTGGGAGAGGTGATCACCGGAGCGCGGCCCCCTGGG
>ULRU01011521.1_pt1 | contig 19070 bp, 17 predicted proteins | sample 1955831 | NCBI WGS metagenome assembly ULRU01 (sample SAMEA4835693, study PRJEB28245) | human gut metagenome | biome: gut microbiome; material: fecal sample | place: Denmark | collected 2008 | reverse complement strand
CTGAAAACTGTTTTTACAAAGCGGAAACCGGACGCACGGCGTTCGTGTTATACTTGCCGTTGCCGTTCACGCTGCCCGTGCCGCCGCTGTAGATGAACGCGCCGCTGGAAATGTACTCGCACGATGTCCACGGATAATAACCCGATCCGTAGCAGGTCGTCTTACCGAGGCGCGACAGCGTGCGGTTTACAGGGTCGCTTTCCCGGTCGGCGGACGTTAGCACGCGGTCGTGCATGAGCAGGTAGACTTCATCGACGGACGGCAGCCACCATGCGCCCGCTTCCAGTCCGGTAGTTGCGCCCTCGACCGTGACGCCGTAGTCGAGAGCGGCCGCAGCGGCCGGATAACGGGGAACGCTTTCGCCGTGGATGTCGACGAACCGCAGACCGCCGATCAGGTGCGTGTTGGCCTTGCCATCACGAAGCAGCGCGCCGTAGGCTGCGGGATATTGCAGCAAATGTTCTCCGAACAGATAATCCCGGTAGGTTGGATAGGCGGCGACCAGTTCCGGGTTGGCCTCTTCCGTAAAAGCGCTTTCCCGAATTATGGTGCTACTTCCGGGTTTGATTCCTGTGGTATCGGTTCCGTTGGCCGAATAGTATTGCAGGAATTTTTCGGGATTACAGCCCGCAAACGACGAATCAACGCCGTTGTTGCGGCGGACATATTCGGTTGACCCCTCGATCAACACCCCCGTCAACGTTGTTTGGTAGTTAATGTCTTCCGGTGTCCTTGCGATCTGACAACCGCCAACAACGGCAATCGCCGCACGGGAGGCGTTATACGTGTTCGAACCCATCACGACGAAATTGTCCGCCGCAGTCGCCGCCCATCCCCCATAATCCGCCGAGGAGTAATTGGGTGTCCCACCTTTGAGTTTCGCGTTGATAGCCGATGCAACATCCGCGAGCGTTGCGCCTGCGGTATACGCTATCGACACCTCTGCGGCGGCAGGGTCGGAACCGAGCTTCAACACGATTGTGCCGCCCGCAGCGAGATCGAAACCCGACAATGCAACCTCGTAGGTATGTGCCCAGCGGATGCTGCCCGAAACATGGTCGAGCGATACGATCAATAGCTGTTCACCTTGTCGCGCATAGACGACGGCCAGCGGTACAAGGTTTGCTGGAATCTGCGCCTTGGCAATCGTTGCGCTTTTGATGTATTTGATAACCCCGTCCGTTTTATCGAAAACGGCGAGATCGCCGATGGCGGCAGCCGATTTTCCGACGACGGTATTCACACCGTCGTAAATCGTTGTCGTCTCATTTTCGATGAACGAAACGGCCGATTTCGTCGAAAGACGTTTCGTGTCGGCCGTATAAGCGGCCCGATCTGCGTATTTGTTAACCTGTGCCATATTCCGTTTGCGTTATTGAATTTTCCAGTCGGACACGGCCGCATTCCCCGTTGAGAAATAGAGTGTGCGGGCGGTCTTGTCGATGTAGAACTGCCCGGCCCTGTCCGGGGCTTTCGTCGGTGCGCCGTTGCCGACGGGTGCAAGGTTGTTATCACCCCATACGTTCAGCTCCTTGACCTGCAATTTGGGAATCACGACAGCACCCGACAAAACGGATATAAGCGCCCTTTCGAGCGCCTCGACCCGTTCGTCGAGGGTGCAGTCGGAGTGCGCGAGCGTATTGATAACGTCGTCATAGGTGTCGACGACGCGCTGCGCGGATTCCGCTGCATTATTTGCTGCTGTCGCCGCCTCGTTTGCCTTACCCGCGGCTGTGTTGGCCGCCGTTGCTGCGTTATTTGCGGCCGTCGTTGCGGTGTTTGCCTTGCCTGCGGCCGTATTCGCTGCGGCTGTCGCCGTCGATGCGCTTCCTGCTGCGCTATTGGCTGCTGCGGCCGCGTTGTTTGCGGCGACCGTGGCCGCTGCGGCCGCGTTGGTTGCCTCGGTACACGGGACGACGATTTCGGCAAACTTACCGTCGTAGCGTGACAACAGGTTCGCATATCCGACCTCGATACCCGTATCGACATACGCGTTGAGATTGTCGTCGTAGACCAGCCACGTATTTTTGTCGCCGATCTTTGGCGACGCTCCCGTATAGGAGACATTGTCCGGGAAATTTACGACGGTGAGCGACAGCGATAGCGTCAGTTCGTGATAGCCTGTCGGGGCGTTCTCTTTGACTTCCGCGAACCACACAACGGGCGTCGAATACATCGTCTTGTCTTCCAGTTTGACGTTGAAGATGATGCCATAGCGCCCGGTGGCGGTCAGTTCGCGGGTTCCGAGCAGGCGCACATAAACAGCGTTCGTCACCTCATTGAACGTGACGTCTTCGCAATTCATCGTTGCGCCGGATACCAGTACGAGCGACGCTGCGATATACCGTGCTCGGCGCAGATCGCAGACGCCGCCTGTCGGGGTCAACATCGTGGCTTTGATGCCGCATCCCTGCCCTAATTTGATGTCATACATAGTTAATTGCCTAAAATTTTGAATTTCGTTCGATTGGCCTTGACTTTCCCCTTGAGCGTATAATCAGCGAAAATTTCCGGCTTTGCTTGGATGTAGGCAAGGCACTCTTTCATATAACCGTCAGCGATGGCGAAAGCGTCGTTGTACGCCGTTTGCCGCTCGCGATATTCGGTCGCCTGTGAATACTCGTCGCGCTTCTGCACGAAGCCGAAGCGTGTCAAATGGTTTACACTCGTTTTGACGAGGCGCGCCCAAACGTAGTAGGCCAGCGCCCGGCGCAAGCCGACGAAATGCCGCCGATTCCTACATTCGTCGGTATATTCGCCGCCGTTAATGAGTACGGCGAATTGCACATGTGTAAGCAATCGCATGAACAGTTCGTCGCCCAGCTTCGGTTTGATGTCGAGTAATTCGGCCTCTTCGATGGCGCGGGCGATAATCTCGTCGTCCATGTCGCAGGGGCGGGCGTATTTATCGACGTCGCACGGTTCAATCAGATGTCGCATCGTTGGCAATAGATTTTACGAGCGGTTCGATGGCAGCATCGCCCGCTCCGGTGTACGGAATCGTGTTCGGTTCCCAATGGCTGAAAATGGCTTGATACGCACGCGACAACATCCGTTGTTGCTTTGCTACCTGCTCGCAGTATTCGCGCTTCACGTCGTTCGCAAGGTCGCCTGTGAACCCGATACTGCCGCTGCGTAATCTTCCGAACGTTTCTTGGTTGAGCGCCGCATAGATATTATCGGTTACAGCTTTCGTTGTGGCTGTAAACTCCTTGTCGTAGTTGTTCGTCTTGAACGGTACGAATTCGGGCTTATCCTCGTCGGTTTCAATCTCAACCTGCATGATTTTAAGCGAATTCGTATCGCCTTGCAGTTTTTCGAATTCCTCCGTAAATCCGTCGTCGGACGATACGCCGTCTTTGTCGCCGTCGACTGTGCTGCTGCCTTGTCCGCGCTTCGTGATGAGCATTCCCGCCGTGAGGAAATTATTTCGGACGTTTCGGTTGTTGACGTTCGAAAGCCCCTCGTCCGTCGACATGTCGGTCAATACGACGTCGACCAACGGCAGGGGATAGGCATTTCGCCCGGCACGTGAAATGTAGAGAATCTGACCCTTGTAGAATTCGATACCGCCTGCGGCCTGTATCTGCAACTGCACGACATCGGGCGACGGATTGAAGACCGGGAACACCTCGATTGTTTCGATGGTTACCTTTACGGCCTTGCCGCCGCGCGTCTTTTTACCCCGCCAATCGGGATGTACGACGATATGGCTTATAACGCCGTCGTCGTCTTCCTCTTCAAGGCGGCAATTCTCGAACGGAACGTGCGCCATCGACACGATCTGTCCGAGAATATTGTAATTGACGTGTAGGGCAAGGCCGTCTTGGTAGGCTACATCGTCGGCGCACAAGTGATGTACGTCGTCTACCGTATTCCCTCGCGTGTCGCACACGGTTTCGGCCAACGCTTGCGATGCAAGGCCGTTCCCCTCGATATATGTCGAACGCCGTTCGACACAGGTGCGACCTGTGGGCGACGAATCGACAATATCGCGCACCGTTTGCGGGTATAGGTTATTGTCGCCGTAGGTTTTGATACCTAACGACGACAGATATTTGACGTCTACACGCGTTTCGGGCTTCTTTGTGTGCTTTACGTTCATGGGTGGTTACTCCTCTGCGGTGATCTTCTCGATGTAGTCGGAAATAAGGCGGTGCGTGAGCTTCACGCCGCCGATCTCCTTGCCCGCCAACTCCTGCTTGATAGCCGTTTTCGACTTTCCGGCCACGAGTTCGGCGGCGATAGCCTGCCGGATAGCGTCATCGGCAGTATTGCCATTGTACCCGGCGGGCTGTTCGTCGGCTTCGTCAGCGCTTTCGGCTCCGGTGTCACCGCTGCCGGGCTTCTCGTCGTTGGTGGCCGCCGCGGCGTCGATTCGGGCCTGCAATGCGGCGCAGCGGCTTTCAAGTTCCGCTTTCTCGGATTCGAGGATGGCGATACGGTTGTGTGCCGCTTCGAGTTCCGACGATTCCCCGCCAGCTTTCGGTGCTTCGGCATCCTTTTTTGCCGTGGGGATAACCTCGAAACGCCCGGTGGCGTTCGGGTGCTCTTTGAGGAACGCCGCGGCCACCTCGTCGGTCAGATTATCGTTCGTGTAAATTTCCGAAGACCCTGCGATTTGCAGAATAACCCCTGCACGCAGTTTGTAATTCGATTTCTCTTTCATTTTTCCGTGTTTTTTGATGTACGAGTTGATTTCGAGCACTGCGTCGTGCCACTTGTCGGGACATCGGCAGCCGCTCAAACGCTTTCCCAAGACCTCGTAATAAAGTCTTTCGATAGTCGCCTGTTCGGCGCTCGAATAGGGGGTATTGTAACCCCTATTCAAGTCCGAAAGCAGGATTTTTACCTCGTCGACGGTCATAGTGCATTACTCCGTCGCCGAGGGGGTGAGCATCGTTTTGATGAGTGCCTCGGTGGCTGCGAGCGAGCCTGCGTTGAGGAACATCGCCGAACGGGGCGCTTTCTCCTCTTTGAGCGTAATAGCCCAGCCCGACAGGGTGTCGTCGCTGTATTTCTCGCACGACCCGGACGACAGCGTGAGGCCGTTGAAAAGTCCGGCGATTTGGTATGCCGACGCTCCGCGCTCCGCTTCGTTCGTGGCCCGCAGGTTCTTGTGTCGGTTCTGCCAAATGACGAAAAACTCTCCGTCGAGCAGCGGGTCGATGATATTCTCACAAACCGCCGGGCTGTTGTCGGGTACGATGAACGGAAATTCGGTCGAAGCCGTGCCACCCAGCTTGCCGCTGCCGTCAAGATCGGTTTTCAGCCCCTCGAACGGTTTTGTGCCGTACTGAATGATCGGGTACAACTGCGCGCCTTTGATAAGCGGCAGATTCAGCACTTGATTCGTCGAACCCTCGACGAATTCGAGATTGGCGATGTCGAGTTGTGCCCGGTTCCCGATCCACGCGGTGCGCTCAACGCCCTTCGTAATCGGTTCCGCACAGTTTTTTTCGATTTTCGCCTTGATGAAGCTATCGCAATTCATAGTGTAATCGAGTTTTGAGGGTTAGAAACCTACCTGTACGAGGTTGTCGTCGGCGATCAGCGTTCCGATTTTGTCTTTCGACAGAATCTTGTTCATCTGCTCGTCCTTGTTGAACCATACCTGAATGTCGGCGACCTCGCTTTCGCTCTCCATGCCGACGAGCAGGTCGTCTTTGATCGTGTAGAGCGCGCGATAAGGCTTGTTCCACGCCTTGCCGCCGCTGACGGTTTCGCAGCCTTTGATGATCTCGTCGAGGAACGGGATGGCGAGCATTTGCACACCGTTGTAGTTCGTCTCCGTGATGCCATCGAACAGCGCCGTCCACTGCAATTCCGAACCTTTGTTGTTTCGTTTGAGGTCGGCGTCCAGCGCGTCTTTCAGCGCTTGCGTGATGTAGATGAGCTGACCGTTGGCCTGCCGCAGAACCGTCGAGGCGTCGGAGATCAGCGCGTCGAGGAAATCGACGGCAGCATAATTCTGACGCATGGTGGTTTTCTGCTCGGCGAACGTCGCGGCGGCGTTGGCTGCGCATGTGGTGCGACGGTCGGGCGTTGCGGCGGCCAGCGTAAACAGACGCTTCCAGAAACCGTCGACGAGGGTAAAATACGCCGGGTCGATGGAATCGAGCAGGTTGCCGCCTTCTGTGACCGTATCGGCTGCCTTGTCGCCGAACCATGCGTAACGCATCAGCATCTTGCGGATGGCGAGTTCGAGCCGGGGCGCAAGGATATAGTCGGTATACTCCGTGCCCGTGAGGTCGGCGATGTTCGTCTTGGTGCGCATGGCGACCTGCGCGACCGTGCCCTCCAAATCCTTGTAGCAGATTTTCTCGGCGACCTCCCATTCGCGGATGTCCCACTCTTTTTCGGTCGTTGCGAGGATGCTGGTTCCGAACGTCGGATTACAGCCCTGCGAGGCTTTGCCGACCATTCCGAATTCGCCGACGAAACCGACTTTTTCGCCGTGCTTCTGCTTCGGCAGGAAGTTGAAAATCTTTCCGAGCGATTCGGGGTCGGTGACCGCAAGGAAGATCAGACGCTTGAGGTCTTTGATGGCCCCGTTGTCGGGGGTCAGATTCGCAAAGTTAAGTCCTGTACTTGCCATAATTGATTGGTGTTGTTTGTGATTTACTCCGTTTTCTGATGTGCCGCTTCGAGTTCGGCGATGCGCTGCTGAACGCGCGACTGCGGTTTCGCGGCGTTCTTCTTGCCTTCTCCTGCGGCTGTGGTCGTGGTTTGACGTGCAGCGGGCTTGTAGTCGGACTTGGCCTTGACAAGCCACGCTTCGCCGCCCGCGATGGCGACGAGATTCAAGATGCGTTTCTCGTCGGTCGTTTTTGCGTTCTTGCGGGCGTCCGCAAGTTCGGTTTCGAGTTCGGCGATACGTGCGTTAGCCGCCGCCAGCGCATCGGAATCGGGGTCGTTTCCGCTGCCGTCGCCACCATCGCCCCCTCCGTCGCCCTCGTCTTCGGCGTCGCGGATTTCCGTGATTTTACCGTCTTCGATGACGATTGTCTTGCCGTCGGGCATCTTGTGCTCTCCGTCCGGCGATGCGCTGTCGCCGACGGCGGGGTCTTCGCCGTCCGGCTTGTCAATCGTGATCGTGTCGCCCGATTCGGTGTTCAGCTCGTAATTGACGGGCTGCGGGGCTTCCAGTCCCAGCGCAACGGCCAGCGCTGCGAGGGCTTTGCGAAGCACGCTTTTGTCTTCGCTTTTCGTGGTTTTTGTTGCCATAGAATTTTGATTGTTGGTTATTGAATTTTGCTGCTTCCACGCAGCCGATTTCGCGCTGTTCGGGCCGCCTGCCGATGCCGACGCTGCGGGAATGATCGTCTGGATGAATCCGAGTTCCTTTGCTCGCTCCATCCCGATAAACTTGTCTTCGTTCATAAGCGCTTCGAGTTCCGCGCGATCCGCTCCGGTTCGCTCGACGTAGAAATCGAGCATTTTCTGTTCGTCGTCCCGTAACGAGGCGGCCAGCGATTCGAGATCATCGGCACGGTATGCGTCGGCCAGCGTGTATTCGGGATAGTAGGGCTTGTGAATGAGCAACGAGGCGTGCGGGTATGCTCGGCGTTCGGAAGCGGCCAGCAAAACGACGGTAGCCATCGACGCGCAATTCCCCTCGATGGTCGCGGTTATCTTCTTGCCCGTGCTCCGCAGCTTGTCGACGATGGCCCAGCCCTCGTTTACCTCGCCGCCGTCGCAGTGCAATAGTAATTCGATATTATCGTCGCCTGCTGGGATGCCGTTGATGAATTCGTCCACGTCCTTGAAACTCGTTCCGGCCTCGTCGCAGAACCAGTAGCATTCTTTTGTCGCTTCGGAAAGAATCGGATTGTAGAGCTTGAGAGTTGCCATAGATTTGATTTTACGAAACAAAGCTAAATAAAAAGCGTGTAATAAATACACGCTTTGAGACACAATCAACTGACACGCCGTGTCAGCGGCTCGTATTGACGTCGCGGCCGAATCGTCGGATAATGCGATAGACGGTGCGTTCGCTGACCTCGTAGGTATCGCACAAGTAGGCGACGATATACGCTACTTTGAACCCGTCGCGGCGAAGCCGTTCGTAGTCGCTCCACAGAGGGATGTAGCGGACATCTTCAATAGCCGCGCCTGCGCGAGCGAGCGCCCGGAGCAGATCGGCGTTCTGTTGTAAAATTTCATGCACTTTCATAACTACAAATCGCCTAATGATTCGACCACTTTCACCCGGTCAGATACACGGGTTATTTCGTCCACTCCGACGCGCATGTCGAGTTGCGAAACCCCCTTTGCGAATGCGCGGGCAAGCATATCTTCGCCTGCGATCTGATTGCTCGACTGTGCGGCGACTATCGGCGCACCGCCTCCGAGCTGGTTTAGTGCCGAGTAGATCGGGGCAAACATAGACGTCGGCAAGGCTGCGTTTACCGATTCGCCGTCCGACAGCATGGCGGGTATACTGTCGCTTGTCGACGTTCCCGGCCCGGACACATAACCACCCGTCGAGAATTTTGCCGATTTGACGGTTTTAATCGCCGATGTGATATTCGCCATGATCGTCGCAACAGTCGTAGCGATTGCGATAAGGTTGCCGGGGAATGGGACGCTTTGAGCCTGCGCCGTACCCGCTGCGATAGCCTTTCCGGTGTTGATGGCGATCTCGGCCAATGCAAGTGTCTTGCTCAAAACGGCGAAAGTCTTATTGTCTTCGCCCAACTCTTCGAGTAAACCCGACAGGCCGTTCGTAACTGCTGCGAGGGCTTCCAGTTTTGCTTGTTCGATTTGCACCTCGTAATCGTTGATGGCTCGTTTCGCGTCGACGTATGCCTGCTGCGCGCCGAGCTGTCGAGCCTTGAATGCGGCGTCGCTTTCACCCTCCATTTGTTGTAAGGCTATGAGTTCCGCTTGCCGCATCTGCAACTGTAATTGCAGGGTGTTTTGCCCCTGTACGGCGGCGGCGTTGATTCGGTTCTCCCATTCGAGCCGTAGAGCGTCGTTCTGTTTTTGCAGGTTGGCGTTTATCCATTGGTTCGAAAGGTCGTCCAGTTGCTTGTTGTATTTCTCCCGGATGAGAACCTTTTGCTGCTCGGTCAGTTCGATGTTGGCAAGTTCGGCTTCCTGCTGCTTCCGTAGCTGCTCGACTTTCAGCGTATATTCAGCGTCGGTTCCTTGTTTGACGGCGGCCAGCCGCAGGGCGATATTCTGCTGCTCTTGCCGGATTTTCTTGTCGAGGCCCGCGCGGTTGATCTTCTCGACGTTCAAGACGTGCTGCTGTTCGGCCAGCTCGATTTGCTGCTGAATTGCTGCCTTTGCCTTTTTCGTCAACCCCTTTTCGGTTTCGAGGCGTTTTTTCAGATCGGCGACCCGATGGCGGTATGCGACCTCTTCCTGCGTCAACTGCTTGCTGATGCCCTCTTTCATCAAGGCGACTTTGGCGTCGGTCGCTGCGCGCACGGCGGCAAGTTCGGTCGCAAGGGCTTGTTTCTGCTTTTCTGCGGCTTCTTTGTAGGCTTCCTTTATTGTCTTGTCGCGTGCGGCTTCGAGGCTCGCAAGAATATCTTTCGCTTCGCTGCTGGCTACCTTACCTGCATACACCAATTCGACGAGTAGTTTGCGCTGATTCTTGAATTCCTCATTGGCTTGTTGCGTCGCGTATTTGACCGTACCCAGTTTCTTTTTTAACGCCGCGTCGTTATAGGCGGACGCGAGGCTGCGCAGGTGGTTCGCTGTATCGTTCAGCGCTGATCGGTAGTCTTCGTCCGCTTTTTTCTTGGCGTCTTGTGATGCCTTGTATTCCTCGCTGTCCTTTTTGTAGAGCCGCTGTGCCGCTTTGAAATGTTCGGCGCGCTTGTTGGCAAGGTCTTTCAGCAGGGCAAGGCGCGTCAGCGTTATTTCCTCGTCGGTTTTGCCGAGGGCTTTCATTTTCTCGATGTGCTCGTCGTATTTCTTATTGAGCTTATCGAGTTCTTCGCCTTGTTTTTTCAGATTCTCTTTCGCTTTTTCGGTCGACGAATTGAACCAACTGAACGCCTTGACGAGGGCATAAACGGCCGCGATTGCCGCGATAATTGCCGCGACGATAACCCCGATTGGATTTGCAAAAAGCGCCGCCGTGAATTTCCATACTGCGGCGGTTCCGGCGTTTGTGGCAACCGTCCCGGCGGCCATCGCCGACGTCCGGGCGGTTTCCGCTTTCGTTTGTGCCCATGTTGCAACCGCCTGCGCCTTTTGCATGACGATAGACTGTTTCTGCAACATGTTCTGCACGGATTGGATGGCCACGAGTGCGCCGAGCGTCTGCGTTATAATGCCGATAGCTTTGTCGAGGTCTTTATTTTCGACCCCTAACTGCTTTGAAAGTATAGACCATTGCGCCCATAGCTGCAAAAGATTTTGCGTCCCCTTGATGAGCACGTCGAGTTGCGCCGTGTCGGATGCCCCGGCATTGATGCCAGCCTCGACGTCAGCAAGGGCATCTTTCATATTTGCGGCGACGCCCAGCAGGTCTTGATACTCCTGCGTCGTTTCTTTGCCCTCGTATTTCATCTGCGCGAGTTGCTGACGAATTACACCTAATTGCGTTTCGAGCGGCTTGATGTCGGGATAGTTACCCACGTTCCGGTAAAACCTTTGCGTACCCTCTTCCGATTCGAGCAGCGCATCGGTTATTTCGTTGATCTGCTTCTTGAGCGCTTCGCCCTCTGCGCTTTTCTGCATGGCTGCACTCATCGAATCGTACTGTTTTGTGAGATTCGACAGTTCGGCGCGCAGTTTTCGGTTCGACCCCTCTTCTTCGCGGGCTGCCTTGATGTTGTTCTGCACCTCCTTTTCAACCTCGCGCAACTCGCGCTTGTAGGCTGTCTGTTCGGCGCGCAGCTTCGCCAGTTCCTCGCGGTCGGCGGCGGTGGCTTCTCCCTTTTTCTTGATCGCCTCGCGCAGGGCTTTTTCCTTTGCCGTCGATTCCTCGATCTTGGCGTTGTAGTCGGCTATCAGCTTGATAGCTTCCGCGTTGTCGACTTGCACCTCGACGACGCGGGTTGTTGTGTTTTCTGCCATTTGTTATGCGTTTTCCGTGGTTTGCTCTGCAATGATGTAGCTATACGTGTCGTCATATTCCGGGGTAATGGAGTTTATTTCGATTCCGCCGACTATTCGCGTAATCGTCGGGCCTATCACTTTCACTTGCCCGGCAGGAAAGATAATTGTTTTCGGCCCGAGGGAAACGCCGTCATACGCGTAAAGGGTTATTACGACATCGAGGTCTGACGCAGGCGCAGCGCTGGCCGTTATGTAAATGGCGGCACCTTCCCATTGCCAGCCAATAGCAACCGTTTGCGATGGGCGTTCCGGTTCTTGGACAACCGTTTCCGGCAACTGTACGGCCTTGACCTCGCAGGCTTTATTCGCTGTCGACTGGATGCTGACGATGCCGTAGAATTTCCCATATTGGCGCAGGTAGAACGGGATTGAATAGTCCAGCGATTTCAAATCGTATTCGTCCAACATGATCTGCTCCGTAATGGTTATTGCGCTGTTGAGCAGACGCGATAGGGTGGAATAGTATTTCGATAGCAAGGTCGTGAAATCGAGGTCGTCGAATGCAAGCATAGCCAGCCCGGAACCGTCGCTGATAAGGCGCATAATCCGGTCTTTGACTTGTACGGTGTCGACGGCTGTTCCGTCATCGTTCAGTTCGTAGTGCCGTATCGTCGAGCCGTCCGATGGAGCGAAAGGCAATGTTATAACGGTCTTTTCGGCGTCTAAAATCTCGCTGTCGATTTTCAGATTGCCGTCGGCATTCGTGAAAACCGTATCGTCTTCTTTGTACTTGAAATAGTTGTTGCGGCAGTAGTCGTTGATTTTGTATTCCGTGGTCTTCGGCTCGTCGTCATTGCTTCGGACGAATTTATCCGACCAATCGCACGCCTGCGCTTTGTTCTCCTGTAAGGTGTCGAGCGATACGAATTTCAGATTATTGACGTTTGTAGGGTCGGGTACGGCAAAGATGCCGAACATTCCGCAGATCGCCTTGATGAAGTCGATTTGCGAGATTTCGGGCAGGTTTTGAGGTATCGGAAATAAACTCGGATAGATGATATTTTCGAAGTCTTCCGTAATCGTAAGTTTGGTATTTCCCAATCTCGAACCGGAAATTACCGATGTCCCGTTATGTGGAAACAGGCGCAGGTAGTCATATTCTCCCCACGTGATTTCCTCTTCAATGTCGGCGAAATAATACGTTTTTTGATACGCATACGTTCCTGTTGACGACGATACCGACGATGACCCGATACTGACGGCTATTTGCGTCGTTGTTTCGTCGCGGTCGCTGTATCGTGTCGCTCGGATATATACGCGGCTGGGGAATCCGTTGGAGCTATTGGAATATAGAACCATTCCCAACTGTGCCCCCGATCGGTTTACAATGGATATAATCACCTTTGTTGCGTTGTCGACCTTACGGATTTTGGTATTATCATCCGGGTCGAAAACACCGTGTCTATCTGTCCCGTTATTGCCCGCGATAGAATATCCCCAAAAGCCGTTGCTGTACGTTATGAATGGATATATAGATACCGTGGCCTCCGCCTCATTGCTTGCGTCTGATGCGTTTCGGCTCAAGCATGGAATCGCTATCGTTCGCAATGCGCTGGCGTACTTGCTCGGCATTTCGAACGTGAATCCGGCCTGCTTGGTTATCTTGTCGAGAATCCACCATGCGGTAGCGCTGGGGTGGAAATTGGCAAGGTTGGCATTCGACACGCCGCAGTTGTATTTTGCAAATCCGTATCCGGTGGATTTCATTTGCGACAGGGTCGTCGGTGTGGTATTTGCATTCCACGCCAGCGCTTCGGTTCCGGTCAACTCGTTCAACTTGGCCGCTTTGTCGACCCACGTTTGAAAGTTTGCCATCACGCCCCAATAAAGCGCGATTTCGTAGGTTTCAGACGAAGATAGTAGCACGGCATATCCGACGCGGACGACCTCGATTCCATTCCGAACAAGGCGGGCCGAATATCGGTTGTATCGCTTATCGGACACATAGGCGGGCGCCCCCGGATTGTCGAATATCTTTCGGTTGCGCGTTGTTTTCGGGCATTGAATCGTCTGCGAATTCGACGACGTAATTTTCGATATGTCGCCGAGCAGGTTAGACTTGTAGTTGAGGGTCGTCGTCGCATCCGGTTTAAGGTCGACGGCCTCGCCGTTGATATATAATTCCTCCGTCATGGTTACAGCATTTGTGCGCTCTGCGCGGGTTCCTCGATTGAGAAAATAAAATCTTGGTAATGCTTCGTCGTTTTCTCGTAGCTGCCAGCAACGATATTGACGCGATGCCACAGCGGCGCATCGGTGGCGTCGTACCCGTCAAAAACATCCACGACGACCGACTGCGCGAGTGTGAGCAGGAAATCATACGTTTCGGAATCGACCAGCTTTGCCCCCAGCGAACGGGTCTTTTTCCGGGATAGGCTTTGTCGGACTGACGTTTCGATATTCACGCCGTCGATGTAAGCGGTCGGGACATTCATATCGTTACGCTCCCATGTCGAGGATGTCGAAACGGTCGACGCGCTGCCGATCTCCTTGAACAGGTAGTAACAATAGCGCCCCTGTTGGTCTATCCAGCGCAGATAGACACCGGTTGCGCTCCGGTCTATGTCAAGTGTATAACCAACCATGCCGACAGTCTCCTCGTCATTTTTCAGCACGAGGCTATGCGGTACGGCGATATGCACCGAACGGGTGACGGTCGAGGGGTCGATCACTCTTGCCGGATTCAGCAGGTAGCGGTGGTATGGGGTCGCACCTTCCGCGTCCTCGTTGTGGTTGTAAAACATGATGTCGGACTGTTTACCGTCGATCAGCACGTCGAACGATGTTCCGTTCTTGGCGAAGACATCAACCGTAAACGGATAGCGGACGAACCATTTGCGACGCATGATGCCGCCGGATGATTCGCGGGCGGATATTGTACCCCATATAGCATCTATTCCAAACGTGCCGAGATAGAATTGACTACCGTTGCTATACCAATATATCGTAGCATAGATAGTTTTTTTCAGCGGGGAATCGACGAACCCCTTGCTGTAATCAATCACTCCCTGCGCAACGTTATTGAACAACAGTTGCAGATACCGCCGTATATCGAAATATGCGGCCCCATTGAGCGGCTCGCGCTCTTCGCTGTACGATTGCTGCGCTTGGCGGTCGGTTAAGACCATTTCTAATTTGTCATACGTTGTGGGAATTTTCGTGATTTTGAAAATCGCCGGGACGAATGCGAAATGCGTTGCATTGGGATATTCGACTACTGTTCCCGTGCTGCTGTGTGTAAATGTTCTGCTCATGGTCTATTGTCTTAAAATTGATTCGACGATCTGCGCATCGAAAAGCCCCGCCAGCCTATCGGCGATGCGGTCGGATAGGGCCGCTATTTCGGGCGTGAAGATGTCTTCGCGGCCGCCGTTACGGAATAGGGCCGACCCCTCCGTCATTATTTTGGTCGCTGCTCCCCACGCTGAAATATCTACACCCTTTGCTGCGGCCCAGTCCGCGATGATGTCGATAAACCATTTCGGGGCGGACGGATAGACCGACCCGTCGCGGCGTCGGCGAAAATGCTGTGACAGCCACGGCTGCGTACCGGTTTCAAGTGCTGCAAAATATGGGCGGGCGTCCATCGTTCCCGTGGTTACGCCGCCGTTGGTCGTTACAGCTATCGTGATGCTGTCGGCGGTTGCGCCCGTCGTCTGTTGTCCCGCGGCGACGTGGTTCTCGATGATCTTCTGCCGTGCCCGGTCGAGTTCTTCGGCGACGATTCGGTCGGCTTCGAGTTCTATTCTTTGTACGTCCATAGCTACAAGCCGTAATCGAAGCAGACGCCCGCCTGTTCTTGGAGTGTCAGCGACAGCGTTACGATACATAGGTTTGCGTCCATCTTGTCGAACGCGACGCGGTAATTGATCTGCCCGGCGACCGGAACGAAAAAGCCGCTTTCGTTTACGGCGACGATGAATCGCACGGCAAGACCTTTCAGCCGCTCGGCGATCTCCTGCGCCTCGGCTCCTTTGTAGTCGAGCGACATAGCGTCGGCAAAGGAGATAAGGCAGGATGGAGCGTCGCGCACGAAGCCCTGCGACGTGAAATTCAGAAAACCCGCCACGGGTTGCACGTAGAGGCAGGCGGGCAGCGTGAGGCCGTCGGGGTGTGTAACCTCGCGGCTCTCTCCTTGACGCCGGAATCGGTCGAACGCTTGATTGGCGCGGAACCACGATTCGCACAGATAGGTAAGGCCCATCGCCTCGGCGATCTCCTTGACTTTGTTTTCGACTGTCGGTTTTTCCATAAGTCTATTTGTTTTTGTTGGCCATTATTTCGCGCAGGCGCCGTTCAAAGGCGATCCGCTCGTTGTCGATTCGCATACACTCGCAGACGCGCACCCATGCCACCTTTGCGGCGTCGTCTTGGTCTTGGTAGCCCTGTCGGTGGGCGTACCAGTCGATGATGCCGAACGGCCCGAAATCAAGGTCGTTTATTCCGGCTTTGATCTCTTCGGGCGTCGGCTGGTTGCTTGTGCTTGCGAACAACGCTGCGATGCGCTCCAATTCTCGCCCGACCCAAAAGACGAAACCGAGCATTTTGTCTGCCCGTTCGTTGTAGCAGCGCCGGGGATGTACTTTCAGAATGACGGACGCGATTCGCTCTATAAGAGCGTGCACCCCGTCTGCCTGCAAGCTGAACAGGTCGCCGATAGTTAGATCGTTGAGGTTTAGAGGCGTGCGCACGCCGCATACTTTGTTTGGCTTCGGCAGGGTTTGCAATGCTGCACGCGATTCGGGCGTCAGCACTCGTTCGATAGCGAGCACCTGCCGGGTCGTCCGTTTCTTGATTGTTATTTTCATCAGTTTTCCTGTTTAATCCACTTTTGCCGCCGGGGCGGTAGTTTATTCGTCTTTCAAATTTTACCAGCAGAAACAGCCCGAAAATAGCTTTTCACGAAAGCCGCCCGACGTGGACGCGCATACCTTTCGGCTGCGGGACGATTTCGTAGTACATGCGCATCATCAGCGGGTCGAAATAGTCGGGCGACCGACCGAGTACGGCTTTCATCTCTCGTTTGTCGATGATCCGTTTCTTGCTCGTGTCGGCGTCGACGTCGCGGGCGACAAGGCAGGCTTCCAGCTCTTCGGCAATGGTCGATTGCAGTTCTTCCGGGCAGTCGATGCAGAGCAGCCCCGCATTGATAACCTCCGCCAGTTTGAACGCGCATTGCGATTTGAGGTTGAAATACGTGTTATCCGGCGCGGGCGCTCCTCCGTGGAACGTCTTGATGCCCTCCAAATACGAATCGAGGTACTGCCCCAGTCCGTCAGAATCGGCGATGATGTTGGAGCGCCGGACGCCGTGCCGCCTCGATTCGTTGCGCAGGTCGGTTTCGATCTCCTTGCCCGTGCTGTACGGTTTGTCGATAGCGAGTTTAGCGGCCATTCCCGTCCAGTTGAACGCGACGAAGCGGTCACGGCCTTTCATGGCAAGGTCGGCACTGATACGCCGCACGCCGTCGCCCGTCTGCCGCTCGTTCGTGAAGCAGTCGAGGATGGCGTCGTAGTCGGCGAGTTGGTTTGCGTTGCTCTCGTATTCCCATTTGCCGAGCAGTAGACGTAGCCGAATCGACTTGACGCCGATTGATTCGAGCGTTCGGATGTAATCGGGCGTGATAAACGGGTTGTCGTAGACCAACGCCTGAACGAATGCGCAGTCTTTCGGTAACGTTCCGTCGATATGCGGTTTGTAGAAATGCTTATACAGCCAATTCTTTTTCGGATTGCAGGTTATGAGCATCTTTGCTTCCAGTCCGTATTCCTCGTTGAGATGCCGCCCGATTCGGGATTTCAGCACCTCGTAGGCCATATAATGAACCTCTCCGGCCTCCTCTATCCAACCGCCTGTAAACTCTTTCGACCCCAGCCGCTCGAACATCGGGTCTTTCTGCGGATAGAACGTCAAGTCGAGCAGTACGATTTCCGACCCGTTCGTAAACTTGATGCCGTCGTCCGTTATCCGGTAGTCTGTGAATCCGTAGGAATCGGCGACCTTGCCGAACGTGACCAGCACGGATTCGCGGCTGTCCTTGATGTTGTTTCGGCCGACGAACCAGCGCGTTTTCGGGAATGCCCAGCAGCAACGCATAAGCCAGTCGCACCCCAGCCACGATTTGCCGCCGCCTGCTGCGCCGCCATAGACGACGTATCGGATTCGCGGGTCGGCCAAGTGGCGGTAGGCAAGCAACTGTTTGTAGTTGACGCGCTGCTGTTCCTCGCGCTGTTGTAGTCCGTCGGTAAGCATGTGTTATTCGTCTTCTTCCGATAGTTTCCGTTCGCGCTCCTCGTCGATACGGCGGACGATTTCGTCGATGTCCGGCACGACGGGCAGCACCGACGAAAACCCCTTGAATTCCTTTCCGCCCGATGTGATGTCGACCTGTACCTTGTCGAGGCCGAGCAGTTTGTCGCGGCGTTCCTCCCATTTGCGGATTTCGGCGAGGATTCGCACGTCGCCGACGGGTTCCTCCGTTACGCTCGACGTTTCCGATTCGAGCGGAACGGGGGCGTCGAGAGGCTTGCCGACGACAGGATTTCCGAACGTGTTTATATCGACGAGTGCCGTGCGAACCTTTGCCCGCTTGACAACTCGTTTCTGCTTGCTGGCTTCGTACAGCCGCCACAGTTCCGCGATGGCGCGGTCGCACTCCATCAGCGCCTCGTCGCACGCCTGCTGTGTGTTGCTCGCGGCTTCGGCCCGCCATTCGCTGACGAGCAAATCCCAATCGGTCTTGATCGTCTTCGGCGTTACCGAATATCCCAACTGCCGTTCGACCTCTGCGGCGATCTGACGAAACGGCATCCGCCGTTCGAGGCGCAGATGTGACACGAGCGGCAGACGGGCATTCCGGCGGTCTTTCGCCGATTTGTTATTGCTTGGGTGTGATGCCATTGATCGTTACTTTTTAACCGATTCGCGCAGTATCTTCGGCACGGCGTATCGCCATTTGATGTGATGATGCAGCCGCCGATGGGCGGTTCCCATTGCCGAAACAACCACGCATGACGGACAATACATAACCGTATAGAAGCTCTTTACATACGTGCCTGCATCCAAGTACAATTCCGTCATGCCGCCGCTGTTGCTCTGCGTTTCGAGTTGGTCGAGGCCGATTTGTAGGATGGACAGAAATACCCCCCCCCGCGACCCCAGCAGGACGTAGGTATTGACGTCTTCGTTGATACGGCCGACGAATTGAAACGGTCGGTCGACGGAGCAGATAAACGAATTCATGGCTTTGCGCATCGGCTGTATTCCGTCGTTGAATCTCGTCGCCTTTTCGCCGCCGATATAATCGCCGCCTTGTCCGATCGCAAGGGTCAGCATCGGGGCGGAATTGAAATAGTCGAGCAGCATGTCGAATACCGCGTCGAGGTCTTGGACGTCTGCGCCGTGCCAGCGTAGCTGGTCGTCGAACCGGAATTTGAAATATGTGTAGTCGTCGTCCAGCTCGATGAAATGCGTCGCCCCGATCTGTCGGGCCAGCTCGAAACAGGCGTTGCGGGCGTAGATGATTGCCCGGCGGTCGCCGAAATTGTCGCCCTCGTCGAATGTCTTTGCGATCTCCGATTTGGAAAAGACGAGCACGTCGCCGAAGCGTTTGCGATACTCCGGCAGCGTCTTATCCTCGTCGTCGCAGACGATGTATATTTTCCCCGTATATCCGTGTTTGCGCAGCTTCTCATAGGTCAGCACCCGGTCGGGGCGGCCGTGCGTCAGAATGAACGCGACGAACCCGTTATGCCTCATTGCCATACTCCCGTGTGTATTCGTTTCGTATTTCGTCCGACAAACGGATGTAGCCCTTTTCGATGGCTTTGCCGAAGTCGATAATGACCAGCGCCGAATCTTCCATAAGCTCCTGCATTTCTTTCGAGGCGTGTGCGTAGTAGTCGGCAATCTTGGCGTAGTCGAACACCGTATGCCGTGCGGCAGCCTGCCGCAGGAACTCTTTTTCGTCGGGCGATACGTTCGACGCC
>ULRU01027038.1_pt1 | contig 19254 bp, 10 predicted proteins | sample 1955831 | NCBI WGS metagenome assembly ULRU01 (sample SAMEA4835693, study PRJEB28245) | human gut metagenome | biome: gut microbiome; material: fecal sample | place: Denmark | collected 2008 | reverse complement strand
TCTGACGGCGACAAAGGTGCCGGAAGTTACTGCTTCCGAAGCAGCTATTCCCAGCTATCTGGCTTCCAGACTTCAGCTGACGATTCCGGGTAAAGGCGGAAGTATGTCAGTGGGCGGTACCATGAAGATGAAGAGCCGTGAACGGGTACAGATTTCCTTGCTGATGCCTATTCTCCGTACGGAATTGGCACGCATCGAGGTGACTCCTACTGAAGTATTATTCGTCGACCGGATGAACAAGCGGTTTGTACGCGCAACCAAAAATGAATTGAAAGAAATATTATCGAAGAATGTAGAGTTCTCCCAATTGGAGAAATTGCTGACTGACGCTTCTAAACCCGGAGGAAAGACTGAACTATCCGGGAAAGACCTGGGAATCCCCAAACTGGAGAAAGCGAAAGTACAACTTTATGATTTTTCGACCAAAGAACTTTCAATCACTCCGACAGAAGTTACTTCCAGATACCGTCAGGTCTCTTTGGAAGAATTAATGAAAATGCTGGTAGCTTTATTATGATAAAACGTCTCTTTGTAATTCTGGTAAGCAGCCTTTGGCTGGCAATTCCGCTTTCTGCTCAATCGAACAAGCTGATTCGTGAGCTGGAAGGTAAGCGCGGTGCTCTGCAAAAGCAGATCGCCGAGACGGAGTCGATTTTACAGAATACAAAGAAGGACGTAGGCAGTCAGTTGAACGGACTGGCGGCATTGACGGGACAGATTGAAGAACGGAAACGGTATATCCTTTCGATCAATAACGATGTGGAGACTATCGAACGCGAATTAGTGTCATTGGACCGGCAACTGAACAGTCTTGAAAAAGACCTGAAAGAGAAAAAGAAGAAGTACGAAGCATCTGTTCAGTACCTCTATAAGAATAAATCGATTGAAGAGAAACTGATGTTTATCTTCTCCGCCAAGAACCTGGGACAAACGTACCGTCGTATGCGTTATGTGCGTGAATATGCCACCTACCAGCGTCTGCAGGGAGAGGAAATATTAAAGAAGCAGGAGCAGATACGGAAGAAAAAAGCGGAACGCCAGCAAGTGAAAGCCGCCAAAGAGGGACTGCTGAAAGAACGTGAGAACGAAAAGGCGAAACTGGAAGCTCAGGAGAAAGAGAAGCGTACACTGGTGGCTAATCTGCAAAAGAAACAGAAAGGTCTGCAAAGCGAAGTGAACAAGAAGAGACGGGAAGCCAATCAACTGAATGCCCGTATCGACCGGTTGATCGCAGAAGAAATAGAACGCGCCCGCAAACGTGCCGCGGAAGAAGCCCGCCGCGAAGCGGCAGCCCGCAAGAAGGCGGATACAAATGACAAAGGTGCCTCCGAAACCGGAACGGCTGCCAAACCGAAGTCGGAGCCATTGGACGCTTTTACGATGAGCAAGGCAGATCGTGAACTGTCCGGTAGCTTTGTTGCCAACCGTGGGAAACTTCCGATGCCTATATCCGGACCTTATATCATAACCAGCCGCTATGGACAGTATTCCGTTGAAGGACTCCGTAATGTGAAGCTGGATAATAAAGGAATTGATATACAAGGAAAGCCGGGAGCACAAGCCCGTGCCATCTTTGATGGTAAGGTAGCAGCCGTGTTCCAGTTGAACGGACTATTTAACGTCCTCATCCGGCATGGTAATTATATTTCCGTTTACTGTAATCTGTCTTCCGCTTCGGTGAAATCCGGCGATACGGTGAGCACAAAGCAGTCTATCGGACAGATATTCTCTGATGGCGCGGATAACGGACGAACGGTACTGCATTTCCAGTTACGCAGAGAGAAAGAAAAGTTGAATCCGGAACCCTGGTTGAATCGTTAATCTAAACATAAGACACACTTGGTATGAAGTTAACAAAGATACTGATACTTTTACTGGCCTTCTGGCTCGAACCATTGTCTGCATCTCCCTATTTCTCCTTCAAGAAATATCAGGTGGAAGATGGCTTGTCACATAATACGGTATGGTGTGCTATACAGGATAGCTATGGATTTATCTGGCTGGGCACCAGTGACGGACTGAACCGTTACGACGGTCGGGGCAATAAAGTTTATCGGAATGTATTGAACGATAAATTCTCATTGGAGAACAACTTCGTTGAGGCACTGATTGAAGAAGATCAGAATATATGGGTTGGAACGAACTCCGGACTGTATATCTATGACCGGGCAACGGACCGTTTCTCCTATTTTGACAAGACCACTCAGTATGGCGTATACGTCAGCAGTGAAATCAAGAAGATTGTAAAGACGGAGAACGGACTTCTCTGGATTGCCACCTTGGGGCAGGGACTTTTTATTTATGATCCCAAGACCGAAGTGTTGACTCAGAATAGTATTCAGACCTCTTTTGTCTGGGATGTTTGTCAGAGTTACGATAAGAAGAAGGTGTATGTTTCTTCGCTACAGGAAGGACTGCTTTGTTTCGATGAAAACGGCAAATTTCTGCAATCATATAAGGTCTCATCGGACGTGAACTCTTCCGATAGTTACAAAATAAACTGTGTACTGGATGTAGAGGGAGAAGTATGGCTGGGAGCAGGCAACAATTTGTTGGGGAGATTGAACCGGCAGACCGGAACGGTTGAGAATTACATGGCTCCTTCATTGAACTTCGGTGCAGTTCGCAGCCTGCTGAAATATACGGAGAATGAACTGCTGGTAGGAACCGATAATGGACTCTATCTATTCAACCGCGAGTCGAAAACCTTCCTCCGTGCAGATAATCCGGCTGATCCGCGAAGTCTGAGTGATCAGACCATAAACGGCATGATGTGGGATGCGGAAGGTGCTCTGTGGGTATTGACGAACTTGGGAGGTATCAACTATATGTCCAAGCAGACCAAGCGTTTCGATTACTATTCACCCGCCTATCTGTCGGGGATAGCGGGAGCAGGAGAGGTGGTAGGCCCATTCTGTGAAAATAAAGACGGAAATATCTGGATTGGTACTCAGAGTGGCTTATATTTCTTCAATACCGTTACACGGGAGCTTTCGGAATATCATATCGGTGGTGTAAAGAGTCAGAAATATGATATTCGCTCTTTGATGTTAGACGGCGATTGTCTTTGGATCGGTACTTATGCGGAAGGAATACGTGTGCTTAATCTGCGTACCGGTTCGATAAAGGAATATACACACTCGCGCGGAATCCCCAATACCATTTGCAGCAATGACGTACTATGCATATATAAAGACCGGAAAGGGGAAATCTTCGTTGGAACAAGCTGGGGCTTATGCCGGTATAATCCTGATGCCGATAATTTCATGACGATTACCAGTATCGGCTCCATGATTTCCGTGGGCGATATATATGAGGATATGTATAACAACCTGTGGATTGCAACGACCAACAGCGGCGTGTTCTCCTACAATACCCTGAGCGGACACTGGAAACATTTCCAGCACGAACGGGAAGATTCGACCACCATTACCAGTAATTCGGTGATCACGGTATTTGAAGATAACAAAGGCGTGATGTGGTTTGGCACGAATGGGGGAGGATTATGCTCCTTCGATCCCAAAACAGAGGCATTTATTGAGTTTGATTCTGCGCTTCCCAATAAGGTGATCTATTCTATTGAACAAGATCAGACAGGAGATTTCTGGATATCCAGCAATGCAGGGATATTTAAGATTAATCCGATTTCTAAAGCTCATTTCCGACAGTTTACGATTAATGATGGTCTGCAGGGAAATCAGTTTATGGCACGTTCTTCTTTAAAGTCTTCTGAAGGTAAACTATATTTTGGCGGAATCAACGGCTTTAATGTTTTCCAGCCGGAACGTTTTGTGGATAATTCCTACATTCCTCCGGTATATGTGACTGATATCCGTTTATCCTATCTGAATGACGAACAGGAAGTGAAGAAGCTGCTTCAACTGGGGAAACCGATTTATATGGCTGACAAGATAACCTTGTCTTATGAAAATAATAGTTTCACGATTCGTTTTGTGGCGTTAAGCTATGAAGACCCGGCACGAAACAGATATTCCTATATGTTAAAAGGAGTAGATAAAGAGTGGATTACCAACTCCGAGAACAACTCTGCTTCTTATACCAATCTGCCTCCCGGAGAATACGAGTTCGAAGTGCGTGGCTCCAATAATGACCATCAGTGGAACGAGAAGACGACTACTCTGCGGGTAGTGATTACTCCCCCTTGGTGGCGTAGTTCTTTCGCCTATTTTATTTATATTCTCCTGTTGATGGGCTGGATTGTCTGGATTGCATGGCGCTGGAATCTTCGCGTGAAGCATAAGTACAAACGCCGGATGGAGAAATATCAGATTGCTAAAGAACAGGAAGTTTATAAATCAAAGATCGGCTTCTTCATTAATCTGGTACATGAGATACGTACCCCTCTCAGTCTGATCCGATTGCCTCTTGAAAAGTTGCAAGAGATAGAACATGAAGGAAAAGAAGCTAAGTATCTGTCTGTAATAGATAAGAATGTAAACTATCTTTTAGGGATTACCAATCAGCTGCTCGACTTCCAGAAGATGGAAAACGGAGCTTTGCAACTGAATCTGGTAAGTTGCGATATTAAGGAAATAGTGAATGATGTATATAGTCAGTTCACCAGTCCTGCCGAGTTAAAGGGAATTGAACTGGTATTGACTCTGCCCGAGCAGGAACTGGTATCAATGGTCGATCGGGAAAAGTTGAGTAAGATACTGGTGAATCTGATGGGCAATGCGATAAAATATGCCCGTACGCGTATCGATTTGAAACTCGTGACAACTGATGCGGGATATGAGATATATGTGAGTGATGACGGTCGTGGAGTACCGGATGCCCAAAAGGGAAAGATATTTGAAGCCTTCTACCAAATGCCGGATGATAAAGTCGCTACCGCCACAGGTACCGGTATCGGACTGGCTTTTGCGAAATCTCTGGCAGAAGCCCATCAAGGCAGCCTGCGCCTTGAAGATAACGAACCGCAAGGCTCCTCGTTTATATTATCTCTTCCTTTAAACGAAAAGAAGGCAGAAGAAGCTACTGATATCGTTGAGGTTCATTCCGAAAACGAAGGTTCGGCAGAGAATATTCCTTCAGAGTTCTCCGGAAAGAAATTCACCGTATTGCTGGTAGAAGATAATGTCGAACTGTTGAATCTGACGCGTGACTCGTTGGTTGCCTGGTTCCGTGTGCTGAAAGCCCCGAATGGGCGTGCGGCACTTGAGATACTCGAACAGGAGAGTGTAGACGTCATCGTCAGTGATGTGATGATGCCGGAAATGAACGGGCTGGAACTCTGTAGCAAAGTGAAATCGGAAATCGACTATTCACATATTCCGGTCATCTTACTGACGGCAAAAACGACGCTGGAATCTAAGGTGGAAGGACTGGAATGCGGAGCCGATGTGTATATTGAGAAGCCATTCTCTATCAAACAACTGCATAAGCAGATCGAGAACCTGCTCCGCTTGAGGCAGTCTTTCCATAAGCTGATGGCCAGTTTGTCCGGGAATGCCAATCAGGCCTCGGCAGAACTTGCGATGACTCAGAGAGATTGTGAGTTTGTTGCCAAGATACAGGAAGTGATTGCCGACCAGTTGGCAGACGAGAACTTCTCCATCGATACTCTCGCAGAGCAGATGAACATGAGCCGTTCCAACTTCTATCGGAAGATAAAAGCATTGTCGGGAATGTCGCCCAATGATTATCTGAAGGCCCTCCGTATGAATAAGGCAGCTGAGTTAATCCAGGGCGGTACACGTATCTCCGAGGTTGCGGCACAGGTTGGATTCACTTCCTCCTCTTATTTTGCCAAGTGTTTCAAGGCACAATATGGAGTTCTCCCGAAGGAATATGTCAATCAGTTGTCTGCTTCCGAGACAGCGGCAGAAAGCACTCCGGATGCCGATTCTACCGTTTGATTTGTCATCAGATGTATGAAAGAAGCATGCAGGGCTTGACAAACCGTTTTTTATGTTGTATATTTGTAAGTGAGAACCGGAAGTAAATTCGATAACATTGATAATATAGACGAAAAATGAGTAATAATAAGTACAATATAATAACAGATTGCAAGCGTTTCCACTTCGGATAGTGCTTGCCGGATAGTCTGATACAAGCTAAGGGCTGCGATTCTTTATGGGAATTGCAGCCCTTTTTGTTGCTTAAAATTGATATTTGTTGCTGAAATAACGATGCTCGGGTTTATAATAAACTTGGGGGACGTTTATAATAAACGATGAACGAATTTATTAATAAATGATTCGGAGGAAGTATATAAAGGGTTAATATATTTCGTGTGAAAGTGTGTAATGATACCAAGAAACTTTCTGTTTTTATTATTAATGGGTAGTTTGTCTTTACATTCTCTTTTTTCTGTTTTCCTGTCATCAGCAGGATGTGTCACGATGTAATGACGAGAATGATATTCCAAACTTAATTTTTATTTTCGCTTTATTAACTATTAATGAAAAAAAAGTCTTTTCTTTGTATCATCTTAAAAATGAAACTATGAGAATCAATTTATGTTTGTTATTATTCCTTGTTTTGCTGAACATCTCTTGTAATTCCAAACGGGCGGGAAAAAAAGAAGATGTTGAAAAAGATACTTATGCCAATCCATTATTTATGGAAGGGGCTAATTCAAGCGCGATTTACCATAATGGTAAATATTATTATACCCATGAAACTAATGAGCAAATATATCTGTGGGTAACCACCGATATTACCGATATGGCTCATTCCACTTGTAAAGAGGTCTGGGTGCCTAAAGATCCTTCGAATAGCCATAACCTTTGGAATCCGGAAATACGGAATATCAATGGTAAATGGTATATCTATTTTGCTGCCGATGATGGAAATACAGATAATCATCAGATTTATGTGATTGAGAATGATTCTCCTGACCCTATGCAGGGAGAGTTTCGCATGAAAGGAGCGATCATGACCAATCCCGATTGGAACTGGGGAATACATCCCTCAACTTTTGAACATAAAGGGGAGCTTTATCTTCTATGGTCCGGGTGGCCTAATCGGAGGATAGGCAGTGAAACACAATGCATCTATATTGCCCGCATGGAAAACCCCTGGACATTGGCTACGGAAAGGGTTCTGATTTCGAAGCCGGAGTATGAATGGGAACGGCAGTGGGTAAATCCGGATGGCGGGCGGACTGCTTATCCGATTTATGTAAATGAAAGCCCTCAGTATTTTCATTCCAAAGATAACCGGACTGTCATTGTCTATTATGCGGCAAGCGGTTGCTGGTCTCCTTATTATTGTACCGGAATGTTGACTGCCGACGCGGATAGTGACTTGCTGAATCCGGCTTCCTGGAAGAAGAGCCCCGTTCCTGTATTTCAACAGAGACCGGAAGATGGAGTGTATGGCCCGGCTAACCTTTCCTTTCTTCCTTCGCCTGATGGAACGGAATGGTATATATTGTATCAGGCAAGAAGTGTTCCTAGCGGTAATACGGGAGAGTCGGAGAGTCGCAATCCACGATTGCAGAAGATAGGATGGGATGCTGATGGAATGCCGGATTTGGGAGTCCCTTTACCGGTGAATACTCTGTTGCCTAAACCATCTGGCACAGTTCCAAATCAATAACTCTTTTGGGGAGAAACTCGCTCATTATTAACTCGCGCTGTTTTTGATTTGCTACGAACAAGCTGGTTGAGAGAATCTCACCAGTGGTTCCATCATCCGTTACTACTGTCACTTGTCTTACTCCTTCCAGTGGTTTGCCACTTGAAGGGGAGATAATGTGTTTGCGATCATCCGAGTTGTTTCCGGAGGTGGTTAAACATTCGTTATTAAGGAGTATGGATTGAGTTTTATAGTTTTTTGTTGTACTTGCCTGATCGCCAAAGCTGACTTTCCATCCTGTGCCAACCGGATGATTGCCTAGAGCGAGTACAGAACTGTTTCCCATATTTATTAAGGCATTTTCTATGATGTGAACCTTTAATATTTCTCTTATTTTGTCGAGAGCATAACCTTTAAGAAATCCGGAAAGGTTTATTGTAGTACCTGCTTGTTGAAAGAAGACACTCTGTGCTTCGGGGTATAAATGAATGGAGTGTATGGTATCTTGATTATAATTATCTGAGTGGATAGTAACATCGAAACATCCTAACGTTTTTTTATGATATTCTGTGCATAATGAAATCATCCTGTAAAGAGACTGACTGATCATAACAGGAGCTGTGGAAGCTCTTTGATTGACTTGCGATAATTCACTGGAGGGGTCATAATAATTTGCAATTCTTTCCAGTTGTCGGAGAGTGTCATATATACTATTTACTACAAGCATTAATTCATTTTCTGATTTCTGGCAGCAGAGTATTATATCTACGCGTGTATGCATGGATAAAAACCAAGCATAAAGCAAACTGTCATCACCATGTGCCTTGTATAAGTGTTGAATTGTATGCTGCATTTTGTTTTATTGAAATATTAAGAGGGCATGCCACTTTGTGCATGCCCTTCTACTCTTGATTTTATGTTAGAAATCGGCTTTTCAGTGCGAGTTATTTCAGCTCTTTGATTTTTATATTTTTAAACCAGACTTCGTCTCCATGGTCTTGAAGAAGAATATTGCCTTCTGCGGAATTACCAAAATTAGGCCAGTTTTTATATTTACTGTAGGCAACCAAAGCATTCCACATGTCAGTATTTCGAGTATATTCGATTAGTTTTACTCCATTTAGCCAGTGTTCTACGTGATTATCTTTTACAATAATGGTGGCAGTATTAAAATCTTTTTTGTTGAAAGGCTTCTTTTCAGGAGCCGGAATAAGATCATATAATGAACCCAACTTTCTGTTGCCTTTTACTCCAAGTTTAGCATCAGGATGCTTGTCATCATCAAGAATTTGAAACTCACAGCCAATAGCAGAGCCTTCTCCTTTGTTCAAATCAGGGTTGACAAAGTATTTAACCCCGCTATTTGCGCCTTCGGTAATCTTGAAATCTACCGTGAGAATGAAGTTTTTATATTTGCGGGTAGTTACGATATCTCCACCATTAGCTGATTCAGCTCCTCCGCTCTTCATTACTTTCAGAATTCCATCTTCCATCTTCCACCCTTTTTCCGGGAAAGCATTCAATTTTGCTCCTCTCCAACCATTGTTGGTTTTACCATCCCAAAGTAGGGCCCAACCCTCTTTGGCTTCACGTGGAGATATGGTGTTGGCAATCATATTTCGTTCGGGCGCTTCTTGCGTTTCAGGTGTCTGATAACGTTCTACATCCGTTGTACAAATACGGATGTCTTTCCAGCTGACAGTTTTACCTTCTTCGGAAGCATTGCCTATTGCGTGTACTTGCAATGCAATAAATCCGCTAGGTGTCATATCATCCCAGATATTGGCACAAGGTACTCCATTAATCCAGGTACGGATAGAATTTCCGATAGCTTCAATCCTGGCTTTATTCCATGCATTGTTTTTAAAAGCGGTTTTGGCAGCCGGATTCAAGGTCAGTGGATACAACCAGTTTCTGCGTGCTTCATCATAGATACCTCCTGACCAAGCTCGTTTAGATGGGTCGATTTCAAACTGATAACCGTGCACACGACCATTCTGATAATCTTTTTTGCTTTCACTACGAAGTTGTACTCCTGAATTTAATCCGTCATCAATTTTGAAATCAAATTCAAGTATGAAGTCTCCATAGTTCTTGGTTGTTGCCAGGAAAGTATTTGGAGTTCCCATTTTAGAAATACCCACAATGGCACCATCTACGATTTTATACTCGGCTTTGCCATTTAGTTTTTTCCATCCTTTCAGGTTTTTGCCGTTGAAAAGAGGTTCCCAGGTCTGCGCAGATAATGAAGCTGCACAGAATAAAAGTAAAGTAAATAAGAAGTTCTTTTTCATTTTTAATGTTATTCTTAGTAAATTGTTTATAGCTGGTTTAATGGGTGGTTATGTTCATTTATAATTTATAAAATTCGTCCCAACCTTTGCGTGGAGGTATCCCTGTCAGCATTGCATTGGCAAACTCGTTATTGGTAATTTGTTTGGTACGGCTGTCGAAGAACAGCTGAGTGTTGAGGCGTTGAGCCATTACACCGAGTGAGAATACCTGACTTAGCACTCCATTGATTTCGAATGGAGAACGTGTTTTTTCTATACCGTTACATGCCAATAAAAAATTCTCGAAATGATTGGACGGGCTCTTTGGTACTTGGGGTAGCTTGTCTGCCATCTCTTTTGCTTTTTCTTCGGGAATGATGGATAAGGTACTTCCATGACTTCCTCCTTTAAATGTCAGGTCTTTTGTATAAATGATCTTTCCAGGATTCAATTTGGCGGCCGGAACATCTCCTTGGTTAGTCGTGGGGATATTGGGGTCTAATCCTGATACTCCGTAACCGGCAGGAATAGGAGGGAGGTTGTCTAGTCCGTCATACCAGGTGATATCTACGGGTGGCATCCCTTTGCGTTGCGGGAAGCGGAAAAGAATAGTGGAAGAATAAGGAAAGAAATAATCATTGTGCCCTTTTTCATGCAATAAAGTTACTTCATAGGGCAATCCTAATTCCAAAAACTCATGAACAGTATCCAGAATATGTGCTCCCCAGTCTCCTAAAGCTCCCATTCCGAAGTCATACCAACAGCGCCATTCTCCCTGATGATATTTTTCATTGTATTCATGATATGGAACAGCACCGAGCCATGTATCCCAATCCATGTCTTTCGGAAGTTGCTGTCCTGCGGGGAGTTTATAAATGTTTGTATCCCATTTATGCCAACGCCGTACATTATTCATGTGTGCAGTGACGGCGGTCACGTCTTTAATAATTCCGGCATCCATCCAAGCTTTGAACTGGAAGTAGTTTGCTTCAGAATGCCCTTGGTTTCCTACTTGTGTAGCCAGATTAGGACGTTTGAGCGCTGCTTGCATCAAAAGTTCCGCTTCATAGAAAGTACGTGCTAACGGCTTTTCTACATATACGTGTTTGCCGGATGCCAGAGCTAGCATGCTAATTGGAAAATGAGAGTGGTCTGGTGTAGCAATTGCAACGGCATCAAATTCTTTTCCCGCTTTATCAAACATCTGGCGGAAGTCTCTGAACTGTTTTGCTTTGGGATACATACCTATTACCTTTTGTGTATGTTTGGCACCCATATCTACATCACAGAGGGCAACTACTTCTACCATGCCGGTCCGGGCAAAATCTTCAATAATTTGCTGCCCGCGGTTACCGATACCTACATAAGCTATCTTCACTTTTTCGTTTTTGTTTTTTGAAGATGACAATGTTTGTGCATTCAATATTTCACCAGCTCCTGCTGCCAGTCCGGCAGAAGCCATTGTCATTGTTTTCAGGAAATCTCTTCGTGTTACCATAATTTCTTCATTGATATTGATTAAGTATTCTGTTGATTATATGTTATTATTCTTTTTTCTTTTTGAATAGTGCTGTTATGCCATAAAAGAGGATACGTAAAAGACTCCAGATGATATATAGCGCTACAGAAAATATGAGCACATAAAAAAATGAAGTTATCATCTCCGTCAAAGGAGTATTATATGTGAATATAGAGTATAAATTGACCAGATTGGCAATAATAAAACATAGGAACAGTGTAATCAACTCTGTTTTCTTTCGTCGTGCGGTCAGGATTGTATCTTTCATACTGCTTCGGATGTTTTTGATTGATGATTCAGATAATTAATTTTGTATTCATCAGGGAAATATAGTGTTTTTTCTTCTTGTAACGCTTGGTGTCCCAATAGGCAGAGCATACTCGCATAATATCCTTCTTCCGCAATTCTTGCGGGTTGTTTGCGAGTAATAACAGCCTCTACAAAAGCTTCCAATAACAAAGAAGTACCATCGCTCTTAGGACGTTCTCCGAGGATTAATTCTCCTTTGTTTTCGTTGGCTGTTTCCGGAGCCCAACTGGTACCTGCGAAAGGCAGAGAGTCAAATAATTTATTTTCCCAGTCATTTATCATTTGCAGAAAACCGGGTGCCGGTGGGATACTCTCAAAGTAATATTTACCTTTTTCTGGTTCAACAGTTCCGAGATTTCCCATGATTTGCTCTTCCAAACCATAAAATTGATTGGAAATAACAGAATCGAATGTCATTTTTACGCCATCATCGAATACATATAGGCAACTTACATTGTCGTATACTTCCCGACCGTCTTTCCAGTATGTAATAGCTCCATGTCCCATCACTTTCTCTGGGAGTTTATTCAATGCCCAGCTTCCTATTTGTAATTGATGGCAGGCCAGTTCCGTCATTAGTCCTTTTGAATACTCTTTATAGAGTCGCCAGTTAATTTGTCGTTCTAAATTAGCAGAAGGAACAGGGCGTCTCCAGTCTCCATTTCTGTACCAGAATGTGCGGATCGCATTTATTTCTCCAAATGTGCCGGCATGAATCATTTCCATAGCTTTGATATAACGAGGATCGAACAGACGCTGTTGACCTGTGAAGAATATTTTTCCCGTGCTACGATGTTTATTGTACATACGGAAACACTCTTCCATCGTAAAACCAATCGTTTTTTCACAGAATACATGTTTGCCGGCATCAAAAGCATCCATTACAATCTTACAGTGCGAACTGAGAGGAGTCGCTACAAGTATAGCATCTATGTTGTTGTTTTCCAATAGCTCACGATAGTCACCATATACTTTTGCTTTGGGAGCAAGCTTCAATGCTTCATCTATCGAAGGCTGGTAAATATCGCAAAGTGCTACGATATCAACTTTAGGATTTTGGACTAAAAAGCTCATAAGAAAGCGACCTCGTGAGCCTGGTCCAATAATCCCCAAACGACATTTCTCATTGGAGGTGTTCACGGCTTCTGAAAAGGCAGAAAGCCAGGGACTTGCTGCAAGAAGAACTCCTGCTCCGGTCATTCCGATATTCTTCAGAAACTCTCTTCTGCTAATTGGTGTATGTTTCATTTTGAAGTTATTTGATTCTCAGTATTTTATTCTGTATGCAAATATAGAAAGAAGAGTAAACTTTCTATAAAATTCACTCTTCTTTTTATTAAAATTGACATTTACCATTCAATTGCCTGATCTTCGTCTGGTATTTGAGTATTTACTTTACGTTCCATTGTTAGAGATCCCTTTACAACATATTCAAGCGGATAACCCGGAACTGAAGTATAATCTGTAAACTCATATTCCAGATTGTTGATTGTTACGTAAATATGTTTTAGGTAAGGTCGTGTAGCATCCATCTCTTCTTCAACCGTATAGGAAGGTTGCCCTTTCACTACCAGATGTATGTCCTCATTATCAGAAGAAATCTTCAGCTTACGTGTTTGAAGATCTATTTTCTCTTCTGTAAATTCAAATTTAATCTTGTAATATTTCCGATCCAAGCGGTCAATGTCTATAAGGCCTGCATAGAAAAATATAGTTTTGTCATCTATTACATAAGAAGTATGGTATTCCGGAACTATAGCTTCTTTTTCGTTTCCTTTAAAATATACTTTATACGCAGTAGCACTATATTGCCCGGAATAATCATTGAATGGGGAAATACGCAACATCGCCCTCCTATAAAATTTGCGGGGATTGGCCTGGTAGTTATGTGAGGGATCGTTGCTCTGAATGGCTAACGGCAATACCCATTTGTCTACCTGATCTAAATCTTTCAGGGCAAAATCGATAGGCAGCAAGCTTGTACATTCGCCTGCCGGTATCTGTACTGTTTCCGGGAACTCGTAATACTTGTTTTCCAACGGTTTAAAGAAAAGTTCTTTACGGCTACCGAAATGTTCAACATTCAACACATCCAATGTGTCAAGATCCAATCCCACATGCACATTCAAGTCTTTGGAATTCATGGTTGACCCGCTGACTATCAATGGAAGTTGGTATGTTACTTTCCCTTCCGGTTTGTAACGTATATAAATAGGAGTTACTCCTTGTGCATTGACTGGTGCTTTAAAAGATACCATTTGCACATATTGTTCAGATTCCCATTCATTATTGCATGACGCACATACTATCAGTACAGTCATGGTTAAGAGTAAATAATATATCTTTTTCATTTTTTCAAGTTTATAAGATTATTCCGGATAAGTCCAGCCAGGATTTTGAGTTAAACGTTTGTTGCGCTTTAATTCAGTATGATTGATTGGCCAAAACCACATTTTGCGTGAGAAGGTTGTTGGTAATGAAGGTACTGCTACCGGTGTATGGAATACATCTGCCATTTCTTTAGTTGCTAAAGTGTTACACCCATAAATTGGAGTTGATTCTTCTACCGGAGCATCTAGCCAACGACGTAAATCAAAATAGCGATGTCCTTCTCCCATCAATTCAATCTGACGTTCACGTTTTAACTTTTTGCGGAATTCGATAGGGTCATCATATTCTTCTTGGGTATAATCAGGAACTCCTGCACGAATACGTATAGGACGAATTCCTTTTTTCATTTCATTGATATCGCGTTTGATCATATGAGTCTTATTACCATCCCAAGAAGGTATGTCGTATTGCCCGTTTAATTCGTTCAATGCTTCGGCATAAATCAACAGAACTTCTGCATAACGGATAGCTGGTTCTACTTTCTTTTTAATAAGTTCTTCATTGTTGTCTCCTTTACCCATATCATCTGGGTGTACAAATTTTTTAACTCCAATGCCGGTGCGTAACCAAAACATCGAGTTTGTATACCCATTACCGTCTCCACGGTAATAGAAGACTTGTATGTTTTGAGGTTCTCCTGCATTTTTATTGCTGTTCAACAAATTCCAAACATCACCATTGTAGGCTACTGAAGCATAGAAACGGGGCTCACGATTAGCATACTGTAAAGAGACGCCTTCTGACAAAGGTTTGTAACGACCTGCTTCTACGTCTTCTTTCGTCACATAGCCGGACATGCGTTCCGAACCGTCGCCGCGGTTGATTTCTTTATCTTTACCGGGGCAATCAGTTCCATCATTCATATAATATGCGTCACATTGTTTTTGTGTAAGTCCGTGTGTATTCCATCCTTTAGCAACACGTGGTAGCTGATGTATTACCATGTTATTAATGCTCTGGTCACCAGTATTCTGCCCACGGGTAAAAATTAATTCTTTATTCTCAAAAGCACTGACTGTTCCGTTGAATATAGCACGATAAGATTCGAACGGATCGATGTCTTTCCACCCATTCGGCCAAGCTTGTTCTGAGAATTCAGGGTGGTATGGAGGAGCAATCGTTGCAGGAAATGCAATATCCCCTTTGTCTGTAGCATAAGAAACAAACAGCGTGTAACGGTTCAATTCTATCACATCCTTGGCAGCGGCAGCAGCTTTCGCCCACTTAGATTCATCGTAAGCTTCTGGTAACAGTCGATTACCTTGATCATCTACCAGTTCTGAAGCAATATCAGCAGGCGTTTGTCCATTCATTAATGGGCTGGCAGCATATAGCAGAACTTTGGCACGAAGAGCTAATGCCGCACCACGGGTGGGGCGAGCTATTTCTTGTATTGCACGGTCTAAAGGGAGAGCTTGCGCAGCTAGAACTAATTCATTTGTGATATAGGCCACACATTCGTCATACGTATTACGCGGTTGTGCTACTGCATCATAATCTTCCATGTAGTCAATGCCTTGATCTGGCACAATAGGAACAGGACCGAACAAGCGCAACATAATCCAGTAGAAATAGGCTTTCAAAAAGTGCGCTTGTGCTTTGTTGTCAGCAATTTCTTCTGCTGTATATTCCGTATTCATGTCTATATTGTTCAAATATATAGAGGCTTGGCGAATGCCTTTATAACATTTGTTCCAGATTTCTGCACTTTCTCCTGCTAAACCTCCTTCGTTATATTCACCGTTTTTCCATGCTTTATATCGGTCATCTCGATCACCGAAATACATGTCATCAGCAAAACAGAAAGGAACATATCCTTTACTGGCTACATCGAGAAGATGGTTATCTCCCAAAAAGAAGTATGCGCGTGCCAGCCATTTGTCAGAATAAGCTCTGCTTGTAAAAACATCTTCTATTGACATACGCTCATCAAATAGATAATCAGAGTCCAAGTAATCGGAACATGAACTGAGGGTAAATCCTATCCCTATTATAAATGATAAAATAATGTATATTTTCTTCATAATGTCATTGCGTGTATTATAAATTAACGGATATTCCTAAAGATAAATTTTTGCTGAGCGGATATCTCTTTCCATCCGTACTTCCCATTTCCGGGTCCCATAATTTGAATGCAGACCATGTGAGTAAATTGGTGCCAACAAAGAAGATACGGACAGTGTTAAAGTGTACCTTATTTACCAGCTGGGTTGGTAGCGTATACCCTACTTCTACAGTCTTTAAACGTAGATAAGACCCGTTGCGTAACCAATAAGTAGATTGCTGATAGTTATTAGAATTAGGTCCGTAGGATAGTCGGGGATATTCAGCATTCGGATTCTCTGTAGCTGGGTCACCAGATATATCTGCTGAAATCCAACGATTGGAATTAGCCATCTCTGACAGGACATTTCCCCAGCCATCTCCCAACTTGAACATATGGACTGTTGAGCCATCGATAAAATAAGTTGATTTTCCGGCTCCCTGAAAGTGCAGATTCACATCTAGACCTTTCCAGTTTGCAGCTATTCCGAATCCATAAATAAGATTAGGTTTGGTTGTTGCACCGATTGCGACTTGGTCATTACCGTCAATTTTACCATCACCATTCACGTCTTTATATTTAATATCACCAGGCATTACTTTATAACCATCGAAATCTTGTACCGGACTATTACGGATATCATCATAGTCTTTAAACAACCCTAAAGATATCAATCCTCTTGCTTGATTTACACGATGCCCTTTTTGCATTTTATACCAGTAGTAGTTGTTTTCTTCATCTCTATCTACTATTTCATTTTTGCTATAAGTGATATTACTACGTATTGTTAAGCCAACAGCTCCCAGTTTCTGGCGGAAAGTGAAATGTCCGTCAAAACCTTCAGAAGTCACTTTTCCAACATTGGCACTAGGATTACTTTCTAAACCGACTATCCCCGGCAAATATTCGCGTAACATATAGATTCCTTCGCGTTTCTCATTAAAATAGTCAACAGAACCGGATAATTTGTCATTGAAAAAAGAGAAGTCAATACCGAGGTCATGCTTTGTTGCAATTTCCCATGTAACGTTAGGCGAAGATAAAGAAGAATAGCGCATACCGCCATAATATCTGTCAAACGTGTAATCTCCAAAGTTGTATCCACCAGTGTCTACAGTTTTGTCACCATCTTTTTTAGTCATTGTTTCAATATCATAAAGGTAGGGGAAACGAGTATTTCCCAAATTGTCGTTACCTACTTTACCGTATGAATATCGAATTTTGAACATGTTCATCCATTTAAGATGTTTTTTTATCAAAGACTCCTCAGCTATGTTCCAAGCTCCTGAGATGGCTGGGAAGAAACCAAACCGATGCCCTGCTGCGAAATTCTCCGAACCGGTATATCCGAAATTGAAATCAATGAAATAACGATAATTCCAGTTATAGGTAAATCGTCCTGCCAATCCTTGATTACGTCTGGCAATACCTTGTTTAAGATCGTCTCCAAGGCCTACCGTTTTTATTTTTGAAGACTGGTTATATTTTAATGTTCCTCCTAGATGATGATGTTTGAATCCTCGACTATAATGTAACTCTGCTTCAAAGAATTCATTTCTAAGGCCATCGGAACCGCTCTCTTGAAACATCTTTCTTTCTTCAGCTACACGGTCATAATCGAGGGTTCCGTCTGTTGCGCGGAAACGTTTTGCCTTCCACTGTTCCGGCCATTTTCTGCGGTTAATCCAGTTGTTATTTTCTGTGTCATATCCGAAGCGTCCCACGAATCTAAGTCCTTTGGTGATGAAATCAAGTTTCTGCTCTAAGGTTACATTAGTCTGGATATTATTCTTCCAGTTTTCCCGATAACCAGTCATTGTAGCTTGAACCCATGGATTAAAGCGATCTCCATTGTCATTTCCATAGGCTGGTACGTATCCATTAGAATATAATTTAGGAACCATAATGGCATTATATCCCATAAGAGCTGTCCAAATAGCATCACTGCCAACTCCTGAGTCATTGGCCTTTTGTAATGAACCTGAAACACCGACTTTTAATAGAGTTGATTTAGTGATGTCTATATCTACATTCATGCGGTAATTCCAACGACGAAAATTTGCATTTGTATTGTAATCTTTCAAAGCTTTATCTACTTTGTACATACCTTGTTGGTCAAGATAGCTTCCTGATACATAGTATCGTGCTGTATTACCACCACCGTTCATGCTTAGTGTGGCACGAGTGCTCCATGAACCTTTTCGTAGTAATTCATCTATCCAATTAACATTGGGATATAAATCAGGATCTAGTCCTAAACGGAATATTTCCAATTCGTCCGCTTTATATAGCGGCTCAAGATTACGTGTGATTTTAGCTTCATTTGCCATGGAAGCATATGTGTATCCATCTACAAAGTCAGGAACTTGGGTGAGCATATTGTAGAACGTTTCCGCTTTTGCACTGATATTAATTTTCCCGGCTTTACCGTGTTTGGTTGTGATTAATACTACTCCATTTGCACCTTTGGAACCGTAAATAGCAGTAGCTGATGCATCTTTTAATACGGAAAAAGATTCGACATCTTCTACATTTATTTCATCCAGACTACGTTCGAATCCGTCAACGAGAACTAATGCGGAATTACTGGCTCCGAAAGTTGAAATACCACGGATCCAGAATTCAGAAACACTACCCGGCTTTCCGGAAGTTTGCATCGCTAAGATGCCCGGTACATTACCTGCCAGGGCATTAGCCATAGAACCTGAGGGATTTGCTTTTAAGACATCTACATCCACATTAGTAATAGCACCTGTTACAGTCAATTTCTTTTGGGCACCGGTACCGGTGATTACCACCTCGTCAATCTCTCTAGCACTTGCTTCTTTCATTGTGACATTGACAGTTCGTTGCTCTTTGACTAATACTTCTACTTTTTCAAAGCCTATGTAGGTAAAAACCAACTTGTGGTAGGGTGGCATTTTAATACTGTATTTTCCATTCAAATCAGTAATGGCACCTAAGCCGGGTATATTACTTATTGATACATTAACCCCAATCATGGGCTCTTTATTTGTATCAGTTACGACACCTGTTACTACAATGCTTTCTTGTGCCAAAGCACTGGTAGAAAGTCCAAGCAACAACATGCATATAAATAAAAAGTTTTTCATCATATAAATGTATGTGTTAATCATGTATTATTCTTCGTAGCCAATTTTGCGAATACA
>ULRU01060513.1_pt1 | contig 19545 bp, 18 predicted proteins | sample 1955831 | NCBI WGS metagenome assembly ULRU01 (sample SAMEA4835693, study PRJEB28245) | human gut metagenome | biome: gut microbiome; material: fecal sample | place: Denmark | collected 2008 | reverse complement strand
ATTTCGTCTGTACCGTTTTTCTTTTCATAAACCTATAAAATAACGACTTGTGAGAGGACGCTTATATTTGCCCTTCATGCTCTAGGAAAGCACTGCAGAATCTGCGACACTACGCCAGTTAAGCTCTGGTTTACATCTTCTTAATGCGCTCCAGCGCAGCCAGTGTATTCTCATAACTTCCAAATGCAGTCAGTCTGAAGTATCCCTCACCGCTTGGTCCAAATCCGGAACCCGGAGTACCAACAACATTTGCATTCTCTAACAGATAATCAAAGAACTCCCAGGATGTCATCTCACCCGGTGTCTTTAACCAGATATATGGTGCATTAACACCGCCGAATACGGTATAACCGGCATCTTTTAACCCCTGTTTGATGGTCTTTGCATTATTCATATAATAAGCAACCTGCTCTTTTAACTGTGCTTTTCCGGCTTCTGAATAAACTGCCTCTCCAGCACGCTGCTGGATATATGGTGCACCGTTGAACTTCGTTCCATGACGTCTTGCCCACATTGCATTCAAGGAAACGTCACCACATTTCAATTCCTTTGGAACAACCGTATAGCCCAAACGTACTCCGGTAAATCCAGCGTTTTTCGAAAAGCTCTTCAACTCGATCGCACATGTTTTGGCGCCCTCACACTCATAAATCGTGTGCGCTACATTGTCCTCTGAAATATATGCTTCATATGCTGCATCATAAATGATCACAGCTCCATTTTTGTTTGCATAATCTACCCACACCTGAAGCTCGTCTTTTGTGATGGTGGTTCCGGTCGGGTTGTTCGGCAGGCAGAGATAAATAATGTCTGGTGTCTCCTTTGGAAGTTCCGGCACAAAATTATTTTCCATCGTGCAAGGCATATAAATGACATTGCTCCATGTCTCTGTCTTTGCATCATATTCGCCTGTTCTTCCTGCCATAACATTGGAGTCTACATAGACCGGATATACAGGATCGCACACTGCTATGCGGTTATCCACAGAAAAAATTTCCTGAATATTTCCAGAATCACTCTTTGCTCCGTCTGAAACAAAAATCTCATCCGTAGAGATATCACATCCTCTTGCCTGATAATCATTTTTCGCGATCGCACTTCTCAGGAATTCATATCCAAGATCCGGTGCATATCCGTGAAAAGTAGCAGCATCTCCCATTTCATCTACTGCCTTATGCATTGCATCGATGATCGCCGGTGCGATTGGCTGTGTCACGTCACCAATGCCGAGACGGATAATATTTTTATCCGGGTTCGCCTGGCTGAATGCACTTACTTTTTTTGCAATCGTGCTGAACAGATAGCTTCCCGGAAGCTTCTGATAATTGTCATTTACTTTGAACATAATCTCTTCCTCCATCATGATCGCTGTTTTTTTCTTTTTACAGCATAACAATTTTCCTTTAAATTTTGCTTTAGTATAGCATTGATATGTTACAGTTGCAAGCATTTTTGTTTACCAGGAATCAATTATTTTTTCTCAAAAATATCGTTTTCTGACGGACCTTATTTTCTTCACAGCGTTTTTTCAGACAACAAAACCCCCGGCCAAGATTTTATCTTATGTCAGGGGTATTCTGTTTCATTGGATAAAAAGTTTATGCGAGCAGCAAACTTAGAATCATCTGAGCTGTTTCTGTCAAACCGGTTCCATTATCCATGCTCCGCTTTTGAATATAGCGATGTGCTTCCTCTTCTGTCATATTATTTCGCTCCATCAAAAGTGCCTTTGCCTCAGCGATCATTTCCTGTTCATCTTTTGAGCGCTGCTTTGGTTTTTCCCTCTGCTTTTTCCGACGTCTCGTGATTGTGTAATCCATCATTTCAACAGTCTGCAGTAATTCGTGAACCTTCAGCGGTGTCGACAGACAGACAATATTTTCCAGATCACGCTCCCCGCAATTTGCAGGCGACGCAACTAACAGCATTTCAAATTGATCCGGCAGATACTCATGCAGTTCTGTGTACATCATATCCACAAATCGGTAGCCACAAATGACAATGCCCCCACCCAATTCATTGGCACTCTGCAGTGCCTGGGAACCTGTAGAGCAGACTGCATCCACATGAAATCCATTCTGCAGCAAAATTTTCTTCAGGTTTTGGGCTGTCTCCTGTTTGGAAAATGCAACAATAATATTGTTCAAAATCTAATCCTGCTTTTGATCAAATTTTATAAAGATATTTTTCGATTTCCCACGCGGTTACCTGTGCACGGTAATCAGCCCATTCTGCTTTCTTTGCTTCCAGATATTTTTCTGTGATATGCTCGCCTAAAACATTCTTGATATAATCATCTTTTTCCAATTCTTCCACTGCCTGTTCGAGATCACCCGGCAGAGATTCGATTCCAAGCTTTGCCTTCTGTGACAGACGCATCTCAAATACATTTTCTGTCACTGCATCCGGCGGTGTGATCTGATTGCGGATTCCATCGAGTCCGGCTTCCAGGCACGCTGCTAAAACCAGATACGGATTGGCTGCCGGATCAGGGCAGCGAAGTTCCACTCTCGTACCAACTCCTCTGGCGGCTGGAATACGGATCAGCGGACTGCGGTTCGTTGCTGACCACGCAATGTAAATTGGTGCTTCATACCCAGGAACAAGTCGTTTGTAAGAATTCACCAGCGGATTAGTGATCACTGTCATTCCCTTCATATGCTTGATAATTCCACCGATAAACCAGAACGCCTCTTTGCTGAGTCCCATCTCTCCCTCCGGGTCGGCAAAAATATTTTTACCATCCTTAGCCAATGACATATTGACATGCATGCCGGAGCCATTGATCCCATATTTTGGTTTTGGCATAAAACTTGCAAACATTCCGTGCCTCTTTGCGATTGTCTTTACCGCAAGCTTAAATGTCATGATGTTATCTGCTGTTTTCAATGCCTCATCATAACGGAAATCAATCTCATGCTGTGCCGGTGCCACTTCATGATGCGAAGCTTCAATCTCAAATCCCATATCTTCCAGCGTAAGCACCATGTCTCGTCTGGCATTTTCCCCAAGATCGACCGGTCCCAGATCAAAATACCCTGCGCGCTCATTACTTTCTGTTGTCGGCTGACCCTCATTATTCTGATCAAACAGGAAAAATTCACACTCCGGTCCCACATCAAACTGGTATCCCATCTGTGCTGCATCAGCGACCGCCTTCTTTAAAACATATCTCGGATCACCGGAAAAAGGCTGTCTGTCTGCCGTATAAATATCACAGATAATTCTGGCTACCTTTCCCTGCTGTGGTCTCCATGGAAAAATGCAGAATGTATCAAGATCCGGATACAGATACATATCAGACTCCTCAATTCTCACAAATCCCTCAATAGAAGATCCATCAAACATACATTCATTATTCAAAGCCTTCTCTAACTGGCTTGAGGTGACTGCCACATTTTTTAATGTGCCAAACATGTCCGTAAACTGCAAACGGATAAATTCTACATCCTCATCTTCTACCATCTGGATAATATCCTGCTTTGTGTACTTGCTCATAATCCAATCCTCCAACATTTATATTTATTTACTTTGTCATTCCCGGCAGAATTCTTTTACCTTTTCATAGGACATTGTCCCGCCAAAAAGATCCAATGCGCTGCCAATTGTAACATTTAACATGTTTTTTCCCAGTTTTTTCAGTCTGGCAAGATCTTCAAAATCTCCAACGCCTCCGGCATAAGTCACTGGAATTTTCCCCCAGCTTCCTAACAAACGGACAAGTTCCTCTTCAATGCCACTTGCCTTACCCTCCACATCAACTGCGTGTACTAAAAATTCATCACAGTAACCGGCAAGCTGCTCTAACAGATCTTCTGTGATGCTCTGCTCTGTGAACCTCTGCCAGCGGTCTGTCACAATATAATACTTTCCATCTTTTTTCCTGCAGCTTAAATCTAAGACCAGATGCTCTTTTCCAACTGTATCCCGAAGCTTTTTTAATCGGTCCATCTGAATCTTTCCATCACAGAATACATAAGACGTGACAATGACATGACTTGCTCCTGCTGTAAGAAATTCTTCTGCATTTTCAGCCGTAATGCCACCGCCAACCTGCAGGCCTTTCGGATACGCCTGTAACGCACTCACCGCCTGTTTCTTTGTCGCCTCGTAATATTCGCTGTCTCTCGCATTTAATAAAATAATATGGCCTCCGCGGAAGCCTTCTTTTTTATAAAGCTCTGCATAAAATGCCGCATCCTGCATGGAAACAAAATTTTCGTCTGCCATATTCCCTTCATCTTTTAAGCTGCCACCGACAATCTGCTTTACCTTTCCGTTATGAATGTCAATGCATGGTCGAAATTCCATTTTCTCACTCCAATTTTTACCTTATTATAAGTGTGTGTTTTTCTTCTGATAAACACACCTTTTGCATAAAATAGAACAAAGTTTCCTAATACATAAAAAAGGCAGCGTGACCCCTTTTATAGCCCCGTTGCCTTTTTCATCATATCACACCGAAAATCATTTGTGAATACCTTTATCATGATTCTTCCTATTAGCCTTTGTTTTCCTTTTTATAAGTTTTTCTAATTTATTTGTTTATTTTATAAATCTATACTTATATATTATTGACATTATGTATTTTTTTTGCTATGATACAGAACAATTACCTTAATATATAATTATTTTAAAATAACACATCAAGATGAAGAAAGAGAGGATCTAAAAAATGGGTACAATTATCGGTGATGGAATTACTTTTGATGACGTATTATTAGTTCCGCAGTATTCAGAAGTAACACCTAATATGATCGAATTAACAACACATCTTACAAAAAAAATCGTTTTAAATATTCCAATGATGAGTGCAGCAATGGATACTGTAACAGAGCACCGCATGGCGATCGCCATGGCTCGACAGGGCGGTATCGGTATCATCCACAAGAATATGTCCATTCAGGCACAGGCAGAGGAAGTTGACAAAGTAAAACGTTCAGAGAATGGTGTTATCACAGATCCATTTTTTCTTTCTCCTGAACACACTTTACAGGATGCTGAAGATCTCATGAGAAAGTTCCGTATCTCCGGCGTTCCGATCTGTGAGGGTGGCAAATTAGTTGGTATTATCACAAACCGTGACTTAAAATTCGAGACAGATTTCACAAAAAAAATCAGTGAGAGCATGACCTCTGAAGGTCTTATCACAGCTCCGGAAGGAATCACTTTAGACGAAGCAAAGAAAATTCTTGCAAAAGCCAGAAAAGAAAAACTTCCGATCGTAGACAAGGACTTCCATTTAAAAGGACTTATCACCATTAAGGATATTGAGAAACAGATCAAATACCCACTCTCAGCCAAAGATGATCTCGGCCGTCTTCTCTGCGGTGCCGGCGTTGGTATCACCGGAAATATGATGGAGCGTGTCGATGCTTTGGTAAAAGCCCACGTTGATGTGATCGTGGTTGACTCTGCACATGGTCATTCTCGCAATATCTTAGAGGCAGTCAAGAAAATCAAAGCTGCCTACCCTGACTTACAGGTGATTGCAGGAAACGTTGCCACCGGTGCTGCTACCCGTGACCTTATCAAAGCCGGAGCTGACGCAGTGAAAGTTGGTATCGGACCTGGTTCTATCTGTACCACACGAGTTGTTGCCGGTATTGGTGTTCCTCAGATCACAGCTATCATGGACTGCTACGCTGCTGCAAAAGAGTACGGTATCCCGGTTATCGCCGATGGCGGTATCAAATACTCCGGTGATATGACAAAAGCTCTTGCTGCCGGTGCTAACGTATGTATGATGGGAAGTCTCTTTGCAGGATGTGATGAAGCTCCTGGTACTTTCGAATTATATCAGGGAAGAAAATACAAAGTTTACCGTGGTATGGGCTCTCTCGCCGCTATGGAAAACGGCAGCAAAGACCGTTACTTCCAGGAAGGTGCTAAAAAATTAGTACCAGAAGGTGTCGAAGGACGTGTTGCTTACAAGGGAACACTTGAGGACACTGTTTTCCAGATGATCGGTGGTATCCGTTCCGGTATGGGCTACTGCGGCTGCCCAACGATCGAAGACCTGAAAGAAAAAGGTCAGTTTGTCAAGATCTCTGCTGCAGCATTACGTGAAAGTCATCCACATGACATTCACATTACAAAGGAAGCGCCAAACTACAGTATCGAAGAATAGTTTCCGCTTCTTAATCATAGTTTATTAGATGAGGTGAATATTTTTGGACTCGGGTTCCATATTTCAGATTATTATTTTAATCATTCTGCTTTTACTTTCCGCATTTTTTTCTTCTGCGGAGACTGCACTTACGACCGTAAACCGGATCCGTATGCGCTCTCTCGCAGAAGACGGGAATTCCCGTGCGGCATGCGTACTTAAAGTTACCGATGACTCCGGTAAAATGTTAAGTGCAATCTTAATCGGAAACAATATTGTCAATCTTTCTGCATCTTCCATTGCAACTTCTCTTGCTCTGGATTTGTGGGGAAGTGTTGGTGCCGGAATCGCAACCGGTATTCTGACACTGTTGATTTTGATTTTCGGGGAAATTTCTCCAAAAACAATTGCAACCATTAATGCAGAAAAAATATCTCTTTCCTATTGCAACATTATTTACTGGCTGATGAAACTTCTCACTCCGGTCATTTTTATTTTAAATAAACTTTCCATTGCATTCTTATTCCTTCTGCGTATTGATCCGAATGCAAAAGACAAAGCCATGACCGAAGAAGAACTGCGAACCATTGTCGATGTCGGAAAAGAAACCGGCGTTATTGAGTCCGAAGAACACGAGATGATCAATAACGTATTCGATTTCGGTGATGCCCAGGCAAAAGAGGTCATGGTACCACGAATTGATATGACATTTGCAAATATCAACTGCACTTACGATGAACTGATTGAAATATTCAAAGAAGACAAATTTACACGTCTTCCGGTTTACAAAGACACTACCGATAATGTCATCGGTATCATCAATATGAAGGATCTGCTGCTTTATAAAGACCGGGAACATTTCTCTATCCAGGACATTATGCGGGAACCATATTTTACATATGAGCATAAAAATACCGCAGAGCTTTTTATGGAAATGCGTAAATCTTCCATTTCCCTTGCCATCGTCCTTGATGAGTATGGTGCTACTGCCGGGCTTATCACTCTCGAAGATCTCTTAGAAGAGATCGTGGGTGAAATCCGTGATGAGTACGATACCGATGAGGAAGATCCGATCGTAAAACTAAGCGACCGGGAATATCTTGTCCTCGGTTCTACAAATCTGGAAGATTTGTGTGAAAAGCTTGATCTTGATTTTGAATCCGACGATTATGACACCATCGGCGGTTACCTGATCGGCTTATTAGATCATCTTCCGGAAAAAAATGAGATCATTATTACAGATGATGATGTACTGCTCCGTGTGGAACAGATGGATAAAAACCGTATTGAAAAAATATACATCAAAAAACCTGAACCAAAGGAAGAGGCTTAGTCCTCTTCCTTTTTTACAAGTTCTGCCCCACTAAGCGCATAACGTATCTCATCGAGATCAAACATTTTCGTCCATGGATACCGCTCGGTATCCGGCATTTCCAGAAAAGTGTAAAATCCATGATTTTTCAGATTCTGTGCCCATTCCTCATGTTCCGCTTCCGGGAACAGCATCAGATATGCCATATCAGTAAGCTTTGACCTTTGATTTGTGATATTCTCCATCTGCGTCTGAATTTTCCTGCTCTCCTCCACGGATAAACTTTTCCCCTTCTCATTTACCAGTTTTCGCAAAAGAACAAGTTCCTTTAAGTTTTCCTTTTCTGTCTCTCCTGTCAGATCCAGCACATAGGCAGTCTGCTCAAAAAATCGGTTCTGTACTTTCTCTTCATCTATTTTCAGGCTGCCATCCCAGTACTCCTCCTGCAGCTGATCAGTCAGCGCATCATCTGCTGCCCGGTCAAAAATCCGGTTGTACTCCTCCATGGTATACTGTGCCTCCATCGTATAGCGGAATCGCAGATCTGTATACAATATCATGCCACAGAAAAGTACCGAAAATAAGATACACCAGTTAGAAATCTTCATACCGTACTGTGCCTCCATATAAAACATTGACCGAAGAATCCCTGTTTCCCACGAAATCCATCCATCCCTTCTTCTTTATGATCGCCACTTTCAGATAATCCCCACGTTCAAATTCATACACACGATTTTTCTCCAGTTCGGCTAACATATCTTTTTCATCAAAGAAAATACTCTCATAGGAATAGTCTCCCTGCTCCAGTACAATGTCTTTCTGCTCCCGATACATATGCACCTCATAAATACCTGAAGCGGCAGATATTTCTTTATAAAACTGCTGATACATTTCCATCGTCAAAAAACCGGTATTGCAAATGCTGTCCACAAACTCTGTATTGACCGTCAAAAGATACATCTGTTCTGCTGATTTTGCCCGCTCACTCATGTACAAAAGCGGCATCCCCATAAACACCGCTGCTGCAAATAAAATCGCAGTCACTCTTCCAAATATTTCATCCATCCAAACACATCACTCTCTTTTTCTGAAATTCTCTGTACCGTAATGGTTCTCTGCTCCATCATCCGCTCTTCCACCGTCTGTTCCAACGCTTCACTGCTGTCCACCACCTGCAAGGCTGACTCCATTGCAATCAGAAACATCACAAGCACAGCTCCCATCAACAACCCCTGCAATCCTTCTTCCATTGCTGGCCTCCTGTCTTTTTGTACTCTCCGGATACACTGCGTACTATACCTGTGCGAACACGATCCCGATGATCGTGCCATTCACATCCTTTACGATACTGCCCTGAAAGCGTGCAGTCGGATTGATATACTTGTCACTTGCCACATCCTGCGCATTTTTGTAGCTGTTATCTAACGCTTTTCCCAGCTCCCCCTTATCCACGTCAAAATTATAATTGTAGTACGTTTTATTTTTATTCGTCTGTACAAGAATTCCCATTGTCTCATCACTGAATTTCCTGATGACATTCAGCACTTCGCTTCCTGACACTTCCGTGCCGTCATACATTGTTTTGGACGCATCCGTAAACTCCGCCTGCAGCTGATTGATCTGCCCAGTTCCCTCCGAGGCAGTATCTCTCGCCTCTCTTGCAATATAAAATCCGAGACTGATAATAATGCAGGTAATGATAATTCCTGCTGCAAGCATTAATCCTTTTAAACTATTTTCCATGATCGATACCTTCCTTTTTCATTTTAATTTCATTTATTTTCGTATAACACTTTTCCCTAAAAAAATCCCGTCATGCTCTGGCTGTATGCATGAAGTTCGCTTAATCCCTCCGCCACAAACGGCACGACCAGCTTTAATATAATGAGTAAAAACATCGGCAGATACGCTGCCATTTTTGCCAGTGCAATGCATTCTCCCTGATAATTCTTCCGCTCTTCCATATTCTTCTTCAAAAAATATTCGCGCTCGTCTTCAAGGTTTAAAAACGCTTCCTCCACAGGCAGTTCCTCGCAAAACTCCAGTGCATCACAGATTCTCTGTACCGGTTCATCCGGGATCTCCTGTTTTAATTTTTGAAGTGATCTGATCCGGTCATAAGAAAAATGATCCACTGCTTCTGCCATCTGGCTTTGAAAGAGAACTGCAAAATTCTCCATCTGGGATAAAATTTCTTCCACCGTTGTCTTCTCATAATGAATGAGCAAAAGCACTACCGTCTGCAGTCTCAGACATTCACTCATCCTTTTTTCTCTTGATTTCCACTGATCTGCCACCAGAAAAATTTCCGGGATCTGAAACGCCAGAATTGATACCACAGCGATAAATAAAATGTGATACCAGACAATCCGGATCTCATGATATGCCCGCACCTGTAAAAAAAGTGCCTCCGCAATTTCTTCCGTCCCCTGCATATTATCTGTTAAAGAAAGTTCCTGTTTTAACTCCTCCCAGACTACAGACTGTTCCAGATGCTCCTGAAATGCCTCCTGATCCATTTTCAAACCCTCAGTTGCCATTTGTGCTGCCAGCTCCTGATATTGTCTCTTTACCTGCTCCCTGGCTCTCTCCGGCATCATCATAAGCTGATAAGACGGAATTTTTATCTGTGTCAGAATCTGGGAACGCTCTGCATTCTGATACACCGTGAGAAACAATACGCTTCCAAGCAATGCCGCTGCAAAAAAGCAGACTTTTTTCATCAGAAAAGCCCGGACATTTCCAAATCCCTGCAACTGTTTGATCTGTTCATTTTTCTTCAGACATTTTGTATAATGCCGGCTGACATAGACATCCAGTAAATATGCCATCCATGGAAACTGTAACAGCCACTTTTCCAGCCGGTACCGGTCTTTTTGTTCCTCATCCGGCAGAAACAGCCATAGGATAAGACCATAAATTCCAATCGTTGCTGCGAACAGGAGCACTGTTGTCAACATTCCATAGCTGCCATAATAATAAGCGGACAGCCCCTCTGAAACCCGGACCGCCCAGAACCTCACAACCGGCAGGAAGCAGACCGGAAGGACGGAAAGAACATCCAGCCCTGTAAAACCATGCATTTTCGACTTGCAGAGCAGAAGATTTTCGCGTATTTCCTCTTTCAGATACTGCAGATTTCTCTGAAAGACAGAGTATCCATCCGAAAGCATATCTCCATCCTCCCGGATGACCGCACACATTGCGCCATAGATACGCACATAGGAATGTTCTGTGGGGAGCGTGACCGTATGTGACTCCTCCACTTCTGCTACTGCCTCCTCAATATTTTTCTGTTTTCCGTAAGCGGCCGATAACTCCGACAGATAATGTTCGAACTTCTCCTCCTGTGAGACCGTCTTTATCCAAAGCCGCTTTTTTCGGTCATACCGGATAAATACAAGCAGAAGAATGACATACAAAATGCCCTCAAATATCCACATTGAAAAATGCCTCCTTCTCTTCCTTCGTCAGCCATTTCACCATTTCTGCCCGTGTCGTCTCGCTGATGGTATGCAGCTTCACATACCGTTCCCCGTCAAACCGTACAAGTTCCACGATCCGGTATCCCTCCGGACTTTCCGTGTCAGGCACGATCTCGCTGATCCTCTCGATATAGCGCTGTCCCTCTCTGCTCATGTGCAGATGCACATCAAAACGTACCACTTCCGTCACCTGTTCTAATGCAACTTTCTCCGACTGAAAACTGCCCTCCTTCAACAGACTGTTCCGAAGCGACAGCAGAAGACTTCTCGTACTTTTTGCATGGTGTGTAAAAATCGTAAACAGAGAACCTGTCTGTCCACTCTCGATCATCCATGACGCCACTTTTGCACTGACAACCTCTCCGATAATGCTCACGGCTCCGTCTGTTTTTTTCTGTACTTCCAGAGCCTCCTGTCCGCCAATTCCACCGTGTTCCATCATCCCCGCCGTTTCGCGGAACGTCACAATATTTCTGTTTTGATAGCGCTCCCTCAAATGCAGCTCAAATGCCAGTTCTAACACACGGATGGTATATTCCTCCGGGATCTCTCCGACCATCGCAGTGAGCAATGTTGTCTTACCACAGCCCTGCATTCCGGTGACCGCCGTCACCTGACAGCCCTTCATGAGCCATTTTAAAAGTTCGACCGGGATTTCTGCATGTCCGCCTGTCACAAGCTGCTGTAACGAGACTTCCGGGATATTGTCGAGTTTACGGATAAAAAACATCCAGTTCTCCGCAAAATCCGGTCTGGCAACTACAACTCTGGCATGATCTGCCATCTCATGAACGAGATATCCTTTCTTTCGTGAAATTTCTCCCGGCTGATGATATCTGCAAAGATTTCTGGAAATCCGCTCCATCTCTTCCTCCCGCTCAAAATCCAGAAACGGCAGCCAGACACTTCTTCCATGATAAAAAATCCATGCACTGTGATACGTCCCCTCTTTTCCGGACACACCGCCGGAAACACCGTCGATCTTCATGTCGCGTAGCTCATCGATTGCACCAAGCCCTTTATAGTAAGCATAAATCTTCCTGCTCAAAAGCTCGATCTGCTCAATGAACTTCAATTTTCTTCCGCAGACTCCATAAACATGCTCAATCTGCTCCTCCGTGATCACATTTTCCGTTCCTGACAATAAGCCGTGTTCCTCGATCAGTTTTTCCATTGCTCCGCTGCCATACTGTTCTTTATACAGAAACAGCAGAATATCAAATCTGACCGCCGCCTGCCTGCTGCCTTTTTCCGAAAAGAAAAATGTATGCTTTATCATCTCTTCATCCATCTTCATTCCGTTTAACAGAAATTCCTGAATAAAAGAAATCAAATACTCTTTTACCTGTAAATTTCCGGTTCCGGCTTCTTTTAAATATCTGCGGAGTTCCTCCTTCTGCCTTAAAAGCCGAAATGTCTGTCTTTCGTCCAGTTTTAATTCATACAGATTTCTCCGCAGGATGCGGTTCACATGTTCACTCACCCGCTCCACAAGTTCCTGTCTTGTAATTTCCTGCTGTTTTCCTTCAAACAATTCCAGACTGCCTGTCTCTTCCACTGACATCCTGCCCGCCTCCCCTCTTATCAGACCGCTCCAGGATCATCTGTACGGTATGCTCTAACTCTGTGAAAAAATTTTCCCTCATATCTGTCGGAAGTAACAGTCTCCTGCCACGGATATACCTGTCTAATTTTCCCTCCCGGCATGCCATCTCAAACTCAGGATTATAGGGAACTACACCAAGTTTCTCCGGTGCAATCCGATAGATTCTGTGGATATTTTTCTTATTATAGACAGCATCTTTCTGATAACTTCCGATCAGATACACCACCTTCTCCGAAACATCTGCATGCTCTGAAAAAAAATGATCTAACCCCTGGGATGTCTGACTGAAATTGACAACAATAAGATCTGCCTGTTTCATCTGCTCTTTCGTCCAGTCATCCCTTTCACTTCCACAGTCAATAAAAGAAAAATCCATGCTTTCATCCAGCAAACGGATCACCTGGTTTAAAACATTTCTTGTCTCCTTCGGATAAAAATCGCAGAGCATCCGTTTCCCTTGCGGAATGCAGAAAAGTTTTCCATCTACAACAGACTGTAAAGCCTCCTCCAAATGATGTTCCGTAAGATCACCGTATTTTCCAGCCATCAACAGATAATCCAACCCTTCTAATGCGTAGTAAGCACAGTCTTCATTCACAGTCACAGAATCCGGTCTGGAAAAATTTCCGGCAAGATCATGCGCATTCTTTTCCGCTGAAAGCATCGCTACGCGGCAGTTATGTCTCGCGACGATCATGCTTGCCGTTGCGATCATATTCGATGTTGTTCCACACGCCGCTTCCTCACTCCAGAATACGATTTTCAAAAGCATTCCCCCCTTTTTGCACGGCGGACGCCCATCAAAACCTCTTTATAATCCTGCTCTGAAATATTCCTGCACAAGTGGAATAATACCTTTTCAAACTCCTTTGATAAATTTGCAAAATTCCGGTATCCCTCAAACTGCATCATCAGCCTGCTGCACTCATCAGCCTCAGAAAATGGCAAAAACAACTGTTCTAATACAAAACAGTTTTCATCCACAAAAAGTTTTCTGATTCCTCCTGCACTCATATAACTTTTGCAAAAATCCCGGAATAAAACACTGACCGGATGTTCGATATGCAAAATAAATTCCCGGTACTTTTCAATCTCGCACTTCTCACAATTCAGCGCACAGATCAATTCATCACAATCTGTGACACTTTTCTCGTCTGGCCAACTGCCTAAATTTACAATGACATAGTCATAACCTTCTGTTTTCCACAGACTACGCTCACAAAGCGCTGTGTAATCCACATTTTTATAAGTGATCATATTCATTTTTTCATTTGGTCTTGGGATGCAAAATCGCATTTTCTGCTCAAATGAATTGTCAATGACGAGAACACTGTTCTTCATATTCTCTAAGATGCTGGCCAGATAGATACATAAATCCGTCTGTTCACAGCCAAAAATGCCAATTATCTTCTGCTTGCTCAAAATTCCTGCCTCCTAAAAATCTGCAGGGATATTCCTCGATAACTAACACTGATTTGATAAAAAAGATGTGATTATCATACTTTGTTTTTTTCCAAAAGTAAACTATCTTTTGGAAATTTATAAATATTTTAGAATTTGCATGATTTTCTTTTCTTTCTCCATAGAATCTTATATAATGGTATCAGATAATCGCAAAACAAGGAGGCTTTATGAACGGCTTTATGAAAGACTTTATTATAACAACAGACACCACGACGGATCTTCCTGCAAGTTATGTCAACGAACATCATCTCGGCATGATGTCTCTTCCATATACGATTGAAAACCAGACTTACACCTGGGAACATTCCCTTCCGGAAAAAGAATTCTATGCCATGATGCGCAATGGTTCTCTTCCAACGACCTCACAGGCAAATCCTGAGGAAGCAGAAAATCTTTTTGAAAATATTATCAAAACACAGGATGTCGACATCCTGCACATTGCATTTTCTTCCGGTCTGAGTGGTACTTATAACAGCTGCCGTCTGGCTGCCATGAACCTTGCCGAAAAGTATCCCGACAACAAAATCATCGTGATCGACTCTCTCTGTGCCAGCATGGGAGAGGGACTTTTTGTACACAAGGCAGTCATGATGAAAGAAGAAGGAAAAAGTATTGACGAGATTGCTGCATGGTTAGAGGAAAATAAACTGCATGTCGTGCATAACTTTACTGTAGATGACCTTTTCCATCTTTACCGTGGCGGACGTGTATCCAAAACCGCTGCTGTAGTCGGAAGCATGATCAACCTGAAACCGATCCTTCATGTGGATAACGAAGGCCACCTCATCCCGCTTTCCAAGGTCCGCGGCCGGAAAAAATCACTGATCGCCCTTGTTGACAGTATGGAAAAGCAGATCGGTGCATGGCGTGACAAAAACGATATCGTGTTCATTTCACACGGAGATTCCTTAGAGGATGCCCAATTCGTTGCGGAGCTTATCAAAAAAAGACTTGGCATTGAAAACTTTTTGATCAATCATATCGGGCCAACCATCGGTGCACATTCCGGTCCCGGTACCATTGCATTATTCTACATGGGCGACTACCGCTAAGACACCAGAGCGATCCTGCCTGAAATAAAACAAAGGGCATATCAATATCCATGCTGTTTTCCTGAAGCTGATACTGATATGCCCTTTCAAATTTTATTGTTTTTCTTCCCAGAATTTTTCCAGATATGATTCAACGCTGTCAACGGTACACACCAGACGTTTCTCCCACTCTTTCGGGAACAGATTCCGGTAATCACTCTGTAAAAAACGTTCATCCAAAAGTTCGATCACACCCACGTCATCTATCGTCCGGATCACGCGCCCTGCAGCCTGCAATACCTTATTCATACCCGGATAACGGTAGGCATAATCGAAGCCTTCACCCATTCTTTTTTCATAATAATCCATCAGTATTTCCCGCTCGTTACTGATCTGTGGAAGTCCTGTTCCGACAATGACTGCACCGATCAGCTGTTCTTTTTTCAGATCGATCCCCTCACCAAAAATTCCACCCATCACACAAAATGCGATCAGTGTTTTTTCCCTCTCTGCCGAAAATTCAGCCAGAAATGCCTCTCTTTTTTCCTCATTCATTCCCGGCTCCTGAATGATAGCCTCCACGTTGCCTCCGTCCAGCTCCTGAAATACCTCATAGACCTGCTGCATCATTTTATAAGATGGAAAGAAAACCATATAATTTCCTTTCTTTGCAAGCCCGGTCTTTTGGATATATTGTGCGATCCGTTCAAACTCACTTTGGTTTCTCCTTGTATACCGGCTGCTGACGTCGCTTCCCATAAGTAACAGACTCTGCTCCTCCGAAAAGGCTGTCTCCGCATAAACCGCATAGTTATCTTTCTTCGTGGATAACAGATTTTTATAATATTGGATCGGCAAAAAAGTAGCCGAAAAAAAGATGGCCGAATTACCTCTGTCGATGCATTCCTGCAGATTCAGCGATGGATCAACACAATACAGCTTCATCTTAAAGCGCTCATCTTCCATATGCTCTGTATAGATTACATAATGTTCATCCACGCGCTCATACATATTAATAAAATTACGCAGGCCAAAATAAAACTCACTCACTTCTTTCCGCTCCGGGAACTCTGTGCTGCGCTGTAAAAACTCGTCCAGTTCTGACGCAAGCTTCATAAGATAAAACATCAGATTTCCAATGTTGTCATAAACCTTATACTTTTCGCACTCCCTCTTATATTCCAGTAAAATGCGGTTACAGTGGTTAAACTGCTGCTCAATCCCCGGCCGGTAACGCTTCACGATCTTCTTTACTGCCAAAAAATCTTCCTTGTAAATCTCTGCACTGTACATCTCCCTGCTGCGTTCCACCAGATTATGAGCCTCATCCACAAGGAATATATAATCTCCCCGGATCCCCTCTGCAAAAAAACGTTTCAGGTACACATTCGGGTCAAACACATAATTATAATCACAGATAATATCATCCACCCAGGATGCCACATCCAGACTCATTTCAAACGGACAGACCTGATACTTTTCTGCCTGCTCTAACAACACTTCCCGGGAAAAGACATCTTCCTGCAAAAGCAGCTGAAAAACAGCATTGTTTACCCTGTCATAATGTCCTTTTGCATATGGACAGTGTACCGGATTACACTCCATCTCATCACACATACAGAGTTTTTCTTTTGCCGTGATCTGGATAATCTTTGCCTGATATCCGCCCTTGCGCAATAATTCAAACGCTTCCCTTGCCACCGTTCCCGTGATCGTCTTTGCCGTCAGATAAAAAATACGGTCTCCAAGATTTTCTCCCACCGCTTTCACCGCCGGAAAAACAGTGGAAATCGTCTTTCCAACTCCGGTCGGCGCCTGGATAAACAGATTCTTTTTCCGTTTTATCGTGCGGTACACTCCGGCAGCGAGCTCCTTCTGCCCTTTCCGGTAAGGAAATGGAAACTGCAGTTTCTGTATGGATTCCTGCCGCAGGATCCGCCATGCATACTGAAAATCTGACCATTTCTTATAAGCCCTGATCAGCTCATCAAACCATTCTTCTAAAGCTGAAAATGCAAAATCTTCGTGAAAATATTTGATCTCCTCCGTATCAAGATTTACATAAGTCATCTGAATGCCGATATGTTCTATTCCATGCTGCAATGCAAAAATATACGCATAACACATTGCCTGTGCCTTATGGACCCTGACCGGTTCTGCTAACTGCTCTAACTTCAGATATACCCCCTTAATCTCATCAATGACAGCCTTCATATCCTCCTCAATTGTCATGGAATTAAAATTACTGGAATAATCAATCTCACGTTCTGATTCCGAAGTGATCTGGATTCCATCCGCTCTTCCCTCTAATACAAGGTCATAGTTTTCTTCCCCGATCACTAATTTCAGCGGCACTTCTGCATGATAATCGCTGCCCATCCGCTTCTGGATCCTGCGGTGCATTCTGCTCCCTGCTAACATTGCTTCCGGTGAAACAGACTGTCCATGCCGGTTGTCAATGTCTCCTTCCCGGAAAATAAATTCTACAAGATTGCGTACTGAGATCTTGATCTGGCTTCTTTTTTCTTCTATTTGATTTTCTGTCTCTTTCCCTTTTTTCTCTTTACTCATACTGTCCATTATAACTGATTTTCTGATAGAAAAAAAGAAAAAGACCATGCAGACAAAGATTTCAAATATACCTTTGCCCACATAGTCCTTTTCTTATGCCGGAACACATCACTTATGAGTGAAATTAATAACAGCGGAAGTTATGCAACCGCATATTTGTTCATTATATGTTCAAAACATTCATCCTGTTCGCCATATTTTACAACAAGATCTTTGCAGATTCCCAGATACAGCATGCCAAGTAACGACTTTGCATCAATTACTGCTCTATTATAACAGACGTCAATATCAAAATCACATTTTCCGGCAGCTCTTACGAAATCCTTAACCTCTTCTGTGTCAGTCAATCTGATTTTTCTTTCAATCATTTTAAACATCCTTTCTTATCAAAAACAATTACTTCCTATTTCAGAAACGCATTATGACATCATTTTCTTCATTTGTCAATTTTCCGTCATTACTTCAAATTCCGTCATTTTCCGTCATTTTTCATCATTTTTTTTGTAATATTCCGGAGATAAGGAACTAATTTTTCCGGTTTCACGTCTCTTAAAAAACTACACTATCTATTTTTACTACTATTATTTTCCATTACCGATTTTTTTATTCAATTTGCACATATTTTAAAGAAACTAATTTTGTTCATTTAGTTTCCTGATGTATAAAATCACATACAATTTTGCCTTAAATATCCATTCATGTTATATTATGATATGAGGGTCAAGAGGTATTTTGCCCCTCATTTATGATGAATCAGATTACTACTTATAATTTGTCTATCGTTTTTTATTTTGGAGATCATATGTTCATTTTAAAAGGAATTAAAAATTTTTTATCCGATCTGTACCATAATCGTATTGCAATCCTTTGTATTATTATATACATGAGCGTTACTCAATATCTCTTTCACTCTGTCTGTCCAATTGCTATTTTATTTGGCTTTCCATGTCCTGCCTGTGGTCTCACGCGGGCTGGGATCAGTTTTCTCACAGCCCATTTTTCAACTGCTTTTCAGATGAACCCCTGCATCTTTCTTCTGATCCCATACTTTCTTTATCTTTGGATTTATAAATATATATTCGAAAAAAAGCCGCCTTATCTGACGTTCATCACTTGTCTGCTCGGTATCGTTGTCTTTGTCATTTATATTTTACGCCTGCTCACACATACGCTCCCTGAACTTCCATCAAACGGCATAATAATAAATCCCTGACAATCTGACGTTCTGCCAGACTATCAGGGATTTATTATTTTTCTAACCCTTATGCAAGGCTATTCAATTCATTCTGCATTAATGCTTCTGCAACAATTCCTAATCCAACAAAGCATAAAATTAAATATATAACTCCGCTATTGCTTGATGGGATGCCTCTGTCAGTTTTTGCCTTGTCGATCTTCTCTCCCTGCTTGTAAGCCCAGTATAAACCGTAAATGTTACAGGTAATCAGGCTTAAAACAAAAGCAACTCCTCCGGATGTGGCATTCTCCGCATTGGATACTGTATTGGTATCATTAGAAAGAACGATAAACCAATAAATACCATAAATACCACATGTAACGATGGATAAAATAATACATACTGCAATGTTTCTCTGTTGAATCATAACTCTAAACTCTCCTTTGTTTTATTATTCTATTTTATTGTAGATATTTTGTATCATAATGTCAATTCATATGAGAGATTTTTATTAAAAAATCTAAATTATATAAATAATTTCTAAATAGTTTTCACGGATTACACAAAAAAATATGATACGTAAAAAATGAAGCCTTGAAAAATCAAGGCTTCATCAGCAGGGGATGAGAGAATCGAACTCCCACCAAAAGTTTTGGAGACTCCTATCATACCATTTGACCAATCCCCTATATATTATAGTTTTATTTCAAACCATTAATATCATAACTTATCTTATCCATTTTTGCAAGTGTACATTCAAAACTTCATACAAAGTCCAAGAATCAAACGT